>Ga0182737_1003243_pt1 | contig 12207 bp, 12 predicted proteins | sample eDN5th30CBELigOP_FD_128878 | JGI IMG/M metagenome (GOLD analysis project Ga0182737, IMG submission 128878) | Enriched Organic Plus compost microbial communities from Emeryville, California, USA - eDNA 5th pass 30_C BE-Lig OP (version 2) (version 2) ... | reverse complement strand
TCGGCGTCTCGCGGCCCGTCGGGTCCCACGGCGTCGACCAGGAGATGATCGCTTCGGTCGCCGCGACGCTGGACGAGATGCCGGTCGCCCAGCGGGTTCTGGTCGAGGACCGGGTCGTCGAGGTGTCCCAGAACCTCGAGTTCGAGCTTCCCGCCCGCTACGCCGGCCTCGCCGGGATCACCACGATCACCTGCGCGCCGGTCGCCGCGGGCGGCAACTGGTTCGGGGTCATCGTCGCGGACCGCGGCGGCCAGGACTACTCGCTCTCGGAGGAGGACCACCAGCGGGTCCACACCCTCGGGCGGCTCGCGGCCGTGGCCGCCACCGTGGAGCGGTCGACCCTGGCTCGGGAGCGGGCCCAGAGCCTCGACAGCCGCATCGAGTTGATCCGCGAGATCCACGACCAGGTCGTCCAGCGGCTGTTCGGGCTGTCGCTCGCGCTCGGTTCGGAGGAACCACTCACCGAGGCGGAAAGGCGGCGCTGCGGCGACGAGATCTCCGCCGTCCTCGAGCAGCTCCGCTCGGCCCTCGGGCGCCCCATCGCGCCGCGGGAGAGCCTGCAGTCGCGCCCGTTCCGGGAGCTCGCGGACTGGTTCGCCCAGTCCGACACCGTCTCGCTCGAGTGGCAGGACGGGCTCGAGACGCCCGCCCACCTGGATTCGCTCTCGAAGTCGGCCCTGACCGAGGGCATGCGGAACGCGGAGCGGCACTCCGACGGCGGGTCGGTCTCGATCCGGGTCGCGAGCGAGCAGGAGACGTTCGTGCTCGAGGTCGAGAACGACCGGGTGGCCGCGGACCGGCGTCGCGGCGGGGGCCTCGGGCTGAGGCTCCTGACCCTCGAGGCGCTGGAGCACGACGCGCTGGTCGAGTTCGGCCCGGTGGAGGAGGACCGGTGGCGGTTCCGGATGCTCGCCCCGGCCAACGCATGAGCCCCGCGTCACCGCTGCGGGTGATGGTCGTCGACGACCACGACGTCGTGCACTGGGGCTTCCGGCTCCTGCTCGACCGCCAGAGCTGGGTCGAGAGCTGCGACGGCGCCTCCGGGCTGGCCGAGGCGGTGGAGCTGGCCGCCCGCCTGCGGCCCGACGTGGCCCTGATCGACCTGATGCTCGGTCCGGACTCGGGCGCGGAGGCCTGCTCAGAGATCCGCCGGGTCTCGCCCTCGACCAAGGTCCTCCTGATCTCCGGCGCCGGCCGGATCTCGCCCCCGGTCGCCCGTGCCGCCGGCGCGTCCGGGTTCATCTCCAAGGACTGGGGCGCGGCCGACGTCGTGAAGGCGGTGCGGATGGTCGCGCTCGGCTCCGAGGTCTTTGCCGAAGAGGGCCCGGGCGAGTCCGTCGGGCTCTCCGAGCGCGAGCGGGAGGTGCTGGGGCTGATCGCCACCGGCGCCACCAACCGCGAGATCGCCGGGAGCCTCTACCTCTCCCCACACACGGTCAAGGAGTACACCAGCTCCATCTACCGAAAGCTCGGGGTCAGGAACCGGGCCGAGGCGGTCCGCAGCGCCCAGGGCCTCGGCCTGCTCGGCTGATCCCCTCCCCGGTGGGGAGGTCCCCACCCATCCGGGGGGTGTTCGCCGAAGAACCCGTGACAGCGGGGCCGCGCCGGAGAAGTATCCGGCGCATGACGACGACCGACGACCTCAGCCACACCGCACTCGTCTTCCCCGGGCAGGGCAGCCAACGGGCGGAGATGCGTGAGCTCGTGATGGAGCGCTGCCCCCACCTGATCGAACTGGCGACGGCCGAGGTCGGCTGCGATCCCTTCGATCGCGTGGGCGACGGCACCGCCTTCCAGCAGCCCGCCCTGTACTCCGCCGCCATCGCCGGGTGGATGGCCGCCGGCGCGCCCGAGGCGGGCTGGTTCGCCGGCCACTCGCTCGGCGAGCTCGCGGCCGCCGCGGCCTCCGGCGCCATCTCCATCGAGGACGGGCTGCGGCTCGCCGTGATTCGGGGGCGGGTGATGCAGGCCGCCGCCGAAGCCGATCCCGGCGGGATGCTCGCGGTGCTCGGCGAGACGAGCGGGGTTCCCGCGCTCGCCAGCTCGCTCGGCCTCACCGTCGCCAACGACAACGCACCCGACCAGATCGTCCTCTCCGGCCCGGCCGACGAGATCCGGGAGGCGAGGGTCCGCTTCAAGGAGCTCGGCGTCCGCACGATCCGGCTGCCCGTCGCCGGCGCCTTCCACTCCCCCGCCATGGCCACCGCCGTCCCCGAGTTCCGCGCCGCCCTGCGGGAGGTCGAGGTCCGCGAGCGTCCCCGGCTCTTCTCGTCGATCTCCGCCCGTCCCTTCACCGACCTCAGGGAGGGCCTCCTGTCCGCGCTCACCCGCCCCGTCCGGTGGCGGGACACGGTCCTCCGGCTGCGGGACCACGGCGTGACCCGCTTCCTCGAGTCGGGGCCGGGCGAGGTGCTGTCCGGGCTGGTCCGGCGGACGATCGAGGGGGTCGAGGCCGGCCCGCTCTCGGATCCGGCGAACCTCGGGGAGACCGCAGATGTTTGAGCTCGAGCTCGAGACCCCGGCCGTCTCCCCCCTCCCGACCCTCCGGGGGGTGGAGGTGGCCGGACACGGGACCGCGGTACCCGACGGCGTGGTCACCAACCGGACCGTCGCCGACCGCCTCGGAGTGAGCCCCGAGTGGATCACCGAGCGGACCGGAGTCGAGCGACGCCACGTCGCCGGGGACGACGTGACCGTGGCCGGGCTGGCGACCGAGGCCGGGCGGGCGGCGCTCGCCGACGCCGGGCTCGACGCGAGCGAGATCGACCTGGTCATCGTCTGCACCTGCACCGGAGAGATGCTCTGCCCCGCCGCCGCCGCGGTCGTGGCGTCCGAGCTCGGCGCGGGCCACGTCGCCGCCTTCGACCTGAACGCGGCGTGCACCGGCTTTTTGGCCGGCGTCCAGTCCGCCACCTCCTTGATCGCGACCGGCTCCGTGAACCGGGCCCTGGTGATCGGCGCCGACCTGATGTACCGCGTCATCGACCACGATGACCGCTCGACCGCCGGCATCTTCGCCGACGGCGGGGGCGCCGTGGTCCTGGCCCCCTCGCCCGGCAACGGCCGGATCGGCCGGATCCGGCTGGGGAGCGACGGTGGCCGCGGCGGCCTGGTCGAGGCGAGCCGCGACGAGGCGATCGTCCGCATGAACGGGCACGACACGTTCCGGCAGGCGGTGAAGCGGCTGGCCGAGTCGACGGTGGAGACGCTCGACGAAGCCGGCCTCGGCATCGACGACGTGGACCTGTTCGTCTACCACCAGGCGAACGGCCGCATCCTCTCCGCGGTCGGCGAGAAGCTGGGGCTCGACCCGGCACGGGTCGTCGACTGCATCGGCGAATACGGGAACACCTCCGCCGGTTCGATCCCGATCGCGCTCGGGGTCGCGCGCCAAGACGGACGCCTCGTGGACGAGAGCCACGTGCTGCTCGGAGCCTTCGGCGGCGGCCTGACCTGGGGCGCCGGCCTGATCCGGTGGGGTTGCTCGTGAGCCGCCCCGAGGGCGCGGCGCTCGTCACCGGGGCGTCCGGCGGGATCGGGGCCGCGACCGCCCGCGCCCTCGCGGTCGCCGGCTGGCCGGTCGCCGTGCACTTCCGCTCCGACCCCGATGGCGCGGGGGAAGTGGTCGAATCGATCGAGGGGGCCGGCGGACGGGCGATCGCCCTCGGGGCCGATCTCGACTCGCCCGACGCCGCCGACGACCTGTTCGGGGGGACGGAAGATCATTTCGGGCCCGTGCTCGTGCTGGTGAACAACGCCGGGCGCCGCGCCGACGGGCTCTCCCCCCAGATCGACGACGGGGACTGGTCGGGCGTGATCGAGACGAACCTCAATGCTGCCTTCCGACTGACCAGGCGTTGCCTCAAGCCGATGCTCCGGGCGCGGTTCGGCCGCATCGTGAACGTCGCCTCGGTGGTCGGCCCCCGGGCCAATCCGGGCCAGGCGAACTACGCGGCCTCGAAGGCGGGGCTGATCGGCATGACCAAGACCGTCGCGGTCGAGGTGGCACGCCGCGGCGTGACCGTCAACGCGGTCGCCCCCGGCCTGGTGGAAACCGGCCTCACGGCCGACCTCCCGCAGGGCGCCTTCGACGACGCGATCCCGGCCCGTCGCCCGGGCACCGCCGAGGAGATCGCCGCCTGCATCGCCTTCCTCGCCTCGGAAGAGGCCTCCTACGTCACCGGCAGCGTGCTCACCGTCGACGGCGGCATGAGCGCTTGAACGCCCGAACCCAACAACGAAAGAAGGAACAGATGACCATCAAGGCAGATCCACAGTCGGCCGAAGAAGTGATCCGCAAGGGCCTCGAGGAGCTCGGAGCCGACCCGGGCCGGGTGTCCCGCGAGGCGACGTTCGAGTCCCTCGACGTCGACTCGCTCGACCTGGTCGAGATAGCACAGATCGTCGAGGACGAGTTCGGGGTCGAGCTCGGTGGCGACGACGTCAAGGAGCTGAAGACGGTCGGCGACGCGATCGACCTGGTGGTGGCGAAGTCGGCATGAGCCGACGGGCCGTCATCACCGGCCTCGGCGCCGTCTCCCCCCTCGGGGTCGGCGCCGACGCGCTGATCGATCGGTGGTCCCGGGGCGAGACCGGGATCGTCGACGGGGACGCGAGCTGCCGCGACTTCGATCCGCTCGACTTCCTCAGCCGGAAGGAGGCCCGCCGGGCGGACCGCTTCACCCAACTGGCGCTGGCCGCTTCCGACGAGGCACTCGGCGAGGCCGGCTGGGAGGAGATCCCGTACGACCGGCGCCGGGTCGGATGCGTGATCGGTACCGGGATCGGCGGCATCGGATCCCTGCAGGAGCAGTCCGCGGTCCTTCGGGAGAAGGGCGCCAAGGCGGTCTCCCCGCTGGCCGTCCCACTGATGATGGCGAACGCGGGCTCGGCGGCCGTGGCGATGCGCCACGGCCTGAACGGCGAGAGCTTCGGCGTGGTCTCCGCCTGCGCGGCGGGCGCCCACGCGATCGGGGCCGCGGTCCGCATGATCCGGGCCGGCACCGCCGATGCGGTCGTCGCCGGGGGATCCGAGTCGGCGATGACCGAGGTCGCGATCGCCGCCTTCGCTTCGATGGGCGCGACTTCGCCGACCGGGATCTCCCGCCCGTTCGACGCCCGTCGCGATGGGTTCGTCATGGGCGAGGGGGCCGGGGTGCTGCTGCTCGAGGAAGCGGATTCCGCGCGGTCGCGCGGGGCCGAGATCCTGGGCGAGGTGGTCGGCTACGGCGCGAGCTCCGACGCCCACCACCTCACCGCTCCCGACCCCTCGGGGACCGAGTCGGCCCGCGCGATCCGGATGGCCCTGGAGGACGCCGGGATCACGCCGTCGGACCTCGACTACGTGAACGCGCACGGGACGTCGACCCCGCTCAACGACCGCTCCGAGACCGGTGCCCTCAAGCTCGCGCTGGGCGACGATGCCAGCGCCGTGCCGGTCAGCTCGACCAAGTCGGTGATCGGGCACCTGATGGGCGCCGCCGGCGCGGTCGAGGCGGTCGCCACCACCCGGGCCCTGAACCGCCGGGTGGCGCCGCCCACCGTGGGCCTCGAGCGCTTCGAGGAGGGCCTCGACCTCGACTACGTGCCGGGCGACGCCCGCCGCCTCGACGGCGAGCACCGGCTCCACGCGATCTCCAACTCCTTCGGGTTCGGCGGGCACAACGCCGTTCTCTGCATTGCCACGGCATGACGGACACGGCCGTGGCAACCGCGAGCACCGAGCCGGCGCTTTCTCCCAGGCGGCGGCTCGAGCGGCTCTGCGATCCGGGCAGCTTCCGACCGCTGCGCTCCGCCGCCCTCTCCTTGGGGCTGGGCGCGCGCGCCGAACCGGGCGACGGAGTGGTCGCCGGTGCCGGTCTGGTCGGGGGCTGCCCGGTGTTCTGCTACTCGCAGGACCCTCGCTTCCTCGGCGGCTCGCTCGGCGAGACCCATGCGGAGACGATCGTCCGCACAATGCGCCTGGCCGGCGATGCGGGTGCTCCCGTGGTCGGGTTCGTCGAGTCGGGCGGGGCCCGGCTGCAGGAGGGCCACGCCGCCCTCTCGGGCTACGGCCGGATCTTCCGGGAGAGCGTCCGCCTGTCCCGTCGGGTCCCGCAGATCAGCATCGTCGCGGGGGTTTCGGCGGGCGGCGGCGCCTACTCCCCCGCCCTGACCGACTTCGTGCTGATGAGCCGCGACGCCCGCCTCTTCCTGACCGGCCCCAAGGTCGTGGCCGAGGCGGTCGGCGAGGACGTCACGATGGAGGCTCTCGGCGGCCCGCGGATCCACGAGCGCAACGGGGTATGCCAGATCGTGAGCGAGACGGAGTCCGACGCGATCCGGGACGCTAGGCGGCTGCTCGGGCTGTTGCCGCGCAGGATCGGGGCGCGGCCGGCCCCGGTCGCCCCCGCCGCCCCCGACCTCCCCGACCCCGGCGCCACCGTCCCCGGCGACGGCCGCAAGACGTACGACGTGCGGGACACGGTGGCCGCCATCGCCGACGAGGCCAGCGTGCTGGAGATCCACCCCCGCTGGGGCGAGGGCATCTTCACCGCCTGCGGGCGGCTCCAGGGACGGCCCGTCGCGTTCGTGGCGAACCAGCCGCGCCGCTTCGGCGGGGTGATCGACGCCGAGGCCGCGGAGAAGGCGGCCGGCTTCGTCGGCGACGCGGACCGATTCCGTCTCCCGCTCGTGGTCCTGGTCGACACCCCCGGCTTCATGCCCGGCGTCCGCCAGGAGAAGTCCGGCGTGATCCGCCACGGCGCCTCGCTCCTGCGGGCCTTCGCGGGCTCGACGGTGCCGAAGCTGACGGTGATCCTGAGGAAGGCCTACGGCGGCGCGGCGATCACCATGAACTCCAGGGACCTCGGGGCCGACGTCGTGTTCGCCTGGCCCGGCGCCGAGATCGGGATCATGTCCGCCGGGCAGGCCGTGAACTTCGTGCACCGCCGGGAGCTGGCCGAGGCCCCCGGCGAGCGGGACCGGCTCGCCGAGTCCTACGCCGCGGAGCACCTGACCGCGGACGCGGCCGCCGCGAGCGGATTCGTGGACGAGGTGATCGAGCCGGGCGACACGCGCGCCTGCCTCTCGTGGGCGCTCGACACGGTCGCGGCCGAGGGCCGGACATGGTGAGCTCCTACGTCGCCCTCGGCGACAGCTTCACGGCCGGAAACGGGATCGGGGCCGGACGCCGGTGGCCGGACCTGCTCGCGTCCGAGCTCGCGGCCGGAAACGAGCGCTTCGAATACCTGAACCTGGCTCGGGACGGGGCGGACAGCCGGGCGGTGCTCGAGACGATCGAGCCGACCATCGGCCTGCAGCCCGACCTGGTCACGCTGGTCTGCGGCGCGAACGATGTGCTGCTCAGCACCAGGCCCGACGTGGACGGGTTCCAGCGCCGGTTCGACCACATGCTCGCCCACCTGACGCGGGCCATCCCCGGCGTTCGGATCCTGGTCTCGACCTACCCCGACCGCTGGCGCCTGCCCGGGCTCGGCGACCGGACAAGGCGCAGGATCGACCGCGGCATCAGGTCCGTGAACCGGATCATCGTGGCGACCGCGGCCGAGCGCTCCGTCGCCTGCCTCGACGTGACCGACCACCCCGGCATCGACGAGCCGGGCAACCTGGACGCGGATGGCCTCCACCCCTCCGCGCTCGGCCACCGCCGCGCCGCCCGCGAGTACCACCGCGCGCTTCAGCAGCACTTTGGATTCACCCCCGACCGGAGGAGCATCAACGCATGAACACAGACGGCGTCTTCGGATCCGGCTTCGACCAGCTCGAGGTCGGAGACGAGTTCGAGACCGGATTCAGGACCATCGAGGAGCGGGACCTCGCCTCGTTCTCCGCCCTGACGGGCGACCACCATCCGCTCCACACCGATCCGGAGTGGGCCGCCGGATCGCCGTTCGGAGGCAGGATCGCGCACGGCATGCTGATCCTCTCCTACTCGGTCGGGCTCGCCCCGATCGACCCGGACCGGGTGGTCGCGCTGCGTGGCTTCGAGCGCGTCGTGTTCAAGCGGCCCGTCCGCATCGGCGACGCGATCGCGCTCCGCGGCCGGGTCGAGGAACTGCGTGAGATCGACGACCGGAACGGCCTGGCGAGGCTGCTCTGGACCGTCGTCAACCGCGACGGCCGGACCGTGCTGCGAGCAGCCGCCGAGATCGTGTGGCGTCGGGTCGCGCCCGCCCCGGAGCCGGTCTACCTCTGATGCTGGATGGCAAGAAGATCCTGATCACCGGGGTGGTGAACCGCCACAGCATCGCCTTCGCGACCGCCGCCCGGGCCCAGGAGCTCGGAGCGGAGGTGCTGTTGACGAGCTTCGGCCGGGTCCGCCGCATGACGGAGCGTGCCGCGGCGAGGCTGCCGGAAGTGGCCGGGGTGCTCGAGCTGGACGTCAACTCGGACGAAGACCTCGCGGCGCTCCCCGCGCTGGTTCGCGAGCGCTGGGACCGGGTCGACGGGGTGCTCCACGCGGTCGCCCACGCCCCGGCCGACGCGCTCGGCGGGGACTTCCTCGCCACGCCGCGCGCGAGCGCCGCCGAGGCGTTCGAGACGAGCGCCTACTCGCTGAAGGCCGTCGCCGCATCGCTCCGCCCGCTGATGGGCGAGGGCGGCAGCGTCGTGGGCCTCGACTTCGACGCGACCGTGGCCTGGCCCTCCTACGACTGGATGGGGGTCGCCAAGGCCGCGCTCGAGTCCGTCTCGCGCTACCTGGCACGCGACCTCGGTCCCGCCGGCATCCGGGTGAACCTCGTCTCGGCCGGCCCGGTCAAGACCACCGCCGCCGGGGGAGTCCCCGGCTTCGACGAGCTCGCCGGGACCTGGGGCCGCGGCGCCCCGCTCGGCTGGGACGAGAAGGACCCGGGCCCGGTTGCGGACGCGACGTGCTTCCTCTTCTCGGACCTCTCTCGCGGGATTTCGGGCGAGATCGTCCACGTCGACGGCGGCTTTCACGCGCTCGGCGCCGTCTCCCCCTGACCGGCCCTGACCCGAACGCGCGGGGGGCGCCTCGGTGGAAATGGCGAGGCCCCGGGGGCTCGACCCCGGGGCCACGTGTCCCCATCACCGATTGCGTCCGGTGAAGCTTGCGGGCAAGCGCCCGATCGCGCTTGCCCGTCCCGCCGCAATTTCAGCCAGGTCGCGTATGGGAGAGAAGGACCGAGGCTGATTCTGGACGCGCGTGGAAGGAGGCTTCGGCGCGCCCGCACGCCGGCTACCCAGGCGTTGCGGCGGAGATCTTGTCGGCTGCCGGCGTCCTACCGCACCTCAGCTGAATTCCGTGTAGCTCTGCTCACGAGCGAACTGGGTCAGGTACCAGGGACCGAAGCCGCCCTTGCCGGTCGTGCCGCTGGCCTTCCACCCCGCCATCGACTGGCTGCCGGGCCAGACACCGGTGGTGCCGCCCGAGGGGTTGTTGACCATGAGGATGCCGGCCTCGATCTGGTCGAGGAACTGGTCCCTCTCGCCCCGGTCCTCGGTGAAGATGCCGGCGGCGAGTCCGAAGCGGACCGCGTTGGCCTCCTCGATCGCGTCGTCGAACTCGTCGTACGGGGTCACCGTCAGGATCGGCACGAACAACTCGCGCCTGGTCAGGTCGTGACCGCGCTCGAGGCCCGTCACCACCGTCATCTCCGGGTAGAGGCCGCCCTCGGGGGCCGAGCCGCCACCGAGCGCCAGCTGCCCGTCCCGCTCGGCGATCGCGACCGCTTCGTGGTAGCGCTCGAAGGCCGGCAGGTTGATCAACGGGCCGGCGTACGAGTCGGCCTCGCGGGGGTCGCCGATCTTCCGGGCCGACGCCTCGGCGCACATGGCCTCGACGAACTCGTCGTGCCTGTCGCGGCTGACGATCACCCGCGAGCTGGCGTTGCATCGCTGGGCCGAAAGGGCGAAGGCGGAGGGCAGGATCGCCCGGGCGGCGACCTCCGGGTCGGCGCTCGAGGTGACGATCGTCGGGCTCTTGCCTCCCATCTCGGCCAGCATCGGACGGTTGTACGGGGGCTCGGCGAACCGCGCCAGGATCCCGAGGCCGACGTCGGCCGAGCCCGTGAACGCCATCCCGTCGACGTCGCTGGCGACCAGAGCCTCGCCCGTCGGCGCGTCGCCCTGGACGATGTTGACGACGCCCGCGGGCAGACCGGCCTCCTCGAACAGGTCGCCGAAGAAGTCACCGCACCGCGGGGTCAAGGCCGACGGCTTGAGCACCACGGTGTTGCCCATGATCAGGGCCGCCGCGGCCATGGTCATCGGGATCGCCACCGGGAAGTTGAAAGGCGCGATGATCCCGAACACCCCGTACGGCTGGAGCCGGATGCGGGCCGAGGCGTTGGCGGACGGCGGCACCATCTCGAGCTGGTAGTTGTTGGTCGAGAGCACCTGCTCGCTGTAGTAGTCGATCAGCGCCTCGAGCTCGCTGGTCTCCGAGAGGGCATCGGCCCTGGGCTTGCCGGTCTCGTAGGAGGAGAGGGCCGCGATCTCGGGCTTGCGCGCCCGGACGACCTCCTTGACCTTGGCCAGGTGGGCGACGCGTTCCTCCGGCTTCAGCCCCGCCCACGATCCGCGGGCGCGGCGCGCCGCGGCGATCGCCCGCTCGATGATCGCCGCGTCGGCGGTGTGGATCTCGGTCGCGATCGTCTCGCGGTCGCAGGGGTCGATCCGCTCCTGGACGTCTCCCTCGAGGACGAGATCGCCCCCGATTCGGTGCCCGAGCCTTTGCCCGGCGCTGGACCTGAGCCGGTCGAGCTCGGCCTCGTAGCGCGCGGAGTCGCTCTCGTCGACGGTGGACGTGTAGACGTTGTGGCCTGTGATGCTCATGGAACCTCCGGGTGCGGATTGATCGTGGTCGAAGACAAGTCGTTGCTCAGGTTCGGGGGGGCAGGTAGCGGTCGGCCCACTCGAAGGCGCCGGGCCGTCCCTCGCGGACCCAGCCGGCGAGGATCTCGCCGAGCGTCATCGCCATGCTCAGCCCGATGCCGCCGAGTCCGGCACCGACGATGACGTCCGGGTTGCCCGGGTGCGGTCCGAGCACGAGGCGGTCCTCCCCGCTGTGCGGGTAGAGGCCGGACCAGCCGCCCTGGTACCCGATCCCCTCGACGTCCGGGAACGCCTTCGCCAGCGCCTCGACGATCTGGTCCGATCCCTCGGCGTCCACCCCGCGGAAATACTCGTCGGGATCCTTCACCGGGTGCCCCAGGATCTCGTTCGAGTGCATCCCCGCCAACAGCTGGTGCTCGCCCTCCTGCCGGAAGAAGAGGCCCGAACCGCCGGACCCCGGCACGTAGTCCAGCGTCATCGGGAACACCGTCTCGACCCCTTCCGGCAGCTGGAAGGTGAACGCCTGGTGGCGTTCGTTCACGACGGAGACGGGGGTCTCGAGCCGCTCGCCGACCTTCTGCCCCCAGGCCCCGGTCGCGTTGACGATCAGGTCGGCCGGAACGTCGCCGCGGCTCGTCTCGAGGGCGTAGCGCGCGGTTCCGCCGCGCTTGAGGCCGAGCACCTCGTGCTTGACCTTCAACCGGCCGCCCCGTTCCTCGATGCGTTCCACGAGCAGGTTGCAGAGCTGCGCACCATCCAGGTAGCCGTCGTGCGGCGAGTAGAGGGCCCCTATCACCCCGGACAGGTCGACCTCGGGGATGATGCGCCGGACCTCCTCGGCCTCCAGCACCCGCGAGTCGTCCAGCCCGAACTCCTTCTGCAGCTCGACCGAACCCTCGTACGAGCGGATCGCCTCCTCGTCCCTGGCCAGCCTGAGGAATCCGATCTTTCGCAGGTCCAAGCCCCGCTCCTTCTGGAGTTCCTCCATCTGGCGGACGGCCCGGGTACGGATCGCCACGGCCTCCCGGTCCATGTACTGGCGGGTGAAGACGCCGGCCGAGAGGCCCGACGATCCGCTCGCGGGAAAGTCCTTGTCGACCACGACCACGTTCAGGCCGGGGTCGCGGGAAAGCTGATCGGCGCAGCTGAGCCCGAGGGCCCCCGCTCCGACGACGACTACCTTCTTCCTACTCACCTCGAAGCACTCTCCTTCGCTCGTATGCGTCGGGATTGACGGTGGAGGTCATCTCCCTGCCGGCCAGGGCCATCTCGGCCTGTTCCTGGGCCTTGACCTGGTAGTCCCTCGCCGAGTCGTCGTTCCGCCACGCCACGTGCGGCGTGAGGATGGCTCGCGGCGCCTCGAGCAAGGGGTGGTCGAGGGCCATCGGCTCCTCCTCGAAGACGTCG
>Ga0182737_1003240_pt1 | contig 12211 bp, 9 predicted proteins | sample eDN5th30CBELigOP_FD_128878 | JGI IMG/M metagenome (GOLD analysis project Ga0182737, IMG submission 128878) | Enriched Organic Plus compost microbial communities from Emeryville, California, USA - eDNA 5th pass 30_C BE-Lig OP (version 2) (version 2) ... | reverse complement strand
TCTTTAACCAGTTGCTGAATCTTCAGCGCGTCTGATCCATAGTATGAAAGCTCACCAAAATTGGCCGCATGTTTGTGGAAGCCATGAAGATGCAGATCTCTGGTGATACAAGGGCGCTCTTGTAAATGGGCAAGCACAATGGCGTGATCCACGGCGTCTTCCGCCATCTTGCGATACGTCGTCCATTTGCCACCTGCTATGGTTAGCAGGCCAGACGATGAGATATGAATGGTGTGATCACGTGACAGTGCAGCGGTATTGCTGGCATCTCCTGCCTTCACCAGAGGTCTGATGCCGGTGAAAACACTTAGAATATCATCACGTGTGGGATCTTTCTCTAGATATCCCGAGGCAGTTTCCAGGATGAAATCAATCTCTTCACTTAAAGCACGGGGCTCCAATGGCGTGTCCTGAATCGGAGTGTCCGTGGTGCCGATGACTGCATGGTCATGCCATGGTATGGCAAACATCACCCGTCCGTCTTTTGTATGTGGCACCATGATGGCCGTGTCACCGGGAAGAAAGTCGCGACTTAATACGATATGCACACCCTGGCTTGGTGAAATCATGGGGGAGGCTTCGGCGTCATCCATTTTGCGAACGGCATCACAGAAGGGCCCGGTGGCGTTGATGATGGAGCGTGCGCTTAGGGTGTGTGTATTACCGCTTTCGCTTTCCTCATCACGAAAGGTCAGCCCATTGAGATAGCCTTCATCATCTTGGGTGAACCCTGTTACCTTCGCATAGTTTAGCAGGCAGGCTCCCTGTTCTGCTGCGGTTTGAGCAAGGTTGATCAGCAGTCGTGTGTCGTCGAACTGGCCATCGTGATATTTCACACCACCGCGCAGGCCATCCTGTTCCAGGGTGGGAATGCTTTGCAGCACTTCCTCGCGGCTTAATAACTCGGATGGGCCAAAGCCATACTTGCCAGCCAGCATGTCATATATCTTCATGCCAATGCCGTAGAAGGGGGCCTCCCACCAGGCATAGTTGGGCACGATAAAAGCCAGGTCATGCACCAGATGCGGTGCGTTGCGCAGCAGCAGGCCCCGTTCCTTCAAGGCTTCCATGACCAGTGAAATATTCCCCTGCTGCAAATAACGCACACCACCATGCACCAGCTTGGTAGAGCGGCTGGATGTGCCTTTGCCAAAGTCATGCTGTTCCAGTAAAACGGTGCTGTATCCCCGTGATGCAGCATCCACAGCAATGCCCATACCAGTGGCGCCGCCGCCAATGATGGCGATGTCCCATGGTGTGCCGCGGTCTTTTATCTTATGAAGTGAGGTGATGCGGTTCATGACGAAAATGAAATGCGGAATAAAACGGTCGTCTGTGGTGCCGGAGATGACGGATGAAGGGGGGATGCTCTCTTGAGATGAGGGAATTCCTCATTCCCTATTTCTCATTCGCCCGTTAGGGCGTCACGGCGTAGCCTTGCCCTTTAGTGTGGAATGTTCCTCCCAGTCAGCGGCGCGTTTCAGCGCCTCACTCCAGCGTTCACGACGATGCGCTGCATCTGCTGCACTCATCTGCGGTTCAAAGATGCGATCCACCTGCCAGGCTTTCTGCACATCTTCATCCGTTTTCCAGAAGCCGACGGCCAGACCTGCGAGGTAGGCTGCGCCCATGGCGGTGGTCTCAATGATTTTAGGCCTCACCACAGGTGTTTGCAGGATGTCTGCCTGGAACTGCATAAGCATGTTATTGGCACAGGCCCCGCCGTCCACACGCAACTCCTTCATATCAATACCGGAGTCCGTTTTCATTACCTCAAGAATATCCGCCACCTGAAAGGCCATGCCCTCCAGTGCTGCGCGGGCAATGTGCGCGCGCGTGGTGCCGCGAGTGAGTCCAGTAATGGTGCCGCGTGCATATTGATCCCAATGTGGAGCGCCTAATCCAGCAAAGGCAGGCACCAGATACACGCCGCCGCAGTCTTCTACAGAAGCAGCCAGTTCCTCCACTTCGCTGGAGGATTTAATGATGCCTAACCCATCCCGCAGCCATTGGACAACGGCCCCACCGATGAAAATGCTTCCTTCCAGTGCATAATCCGTTTTGCCATTACGCTGCCAGGCCACGGTGGTCAGGAGCTTGTGCTTGGAAAGACTTGGCTTGTCCCCAATATTCATCAACATGAAGCATCCTGTGCCGTAGGTGTTCTTTGCCATGCCGCGTTTAAAGCAGTTCTGGCCGAACAAAGCGGCCTGCTGATCCCCGCCAATGCCTGCGATCTTTATAGGGCCATCAAATACGCCGTCCGCTGTTTCTGCATAAACTTCACTCGAGGATTTCACCTCGGCGAGCAGCTCTTTTGGGATGTCTAAAATCTTAAGAAGATCATCATCCCAGTTGTTATCATGAATGTTATAGAACATCGTCCGGGAGGCATTGGTCACATCGGTGATGTGTTGTTGCCCTCCGGTTAGGTTCCATATAAGCCAGGTGTCAACGGTGCCAAAAGCGAGTTCACCCTTGTTGGCCCGGTCGCGTGCGCCGGGAATGTTATCAAGCATCCAGCGCAGCTTGCTGCCTGCAAAGTAGGCGTCAATTACCAGTCCGTTGCGTTGCTGGATAATCTCACCGTGCCCCGCAGCTTTCAGTTCGTCACAGAATTTTGAGGTTCGCCGATCCTGCCATACGATGGCGTTACCAATAGGTTCGCCGGTTTTTCTATCCCACAGCACGGCTGTTTCACGCTGGTTGGTAATGCCTATGGCCGCAATATCAGCGGCTTTTAACCCCGCTTTCTTTAGCGCATCTCGTGCGGTTTTGAGCTGGGTATCCCAGATTTCCCTGGGATCGTGCTCCACCCAACCGCTTTGCGGAAAGATCTGGGTGAACTCCTGTTGTGCAACGGCGAGCATGGAACCGTCGTGACCAAACACGATGGCGCGTGAACTCGTGGTGCCCTGATCAAGCGCAAGTATGGCAGACATGGCGTAAGGAATTTCGTGCAAAAACAAGCGTGACGGAAATCACGCAAAAAGGCAACAGTTAACCATCACCTTCTAAGAGAATTACGGATCAACCGTTGATTAAGGGTGTCATAAAACTGGACATTTCACAAAGTTCACAAGCTGAACCTTCATTACCCATTCACGTTAGCCCGCACCTCGTTATGATGTCGTATCATTTCTCCCACCACTTTGTTTCTCGAAGGCTGCTGCTTTCTTTGCTGCTTCTCACTTGCCTTTACATATCATCGTCCGGACAGGAGAATGGGCAAGGCGCACCCGCATCAATCATAGCCAACAGCGGCTTTGAAAACGATGCCGATGGTGACGGCTGGCCAGATCAATGGCCTACCATGAAGACAGGCGGCTCATGGCAGAAGGAGGAAGGGAATGCATTTCTTCGGTTTACCAGTTCCGAACCAGGCTCAACAGTAATGCTCTACCGTGAAATCTCCATTCCAGCAGAAGCGAAGGCATTAAAGATAAGCTGGAAACATCGTCTTCAAGGACTGAAGAAAGGTAAACAATCATGGTTTGATGCCCGCATGATGCTGGAGTTCATGGATGCAGAACGCAACAAAGTTTCTCCAACTCCCAAGGCGCTGAACTTCGGCAGGGACATCCCCGAATGGACAGCGGCATCCGTGAGTTTCCTCGTGCCGGAAAAAGCTCGTACGCTCAAAGTTATGCCTGCCTTGCTACAGGTGGAATCAGGGGTATGGGATCTGGACGATCTCACCATTGAAAGTGTGGACCCTGCTCCTATTGAGGAGGAGGTCAGGGCCGCACAAGAAGCACGGCGAATCAAGCTGGAGGCAAATGCAAAAATTCGGCGAACTAAGGCAAAAGCACAGTTTGAAAAGCATGGGTCACTCATTCCCAACGGCGATTTCGAAACTGATGCCAAAGCGGATGGCTGGCCGGATCATTGGGGCAAAGCTAAAGCAGGCGGCAGTTGGGAGAATGAAGAGGGAAATCATTACCTGCGCCTGCAATCGCCAGAGCCGCATCAGATGGTCATGCTCTATCAGCAGTATGATATTCCCGAAGGCATTGAGGCCTTGGAGATGACCTGGCGACAGCGGGTGACTGGCCTTAAAAAGGGCAAGGCACCATGGTTCGACGCCCGTTTTTTATTTGAAATCAAAGATGTCGCCGGAAAGAAAATAAGCAGTCCCAGCTCTGCTTTTACTCAAAAAGACACCAAGGGCTGGGTGGAAAAAAGCACGCGATTTCTGGTACCAGAGGGGGCTCTTACTCTGGTGGTCATGCCTGCCTTGTTCCAAGCTGAAGCAGGAGTTTTTGATCTGGACAATATTTCATTAAAACCGACTGACCCAGCGCCAATTCTTGCCGCCAAAAAGGATCGTGAGCGCATGGAGAAAGCTCGCTTTGTTCCAGCGGAGGAACCAGACAAGGCAAAGTGGCCCAGGATGCTGAAGGTGGTGGGCAACCGCCTGCATGACCCCGATGGCAATGAAGTCTGGCTGCAAGGTGTAAATGCAGGCGGGCTGGAAACCCTGCCGCATGATCAACAGGTGGTAAAGTCTGTGGTGGTGGCCATAGATGAATGGAAGGCGAACTGTGTACGGGTGCCCATGAAAGAAGAATTCTGGTGGGGCAAATCACCTTATCAAAAAGATGGCGGTCAAGGGTATCGTGAACTTCTAGGCAAGATCATTACCCTCGCAGCCAATCGTGGCGCTTACGTGGTCATAGATTTGCATCGCTATCGTGCTCCAAAAAAAGAGCATGGCGAATTTTGGAAGGAATTTGCGGCGTTATACAAAGATCATCCTGCTGTCTTGTTTGACGTGTTTAATGAACCCCACGGCATCTCATGGGATGTATGGAAGAACGGCGGCTTCGTCGGTGAGAAGAAAGGTGCAGATGAATCCGCCTTTCTTAGTGAGGAAGAAAAGAGAAAGAATCAGGGCTTTGAGTCCATTGGCATGCAAGGGTTGGTGGATGCCGTGCGCTCCACTGGCGCTAAAAATATCATCATTGCTGGAGGCATGTTCTGGTGCAATGACCTGTCAAAAATCACCCATGGTTACGCGTTGGATGATCACAATGGCAATGGCGTCATGTACTCCTGGCATACCTACAACTGGCACACCGACTGGGCAGGTAAGGTGCTGGAAACCGCTGCGAAGTATCCCATCTTTCTTGGCGAAGTAGGAGCCGATGAAAAGCGCCTGGAATTCATTCCTGCTTCCGCTTATGAAGCCCCCGCCACCTGGGTTCCAGACATGCTTGGATTTATCCAGCAACACAAGATCAACTGGACTGGCTGGTGCTTTCATGATCGCGCTGCACCCCGTATGCTGCTGAACTGGGATTACGAGCCAACACCTTTCTGGGGAGAACCTGCCAAACGCGCTCTGGCAGGCGAACAGTTTGAGATGAAGCGGATGCGGTAGATTTTGGTATGCAGGTCAATGAAAAGCGAACAAGGCTGGCAATGCTGCCGAATGGTAAAATCGTAATATGACACATTAAATCAACTGCTTATCATTTGGCAGGGTTCTACAAAACTGCCGCTTGCTCAGTACTTAAACAGATGGAATCAGGTGGCATGTTGACGCCATTCTTTTTGATTGAGCCAGATTACTCTGATCCCGACACGTATTGCTTTATCACCGTAAGTAATGGATGTTGCAAAGGTTCAATGGCCATCTACCTGGAGATGGGCGTCTTGTTGGGGGTGGTCAATGCACTCCGTGATAATGATGCTGGCGGCACTTATTCAAGCAGAACATTTGATCTTGCCGATAAAGATGTCACCAATATTGGTTTCGATGTATTCAGCCTTGGGAGCAAGAAAATTTTGCGGACGACCCTTGTTAATACCTATGACGAAACTTTATCCTTTCGGTGTGAAATTGATATACCTTTAACTCTCGAAGAATCGACGGAGTTCGCAGAAGATCTGAATCAATGGGTCAAGAATCCTGCTTATCAGTTCATATGGAAAAAATGATGAGGAGTTTTGTGGGGTTGGAATCTTTATGAAGTTGTTGTATTCTTATCATATTGAGTGTGTTGCGTTCCGCCTTGCTTGTATTTTTGTTTGTGGGCATTACATTCACCGATGACCTCTGAAAATTGGAGCTATGAGTTGGAAAAATGTTTTGCATTGAAAACACGCAGGCTGGAAGTTCCTGATTTCGACAGTTTTACTGAAGAACAGCATTTTCAATGTGGGTTAATTGCTAATTCATTAATCACCTGGTTGAAAAGCTATGGCCCACGGTTGTTACAGGAGCGAAAAATACTAAGCGAATCCTTGGGTGTTGACAACGAGCCAAAAATTATCATTCTGTCAGACGAGCTTGGTACAGCCGTGGCTGATCAAGTCTTAAAGAATCGTCCTCCAATGGTTTTTTATTTTACCAAAGACGATTTTGAGCAATTCCTGAAAGAGCATCCTGATCAGGATTATAAGTTCCATGTCACTTATAGCTCCAGGGTTACACAAAATATAGAAGCTTCTATTTTAGAGGATGCCCGGAAAAAATACTCATTGAATCCAGGTGAGCACTATCTTGTGCATGAAGAGGCTTCCTGGCTGGCTCCATTATTCGGTCGCGGCGGTCTGCATTTATGGAAATGGACTGGAGAAGACTCGGTACTTCTGGAAGAGGGATTTGCTACGTGGATTTCTTGAGATCGCCTGCCATAAATGCATACTTCCAGTTACTTACTTGATTGGTCATTCAATGGTAAAGCCGTTCTTCATTTTTTAAGAACATCCACAATGGTTTGCAGCTCGCCGTGCCTTAAGGTAGCCTGAATCAAGGAATGCGTATATGTTGCCGCAACACCCTGGAAAATTTCTGGAGTTCTTTGTTAAAAGTTAATTTGAGAAGTCAAGGACCTGGCCACGGGGAGGTAATTTGAATTGTATCTCTTGCATTCCCGCAGTAAGGAGCAGGCGATGTATCTTCCGCAAGAACTGGTTGAACAACTACGAGCCCACCCATCATCCATCCAGTTCATCCGCAACTCCCAGAACCGGGTTTACTCTTTTAAAGAGGCTGGCGGCATTGAGAGAATCCTGCGACTCACGGCGGAGTCCCACCGAAGTATCGCGGAGATACAGGATGAACTCGACTGGTTGATGCATCTGAACATGTCGGGGGCCTCTGTTTGTCCGCCGGTCAGACAATCAGATGGCGCATGGATCACGTCAGTTCTCATCTCTGGCGAAAAAATGCATGCCGTGGTGTTTGAAAAAGCGTCCGGGCGCCCCCCTGTTAAAGCAGACTTGTCGTTCACTCTCTACCGTTCGCATGGCAGGCATCTGGGAAAACTGCATGCACTCTCAAGAAGGGCAGGCGGCCAGTTCTTGAGGCGAAGGAATGCCTGGCATGCCGAACGATACTTCACCACCGACATTCAAGCCTATCTGCCAGAAGAGGTCCGCGTTCCGTTGCTGACTCGCTTTGAGGCATTGAAGCAACAGGCCTGTGCAGCACCGGCGACGGAACAAACCTACGGGCCTGTGCATTTCGATCTCGGTTACGCAAATTTCTTCATCAGCAAAGATGACCTTGAGATTTTTGATTTCGACAATTGTACGGATGCCTATTACATCGGCGATATCGCAGCCGCTCTGTATGGCGGCATCTTCACGGGCTTGCGGTGTGATTTTCCAGGGGATCGCTCTGCTTTTGAACATCCTAAATCCAGTAACCATCTTGCAGAGATGCTGATGCACTTTCGTAAAGGTTATGAGTCTGCAAATCAATGGCTCGACGGCTGGAATGAACAACTCCAGCTCTGGTTTGAGATCATGTATTTTAGATCAGTGATGCATGCGTTTCGCATGCAGTATCCGCTTGAAAACCCAAAAGCAAAAGCCCTGCTCTATGCTGATCTTGATAACATCCTGAAACGAGAATTACCAGTTCGGATCATGTGTTAAATCGGGGTCACTCATGTTGGGGATAAATTTTATAAACCAAGCTGAAGGGGCATGAGTAATCACGAGTTTAAACTTAAGGGAGGCTCAAAAAAATACACTACTGACTTCCGAGAGTCTTTTTAGGTAACAATTTATGAAGAGATTCCGGTTCAGTGACGATAAACACATCTCCTGAATTTTTATGATATTGAGCGCTCCATACGGAAACCTGATCGAGATCAAACTTCTCCAGTAGCCACTCATCCACATTGCCGGAAGGTTGTCCGTATTGACGTGTGATGTCCTGCATGGAAACTCTATATACTGGCTTGGGATGATGCAGGGCTACAAGATGATACAATCCGATGGAGTGATGGTTGTATCGAATCGAACAGTTTGAAAGCTCGCCAATGTATCTAAGCGCTTCACGAACTGGCACATCCTGAAGATGCAAATGAATGCGATTTGGAAGAGGTTCTAAAGGCTTGTCTTTAGGTGTGGTTAATTCTGCATAGCGAATTATCCCCATAGGGGGCGCAGGCTTTGATGCTTTTGATTCAGCTTCATAAGTTGTCTGAATTTGCTTTAATGCGTCTATGGGAGAGACGCTCTCGCAATTGAAGCGCTTTAACTTGAACTCCAGAAAATCAATCATGTCTTGCGGGAGTTGTTGAGCAGGTTCGAGTGATGATGATCTTCCTGATAGGTAGGGCGCTTGAAACAACTCAACATGCCAAAGATCTGCTCGTATCTCAAATCCTGTCAAATCGCCCAGAGTCTTCAGAATTTTATAACCTGATTTCCCTTCTAGATGCAGGTGAATTCTTTCATCCATCTGTGTTGGGCTGATCCACATAACGATGCACTTTAATTGCCGGAGTTTCACAATTTTCAGATTCTGCCCACTTTCGGCAGAGTTGCATGATCGCGTCTTCAAGGCTGCTTCCGCTTACTTTGAAGTCGTCAAATTCTGCCGCCAATAACGCATATCCATGGCTTGAATTTTGTCCTGCGTTAATTTCTCTTGTTTCAGCTACCGCTGTTTTAGATTGGCAAAGGACAAGCAGAATGCTAAGCGTGAATATCAAAGCGTGCATGGAATGATATTATCTTGATGCACACAAAAAAGTCCAGGCGGATAACATAACCACCTGGACCTATGAGAGAAGCTGTAAAGCTATCGGGCCTTAGGCCTTATCACTCATCATCCTTGCCGCTCGCCTGAAGCGCAGCAATCGCCCCGAAGTCTTCCAGCGTCGTCGTATCACCTTTGATCTGGCCGCCTGCACAGATCTCTTTCAGGATACGGCGCATGATCTTGCCGGAGCGTGTCTTAGGCAGAGCCGCAGCAAAACGAACGTCATCAGGGCGGGCGATGGCGCCAATGACATTCGCTACGTGTTTCTTCAGCGCAGCCGCCAGTTCAGGGGAGGCGTCCACACCACTTTTCACAGTAACGAACGCGACCACGGCCTGGCCCTTGATTTCATCAGGGCGACCCACTACGGCGGCTTCTGCCACGTTTTCATGAGAGACCAGTGCGCTTTCCACCTCAGCGGTGCCGAGGCGGTGGCCGGAGACGTTCAGCACGTCATCAATACGACCCATGATCCAGAAGTAACCGTCATCATCACGGCGGGCGCTGTCACCTGCCAGATAGATGTCTTTATAAGTGCTCCAGTACACTTCCTTGAAGCGTTCGTCATCTCCGTAAAGGGTGCGCAGCATGGACGGCCAAGGTTTACGGATGACCAGTTTGCCACCTTCATTCGGGCCCACCTCGTTGCCTTCTTCATCCAGGATGGCAGCGTCCACACCAAAGAAGGGCAGAGTCGCCGTGCCTGGCTTGGTGGGGGTTACTCCCGGCAGAGGAGTGATCAAAATAGACCCCGTTTCAGTCTGCCACCAAGTATCCACGATCGGGCAGCGCCCACCACCGATAATCTGGTGATACCACATCCAGGCCTCAGGGTTGATTGGCTCACCCACACTACCAAGCAGGCGCAGGCTGCTCAGGTCATGTTTGGTTACGTGCTCATCCCCCCACTTGATGAAGGCGCGGATGGCTGTCGGCGCGGTGTAGAGTATGGTGACCTTGTATTTCTCCACAATCTCCCAGAAGCGCCCAAAGTGTGGCGTGTCAGGAGCGCCTTCATACATCAGCAGGGTGGCGCCATTCGCCAGAGGTCCGTACACAATGTAGCTGTGGCCAGTGATCCAGCCAACATCAGCCGTGCACCAGTACACATCATCATCGCGCAGATCGAAGATGTATTTGCTGCTTACATAAGCGCCAGTCAGATAACCTCCACTGGTGTGCAGGATGCCCTTTGGCTTGCCGGTGGAGCCGCTGGTGTAAAGGATGAACAGCGGGTGCTCACTGTCAAAACCTTGGGCTGGCGCGCCCTCTTTTACATTGGCAATCTCCTCATGCCACCATACATCGCGCCCACTTTGCATGGCAATGTCCTGTCCGGTGCGCTTCAATACAATGACCTTCTTTACCGCATCATTGTCTTTTAAAGCCGCGTCCACGTTGTCTTTCAGCGCCACGACTTTGCCACGGCGATAGCCGCCATCTGCGGTGATCACTGCTACAGCGCCACTGTCATTGGTACGGTCTTTGATGCTTTCTGAACTGAATCCGCCAAAGATGACGCTGTGCACCGCCCCTATGCGGGCGGTGGCCAGCATGGCAATCGCAGCCTCAGGCACCATCGGCATGTAAATAATGACGCGGTCACCCGCCTTGATGCCGTTGTTCAGCAGCACGCCTGCAAACTTGGAAACTTCATCCTGCAGTTCACCATAGGTTATGCTGCGGCTGTCGCCAGGTTCGCCTTCCCACAGGATGGCCACCTTGTCTTTTTTACCGGCAGCCACATGTCGGTCCACGCAGTTCTCAGCCACATTGACCTTGGCATCTACAAACCACTTGGCGAAGGGGGGATTCCATTCCAGCACTTTGCCCCAGGGCTTCTGCCAGGTGAGTTCAGAAGCTTCGCGTGCCCAGAAAGTATCAGGATCATTCAGGGACTCAGCATGCAGCTTTTGATATTCCTCCATGCTGCTGATGCGGGCTTTGCTCTTAAATTCGGCGGAGGGTTCAAAGACGCGGTTTTCGTGCAGTACTGATTTGAAGTCGGTGCTCATGAGCGGGTGAATGGAGTAACTAAAACTGAAATTAGCAGGGCGTGATGATGAAAAAATGCGCGCACGGCGTCAATACCGAACGTGCGAGTTTAAGGCAAACGCGTTTTACTACAGGTTTGTTTTCAGCAAAAACGCGACTTTGTGGCCCATTCGGTCTGTTTACCCACTAACCAACAGCGTTTGCCACACGTAAAATTTGATGCATAGTGCCCATCCCCCGAATTTCCTGTTTTTTTGAACACCCATCATGAGCCAGCAAGATACTGAAGACCCTATCACCCAAACCGAAATCGAAGCCGTCCCAGTAGAGGCGCAGAGCGAGACTGAAGGCGCACAGGTGGAAGAGACGGTTGTTGAGCAAGACCCCATCGCTGAAATGCAGGCGGAAGTAGATAAATGGAAAGATCTGGCCCTGCGCAATGCCGCTGAAATGGACAACTACCGTAAGCGTGTAGCACGTGATCTTCAAGACGCCCGCACCTACAGCAATGCGGACCTGCTGCGTTCTCTCTTCCCCATCCTGGACAACTTTGAGATGGGCCTGGAAGCAGCCCGTGCCGAAAACGAAAAGAGCATGATTTTCATGGGCCTAAGCATGGTGCGCCGTCAATTGGCCGACTTCCTGCGCGATCAGTCAGTGGAGGAAATTAATCCCGAGAGTGGCGCCACATTTGACCCCAATATTCATGAAGCAGTCAGCCAGGAAGCTAGTGAGGGGATTGCTGATGGCGCCATCCTGCGCGTTTCCCGTCGCGGGTTTAAGCTTAAAGATCGTCTGCTTCGCCCAGCTACGGTGGTGGTTTCCAGCGGTCCTGCAACTGCTGATGCAGGCGATGAATCCAGCGCCCAATAAAGCATAGTCCAGAATTCCCCACTACTGTAGCCATGGCCAGCAAGCGAGATTATTACGAGGTTCTAGGCGTCGCTAAAAACGCCACCCAGGATGAAATTAAGAAAGCTTATCGCAAGCTCGCGGTAAAGTATCACCCAGATAAAAATCCAGGCGATACCACTGCGGAGGATAAATTTAAGGAATTGAGCGAATCCTACGACGTGCTGAGTGACGAGCAGAAACGCGCAGCTTATGATCGTTATGGGCACGCAGCATTTGCCGGAGCCCAGGGCGGCCCTGGCGGTGCTGGTGGCGGGTTCCATGACCCGTTTGATATCTTCCGTGAAGTGTTTGGCG
>Ga0182737_1003236_pt1 | contig 12225 bp, 12 predicted proteins | sample eDN5th30CBELigOP_FD_128878 | JGI IMG/M metagenome (GOLD analysis project Ga0182737, IMG submission 128878) | Enriched Organic Plus compost microbial communities from Emeryville, California, USA - eDNA 5th pass 30_C BE-Lig OP (version 2) (version 2) ... | reverse complement strand
GCGACGTGTACGGGTACTCGATCCCGCGCATGCTCGGGGTCGACAAGAAGCCCGAGGTGAACTCGGAGCGGAAGATCCTCCCCCCGGTGTCCGAGTCCGGCGTCCTGACCATGTCGATGGGCTACTTCGTCAACGACAACGCCGCGGTCGTCTGGCGCGGAGCGATGCTCCACAAGGCGCTCCAGCAGTTCCTCGAGGACGTCGCCTGGGGGGAGCTCGACTACCTCCTGCTGGACCTGCCTCCCGGTACCGGCGACGTGGCGATGTCCATGGCGCAGCTCCTCCCGCAGGCCAAGATCGCGATCGTCACGACCCCGCAGCCGGCCGCCCAGTCGGTCGCCGCCCGCTCGGCCGAGATGTCGGCGAAGGTCGACGTGGAGGTGATGGGGATCATCGAGAACATGTCCGGGTTCACCACCCCGACCGGCGAGCGGTTCTCGATCTTCGGCGAGGGCGGTGGACAGCTCCTGGCCGACGAGCTCGAGGTCCCGCTGCTCGGCGCGGTTCCGCTTTCCGAGGAGCTCCGCGAGCACGCCGACGTGGGCAACCCGCTCGCGGTCGACGAGCCCGCCTCCCCGGCCGGGGAGGCGATCGTCGCGATCGCGAAGCGCGTGATCGCCGCGAGCCCGCGCGAGCTGCCGATGCTCCAGACGGTGCCTGCCGCGGCCCCGGAAGCGCCTCGGATGGGGGCCCGTGCCCGCGAGCTGCCCGTCGTCCAGTAGGCGCGGAAAAGGTTCGGACCGAACCGCAACCGGGCGGGGGGAGCCCTGTTACGGCGAGTGATGCGCACTCTCCCCCACAATCCCCTCACACACCGTTTTTCCCTCGTTCATGCCGTTCTGGCGGTGATCCTTGCGATCCTTGCCGTGAACCCCTCCGCCAGCGGAGCCGGCGTCCCGAAGGCGCCCCAGAACTTCGTGGGCGTGGTGCCCCAGGACAACATCACCCGGGCCGATACCAAGCGGATGAAGCGCGGAAAGGTCTCCAACGTGCGCCTCGCGATCCAGTGGAGCCACGTCGAGCCCGAGCCGGGGGTCTACTCGTTCGACTACGTCGACTCGCTGTTCCGATTCGCCGCCCGCGAACGGGTCCGCGTGATGCCGACCCTGTACGGGACTCCCGGCTGGATGAGCAAGGTTTGGACCCGCCTACCGGTGGAGAACGCCAACCAGCTGAAGCGCTGGCGCCTCTTCGTCCGGGCGATGGTCGAGCGGTACGGGATCGGGGGCGACTTCTGGAGCGAGCCGGAGCAGGTCAACTCGAAGCTGCCCCGCCTGCCGGTCCTCGACTGGCAGATCTGGAACGAGGTCAACTTCCACTACTTCGCCACCCCGGTCGCGCCGGGCAAGTACTCGCGCCTGGTCAAGGCCTCGTCGAGCGTGATCCGGGCGATCAACGGCCGGGCGAACGTGGTCCTCGCCGGCCTCTACGCGCGCCCGAAGGGGAAACCGTCGCGCGCCCGTTCGGCCGACGCGTACCTCCGCCAGCTGGTCCGCAACCTGCCCCGGAACAGCTTCGACGTGATCTCGATCCATCCCTACGCGAAGAACACGCCGACGCTGCGCCGGTACATGCGCAGCTATCGCAAGGCGGCCAATCGCACGGGCCTGCGGAACAAGATCATGTACGTCGACGAGATGGGCTGGGGCTCGGGCCGCGCGACCAACGCCTTCCTGCTCGGCAACAAGCAGGCGCAGGCGCGGCAGCTCAGGTCGGCCTTCACCTACCTCCTGCGGGATCGCGGCCGCCTCAAGCTCCGCAAGGTCTTCTGGTTCGCCTGGAAGGACAAGCCCAGGAACGTCGACACCTGCAGCTTCTGCTATTCGATCGGGCTCTTCGGCCCGCGGCCGAAGAAGCTCGTGGCGAAGCCCGCCTGGCGCACCCTCGTCAGGTTCACCCGCGGTCGCCCCTGACGGGGCGGCGGGTGCTCGCCGGCCTCACTCGGGGCCGGCGAGAAGTCGGGCCTCAGTTGTTCTGGAAGTAGGCGGCGTTCTTCTCGGCGAAGTGCGCCCACTCGGCGGGGAGCTGATCCTCGGCGAAGCACGCGTCCACCGGGCACGCCTCGACGCACGCGTCGCAGTCGATGCACTCGTCCGGATCGATGTAGAGCATGTCCACCGAGTCGTAGCCGGGTTCATCCGGGGTGGGATGAATGCAGTCGACCGGACAGACCTCCACGCAGGAGTTGTCCTTTTGTCCGATGCAAGGCTCAGCGATGACGTAACTCATGGCCCCCATATTAGACGTTGGCCTCGCGACACCTCCTGCTCGTGGGTCCTCCCCGCCGGGGGCGCGGCGTCTCTAGACTCAGCCGCGTGATTCTCCTCACCGGCGCGACAGGTTCGATCGGGTCCCGGCTCCTCCCACGGCTGCTCGAAGACGGCCATCAGGTCCGCTGCCTGGTGCGCGAGCCGCGCCGGCTGGGTGACCACCGGGTGGACGTGCAGATCACCATGGGCGACCTGCGCGAGCTCTCGGACCCGTACATGCTGCGCCAGGCGATGCGGGGCGTGGACACGGTCATCCACCTCGCCGCCTCGATCCGGGACCAGCCCCCGCACCAGGTCGAGGAGCTGAACGGTCTGGCAACCGTCCGCCTGCTGGAGGCCGCGGAACGGACGGGGGTCGGGCGGTTCGTGTTCTTCAGCGCCCTGAATGCGTCCGCCGTCCAGCGGACCCGCTTCTTCCGGGCCAAGTGGGTCGCCGAGCAGGCCGTCGCCGGATCGAGCCTCGATTCGACGATCTTCCGGCCCTCGATCGTCTTCGACCACTCCGATCCTTGGATCACGCTGCTCCGCCGCTTCTCCTTTCTCCCGGCGATCCCGGTCTCGGGCAACGGCAAGTCCCGCTACCAGCCCGTCTGGGCGGACGACGTGGCGCGCGCGGTGAACAACTCCCTGGAGGGAGACGGATCCGGCGACCATCTCTACGAGCTGGCGGGCCCGGAGACCATGACCTACGCCGAGATGGCCGAGCTGGTCGGAGAGCTGGCCGGCCGGCCCCGGCCCGTCGTCAGGGTCCCCCTCCAGGTGGTCCACCTCGGCCTTTCGGCGATCCACAAGATCTTCGGCGAGAACGCGTTCGCGACCTGGCAGGAGGCCGAGCTGATGCGCGTCTCGATGGTCTCGGGCAAGGGCACCACGGACCTCGAGCGGCTGGGCGTCACGCCGTCGCGCATGTCCGAGGTCCTCTCCTCGCCCTAACCAACCATGCCCCGGGGACCGCACCTTCCGGGGCCCGGCTATGTTCCGGGATCAGTGAAGCCCACCCACCGGCTGATCCCCCTCGCCCTGCTGGTCCTGCTGGCAGTGGCCTCTCCTGCGCACGCCGCGAACGTGTTCGGGCCGAACGCGGGCAAGAAGCTGACCGGGGTCAGCGACAACGGAACGCTGGAGGGGTTCCAGAACTTCGCCGATGCGGTCGGCAAGCACCCGGCGGTGCTGCAGACCTTCCACCCGTGGGGCAATGGCCTCGACCTGGCCTACCGCCGTTGGCAGAACGCGGAGGTCATGCCGATGCTGCACATCTCGACCGCCGACGACGAGACCCGCGAGGAGTTGATCACCCCGCGGGAGATCGCCCGTGGCTCCGGCGACCCGTACCTGCTGCAGATCAACCGGTTCTTCGCGGAGAAGGGTCAACGCGCCTACATCCGCCCGCTGGGGGAGCCAAACCGTTGCCTGAACCCCTACACGGCCGTGACCTGCTCGGGGACGAAGCGCGGGGGCGAGCACACGAACTACTGGTATCGCAAGGCCTTCCAGCGGATCGTCGTGATCGCGCGCGGCGGGCTCGGCGCCGACCGGACCGACCGCAAGCTCAACAACCTGAAGATGAGGAAGGTCAACTGGGGGTCGATCCCGAGGGGAGCGCTCCCCGCCGCGCCCGTCTCGATCGTGTGGAGCGCCCTCCCGGCCGGGTCCCCGAGGGCACGGGGCAACTGGCCGGGGAACTACTGGCCGGGCAAGGCGTTCGTGGACTGGGCCGGGGTCGACTTCTACTCCGACTATCCCCACTGGAAGGACCTGAACAAGTTCATGCGCGGCAAGCCGTGGCGGGGCAAGCCGGTCGCCCTGACCGAGTGGGGAGTGGCGGGTAGCGACGACATCCGGTTCGTGCGCCAACTCTTCCACTGGACGAACAAGCGGCCGCGCGTGCGCATGGTCGTCTACTACCGGGGCTTCGACGGCGACCGGTACGACCCGTACTACTACCCGACCGCCATGAAGGTCCTCAGGAACAAGCTCCGCGATCCGCGCTACGTGCCGTACGCGTACCTCCACGCCCGGCGGGACTGAATCGAACGGAGGCGATTCGCGTCGCCTCCGTTGTGTTACCTCAGGTGAATGATGCCGGCGCTCAAATGGCTACTCGTGACCCTCCTGACGACGACGCTCGTCGCCGCCGGCCTGCTCCTGGGCCCGCGTCTCGCCGGCGACTCCACCGAGCGGACCGACCTGGGCGACGTCTCCTTCCGCCTGTCCCCGTCCACCGGCGGGGGCGTCGAGGGCTACGTGCCGGTGACGGACTGGGGCGTCCGCTTCGACGGGCCGCCGGTGCCGGTACGCCTGCGCACGGAGCTCAGGACCCTGAACCGCGACGCCCTGCTCCGCGCCGCCGAGGGCGACCGGCGGGTGATCGACCGGACCGAGGGCCAGCTCCGGGACGGCGCCGTGGCGTCCGTGCGCACCAACCTTCTCTGGAGCCTCGGCGTGACCCTCGCCCTCCTGCTTCTCGCCTGCCTGCTCGCGCGCGGCCTAAAGCCGCGGTGGGCGCCCCTCGCGATCGGCCTTCCGCTGTTCATCCTCGCGGTGGGCGCGCTCGGGCTTCTGACCCGCTCCTGGGTGGATGACCGTTCCTACGGGAGCCCGACGTTCTTCGCCTCGGGCAGCGAGCTCCAGCGGATCCTCGAGGTGATCGACAACGCGGACGTCGACAGCCCCTACGGGTCCGAGTTCGAGAGCATCGTCCGCAGCATCGGCGCGGTCCTCGCCACGGGCAGAGGTTTCGAGAGCGATCTGACCGGGATGTACCTCGGCTCCGACCTCCACGCGAACGCGCTCGTCGTCCGGCCGCTGTCGCGGCTGGTGGACGGCGAGCCCCTGCTGTTCGCCGGCGACTACGGGCAGCGCGGGACCCGGGCCGAGTCGGCCCTGCTGGTCCCGCGAATCGCCGCCCTGAGCGACCGGATCCTCGCGGTTTCGGGCAACCATGACTCGGCGGCCCTGATGCGGGACCTCGCGGGGGCCGGCGTGACGGTTCTGGGCCGGCGGGGCAGGCTGCGCCCCGACGGTTCGTTCGAGCCGCCTCCGGTCGTGACCGTGGACGGCGTGAGGATCGCCGGGTGGGCCGACCCGTTCGAGGCCGGCGACGGCGCCCTGGGCCGGGGAGGAAACTCCTTCGATGACCTCGACGACCCGGAGGCCTCGCGGGTGGACTGGACGCGGGGGATGCTCCGCTGGTTCGATTCCCTGCCTCGCAAGCCGGACGTGCTGCTGATCCACCAGGGCTCCGTCGCCTCGCTGCTCGCCGAGGCCCTCACGGAGGCGGGCTACGAGGAGCCGCTCACGATCGCGACCGGCCACAGCCACGAGCAGTACGTCGAGAAGGTGGGCAAAGTCACGATCGTGAACCCCGGGTCCGCCGGCGCGGGTGGGGTGTTCGAGGCGGGAACCGCCGGGATCGGCCTCGCTCATCTGCGGTTCGAGGACGGCGGGGCGTTGCGGTCGGCCGAGCTGATCCTCGCCGAGCCCTTCTCGGGGGCCGCCCAGGCGACCCGGGTCGTCGTGGATACTCTCTGCCCCGAAGAGAACCGGTGCAAGGTGGCCGTCCCCGACCGGCTCGCCGAGGGGCCCTGACGGTTCAGCCGGCCAGGTAGGCCCGCACCGCCTCGGCCTCCCCGGCCAGAGCGGCATCGACCTCCGCGGGCAGGTCGGCGAACGGGTCGAGGCTCATCTCGCCGCCCGCGAGCCGCCAGGTACCGACGACTCTGCGTCCGTCGAAGATCGTCGGCCGGAAGAGGCCGTTGGTCGTCACGACGCCGCGTTCCCGCTCCCCCGGGACTATCCACTCCCGGGACTCCCAGCCGTGGAGGATCGGGTCGAAGGGCCCGAGCAGGCGGACGGGGGCGTCCCGTTCGACCTCCCCCTTCTCCGCGATGTCGACCATCTCGCCGGTTTCCCTCAGCTCGGACGCGATCTCCCGCAACCCCCGGCGTGCCTGCCCCAGGGTCAGGCCTGCCCACTTGGCGAGGTCGCGGTCCGTCGCCGGGCCGTGGCCGACGAGGTAGCGCCGGGCCAGCTCCGCCAGGGCCGCGTCCGGATCGAAGGGCCTCGGCGCCCCGAGCCAGTCGTCCGTCAGGACGAAGGCCTGATCCCTGCCGATCATCGGTCCTCGCACGACGTGGCCCCGGAGCGAGGCGAGGTAGAGGATGTGGACCAGGGCCTGACCCGCGACCGGGATGCCCGCGCTCTCCAGGAGGTCCCTGATCTCCGCGCGGGTCGCCGGACCGTCGGCCAGCCTCCGCCGGATCATCGAAACCGCCTTCTCGGCCTGATCCGGCGACACCCCCTCCTGCTTCAGCCGGGTCCGGTTGGAGGTGACGAGGCGCGGGCCGGTGAGGGCGGCGAGCCAGCGGTAGTCATCGGCGAGAACGAGGTGCAGCGTCCCTCGGTTGAGCCAGCCCACGACCAGCTCGCCGCGGTCGAGCGCCTCGTCGACGGCGGAGGCCCGGGGCGCCTCGGCCCCGTCGGCGAGCCGGGCCCGAACGGCGAGTCGGGCCCCGCGCGGGTCCTGCGCCTGGATCGCCAGGAGCCTCCGGGCAACCGCCCCGGGACCCATCGCATCGGGGGCGATGAGGCCCTGGGAGGAGAGTCTTGCGTCGGCGACGGCCACGGTCGCAGGCTATTTGCAAAGAAGAAGCCCCGGGGTTGCCCCGGGGCTTCTCGCGGATGATCCGAAGGTCATCCGAGGGTGGGCGGGCACCCTCTTTACATCATGCCGCCCATGCCGCCCATGTCGGGCATCCCGGCGGGCATGCCGGCTCCGCCTTCCTCCGGCGGCTCGGCGATGATCGCCTCGGTCACCAGGATGTTCTTGGCGATCGACGCGGCGTTCTGGAGCGCCGAGCGGGTGACGACGGTCGGGTCGAGCACGCCGGCCTTGACCATGTCGCCGTACTCGCCGGACGCGGCGTTGAGCCCCTCGCCCTGCTTGAGCTCGCGGACCTTGTTGACCACGACCGAGCCCTCGAGACCCGAGTTCTCGGCGATCTGCCGGACCGGCTCCTCGAGCGAACGGTGGATGATCTGCGCACCGGTGCGCTCGTCGGCATCCTCGAACGAGTCGACGTCGAGGGCGTCCTGGGCGTTCAGGAGAGCGACGCCACCGCCGGGGACGATGCCCTCTTCCAGCGCCGCACGGGCGGCCTGGAGAGCGTCCTCGACGCGGTGCTTCTTCTCCTTCATCTCGGTCTCGGTGGCGGCGCCGACCTTGACCACGGCAACGCCGCCGGCCAGCTTGGCGAGACGCTCCTGGAGCTTCTCGCGATCGAACTCGGAATCGGTGTTCTCGATCTCCGACTTGATCTGCTTGATCCGGCCCTTGATGGCGTCGGCGTCGCCGGCACCGTCGATGATCGTGGTCGTGTCCTTCGAGACGACCACGCGGCGGGCCTGGCCGAGCTGGGTCAGCTGGGTGTTCTCCAGCTTGAGGCCCATCTCCTCGGTGATGACCTCACCGCCGGTCAGGATGCCGATGTCCTCGAGCATGCGCTTGCGACGGTCGCCGAAGCCCGGGGCCTTGACCGCGACGCCGGTGAAGGTGCCGCGCAGCTTGTTGACCACGAGGGTCGCGAGGCACTCGCCCTCGACGTCCTCGGCGACGATCAGCAACGGCTTGCCGCCCTGCATGACCTGCTCGAGCACGGGGAGGATGTCCCGGACGGAACCGATCTTCTGGTTGGCGATGAGGACGTACGGCTCCTCGAGAACGGCCTCCATGCGGTCCTGGTCGGTGACCATGTAGGGCGAGATGTAGCCCTTGTCGAACTGCATGCCCTCGGTGAACTCGAGCTCCATGCCGAAGGTCTGGCCCTCTTCGACGTTCACGACGCCGTCCTTGCCGACCTTGTCGATCGCGTCGGCGATGGTGTTGCCGATCTCGTCGTCGGCGGCCGAGATGGCGGCCACGCGGGCGATCTGGTCCTTGCCGTTGACCTCCGCCGACTGCTTCTCGCGGAGGTTGGCGACGACCGAGTCCACGGCCTTCTCGATGCCGCGGCGCAGCGCCAGCGGGTTGGCGCCGGCGGCCACGTTCTTGAGGCCCTGGCGGACGATGATCTGGGCGAGCAGGGTGGCGGTGGTGGTGCCGTCACCGGCGACGTCGTTGGTCGCCGTCGCGACCTCGCGCACCAGCTGGGCGCCCTGGTTCTCGAACACGTCCTCGATCTCGACCTCGCGGGCGATCGTGACGCCGTCGTTGGTGATGGTCGGGGCGCCGAACTTCTTGTCGAGCACGACGTAGCGACCCTTGGGGCCGAGGGTTACCTTGACGGCGTTGGCGACGGTGTCGACGCCGGCCTGCAGGGCCCCTCGGGCATCTTCTGCGAACTTCAGCTCCTTGTGAGCCATTTCTTTCTGTTACCTCCTGGAAGTCTGGTTGACGGTGCGCGCTAGGCGACCTTGGCGAGGATGTCCGACTCACGCAGGACGAGCAGCTCGTCGCCCTCGACCGTGATGTCGGTTCCGCCGTACTTGGAGTAGAGGACCTCGTCCCCCTCGGCCACGTCGAGCGGGCGGCGGCTGCCGTCGTCGGCGAGGGCGCCGTCGCCCACGGCCACGACCTTCCCCTTCTGCGGCTTCTCCTTGGCGGTGTCGGGGAGCACCAGGCCGCTGGCCGTGGTCTCCTCTTCGTCTACCGGCTTGACGATAAGCCGGTCCCCGAGGGGCTTCAGCTTCATTGATTTACCTCCGATGGTGATGAATCGCTGAGTTCGTTCAGTCTCTTGGCACTCTCACGGTGAGAGTGCCAGCGAGACGCATGCTACAGAATCGGGCCTCCGGGTCAAGGGGAAGACGCGAAAAATCTGAGTGGAAGCGACTAAGAAACGCGGAAGCCTACGCGACCGAGGCCGAAAAGCCCCGCAAATCGGCCGAAAGGTGATCGGCGAGGCCCTGGGCGCCACGTTTCATGACGTGGTCGTGGCTGGAGACGAAGACCGGCCGGGCGACCGGGGCCAGGGCCTCCATCCACCCACGGTTCGCCCGCACGTTCCAGTCCAGCTCGACCGCCGTCCACGCGTCCCCGGTGATGCCCAGGGTCCATCTCCCCTCCCCGATCACGTCCCCGGTGGCCACGCCCCGGAGGTAGTCGAGATGGACCCGCTCGACCGCCTCGACGGACATCTTCAGCCGATACCCCAGCGGGCCGCGCCAGACCGCGTTCGCCTTCTGGCCGATCCCGTCGGCGTCACCCTCGATGGTCTCGACCACCTTCCGCAGGCTCGGCCACCAGACCGGCCAGCGCTGGAAGTCGACGAGGGCGTCCCAGACGGCTTCGCGGGGCGCCGAGAGCTCCCACCGGGAGACGAACTCGAACGACGCCGGGTCGTTCGGCTCCGGCATCTAGTTCGGGGAGGGGACGGTGCCGTAGCCCGTCGACAGGCCGGGCTCCACGATCTGGGAGAAGTGGACGACGGTGATCAGCGACTCGTCCGGGACGGGCCGGTCGTAGATCTTCTCGAGGAACGCCTGCGTCTCCTCGACCCGCCGGAACTCGGGGTTGTCCCGCTCGATGTCACGAGGGGAGAGCTCGTTCAGCTTCTTGACCTCGACCTCGTCGATCACCGCGGAGAAGATCTTCTCCCGGCGGGAGTGGCGCGAACCGACCGTGACCCACACGATCTGGCTTCGCTCGTACTTGTGCGACTTGTCGCCCAGGCGGATCGTGGCCGTCTTGCGGCCGCGCTTGAGCTGGTCCACGAAAAGGGGCGAGTAGAAGTTGAGGGCCAGGAGTCCGGGCATTTCGCGGACCTAGAATATGTAGTTGCCGAGCTTCGAGGGTTCCAGGATGGTGACCTGCCCCCGCCCGGCCCGCACGACCCCCGCTCGTTCGAGATCGGCCAGGAAGCGGCTCACGCTTTCACGGGACGTGCCCGCGAGCTGGGCCAGGTCGGCCTGGTTCATCCGGATCGTCACCTGACGGTCGGAGTCTCCCCCCTCGTCCGCGACCATCTGCGAGAGCACGCCGGCGACCCGCGACGGCACCGTCTGGAAAGACTGCCGCGAAATCCGCTCGTTGGCCGCGCGCAGGCGCCGGGTCAGCGCGGCGACCATCTTCACCGTGATCTCCGGGTGGCGCTCGAGGAGGGAACGCACGTCCGCCGCCGGCAGCGCGAGCAGCTCACCGTCCCCGCCCAGGGTCTCGACCGAGGCCGACCTCACCTCTCCGTCGAGCATGGCCAGCTCGCCGACGATGTCGCCCTCGCCCAGCGTGGCCAGCGTGATGGCGCGCCCGTCGGGGTGCTCGCGGGTCACCCGGAAGGTCCCGCTCTTGACGATGTAGCAGGCGTCGGAGCGATCGCCCTCGTGGAACACCCTGGTGCCCTCGGGATACCTGCGGGGAACCGTCACCCGCGAGAACCGCTCGAGCTCGTCCTCCTCGAGCTCGGCAAAAAGGGGCACGCTCCTCAGGAGCCCGACAGCACTCTCCTCGGCCGAAGTCACCGGCGGAGTATTTCGCAAAGCCCGCGAAAATCCAAACGCGCGGTCAGAGTTGGCAGTTCGGGCACCAGTACGTGAGACGCCCGTCATCGCCCTGCGCCCGGGACCTGATCCGCGACCCCAGGCATCGCGGGCAGCGGCGTCCCGCGTGGCGGTAGACCCGGCTGGGCCGCCTGCCCGTCTCGACCCCCACGTCCATCTGCCGCCGCGCCGTCCTGAGGAGGTCGGCGGCCTCTCCGGGGGTGAGCGACGCGGCGGGCCGCCAGGGATCGATCCGGTTCTCGAAGCAGCTCTCGCTCTTGAAGATGTTGCCGATCCCGCAGAGCACCTTCTGGTCCATCAGGGCCTCGCCGACCTGGCCGCCGTGCGCCCGGAACCGGACGGCCACCGGCTCGGGGTCGAAGCCGGGGGCCAGGATGTCCGGGCCTAGGGTCGCGAGCCGGGCGTCGCGTCCCAGCTCGACGGCGCGAAGCAGCCGCAGGGTCGGCCCCCCGAACTGGGCGACCCAGGTGCCGCCCAGGTCCAGGATCAGCCAGGCCGACCGCTCGGGGCGCCCGAACCCGCGCCCGGAGTCCACCCGCCAGCTGCCGCTCATCCCCATGTGCGAGTGGAGCGCCAGGCCGTCCGTGAGGTGGAAGATCAGGTGCTTGCCCCGGGTCTCGATCCGCTCGACCTCCTCGCCGACCAAGCGGGTCGTGCCCCGCCGGAGCGGCGAGCGCGGGTTCGGGGCGGTGGCGCCGATGATGGGGCGCCCGATCAGCACCGGCTCGAGGCGCCGGGCGGTGCGAAGGATCGTGTCCCCCTCAGCCACGCCCGGCTCCCGCGGATCCATGGCAGGAGGTCACGAGGGGACCACCAGACGGCGGGGCTGGCGGCTGAAGCCGGCCGCGATCAGGAGCTGCTCGAATCCGGAGCCCAGGATGGCCTCCCCGTCGAACCGTTCGATCTTGAGCTGGCCGATCCGCCCCGCCGCGGCCTCTTCGGTCAGATGGCGCAGCGCCTCGGCGAGCTGTTCGCCCTCCAAGGCCGGGTCCAGCCGCAGGATCCCCTTGCCGCCCCGTTCGACGTAGAGCTGGGGGTGCCCGTTCCGGGCCAGGACCCACGCCCCCGCCGAGCGGGATGCCTTGCGCCCCGACTCGAGCTTCGGCCAGGGGAGGGTCGACCCCCAGGGGCTCGCGGGATCGGTGGCGGCGAGCAGCGTGAAGGAATCGGGCCCGTTCTCCTCGGCCGGGAGCGCCCGCAGGCGTTCCACCGCGCCCGAGAGTGCGAACTGGGCGCCGCCCAGCCCCTCGACGAAGTAGCCGCGGCGGGCAGTTCCCAGCACCTCCAGGTTGGAAAGCTCGGGATAGAGCGTCGAGAACCCGCCCGGGATCCCCTCCGCGAGCGCCATTTCGCGGGTCAGGATCCCGTAGCGCTCGAGCATCAGCTCGGCCTGGGCCCGCAGCCTCGGCCCGGTGGGTGGGGCGTTCCGGAAGAGGGACGCGGTCAGCGACCACCGCCCCTG
>Ga0182737_1003235_pt1 | contig 12230 bp, 8 predicted proteins | sample eDN5th30CBELigOP_FD_128878 | JGI IMG/M metagenome (GOLD analysis project Ga0182737, IMG submission 128878) | Enriched Organic Plus compost microbial communities from Emeryville, California, USA - eDNA 5th pass 30_C BE-Lig OP (version 2) (version 2) ... | reverse complement strand
CCGAAAACGAACTGGAAGCGGCGCTGGTGCGCGCGGTCCAGGACCCGGCGGCGGCGGCGGAATTCTACCGCCTGCTGCTGGAAACCGAACTGCTGGTGCTGGGCACCGCGGAAGGCCGCGAGGAAGCCACCGAGAAGTTCCACCTGGACCTTGGCGGCCGCCTGAACCTGGTGACCGGCGAACATGACGGCCACAAATACCTGCCGGTCTTTTCCTCCATCGCCCGGATGCAGGAATACATCAAGGAAGACAGCAAGTATCTCAGCATGAAGGGGCGTGACCTGTTCGATACCACGCGGGGGGCACCGCTGATCCTCAATCCGGCTTCCGAATACGGCAAGCAGCTTGCGCCGCATGAGATCGCCCAGCTTCTGGACCCCGGCAGCGCCCCGCGCAGCGAGCCGATGGTGAAGATGGGCGAGGCCGACTATCCGCAGGACATGGTGGACACGCTGACCGGCGTGTTCCGCGCCCATGCCGGTGTCAAGGCGGCCTACATGATCCGCGTCACCTTTGCCGACCGCGCCCATGAGCCCCATCCGCTGGTGGGCATCGAGATGGAGGACGGCAAGGAGGACGAGATGCGGCCGCTGATGGAAGCGCTCAACGACGCCGCCAACCGCCAGATTCCCGGCCAGGTCTTCGACGTCCAGCAGATCGACCGCAAGGGCCGCGCCGCCATGACCGACGCGTTGCTGCAGGTCGCTCCCTTCTATGTGCGCGGCGCGTCCGCCCGCACCCTCAACTAGCCCCCAACCGAGGATACACCCATGCCCAAGGTTCTCATCGCCGACAAGCTGTCGCCCGCCGCCGTCGCCATCTTCAAGGAGCGCGGCGTCGAGGCTGATGTGAAGACCGGCCTGTCCAAGGACGAACTGATCAAGATCGTCGGACAGTATGACGGCATCGCCATCCGCAGCGCCACCAAGCTGACCGCCGACGTCATCAAGGCGGCGACCAACCTGAAAGTGATCGGCCGTGCCGGCATCGGCGTGGACAATGTGGACATTCCCGCCGCCACCGGCGCGGGCGTGATCGTGATGAACACGCCCTTCGGCAATTCCATCACCACCGCCGAGCACGCGATCTCCCTGATGCTGGCGCTGGCCCGCGAGCTTCCCGCCGCCAATGCCAGCACCCAGGCGGGCAAGTGGGAAAAAAACCGTTTCATGGGCGTGGAGATCACCGGCAAGGTGCTGGGCCTGATCGGCGCGGGCAATATCGGCTCCATCGTCGCCGACCGCGCCAAGGGCCTGAAGATGCGGGTGATCGCCTATGATCCCTTCCTGTCGCAGGATCGCGCCAACGACCTGGGCATCGAGAAGGTGGAGCTGAACGACCTGCTGGCGCGGGCCGATTTCATCACCTTGCATGTGCCGATGACCGCGGAGACCAGGAACATCCTCTCGGCCGACGCCATCGCCCGGACCAAGAAGGGTGTCCGCATCATCAACTGCGCGCGCGGCGGACTGATCGACGAGCATGCGCTGAAGGCGGCGATCGACAACGGCCATGTCGCGGGCGCGGCGCTGGACGTATTCGAAACCGAACCGGCGACGCAGAACATCCTGTTCGGCAACGAGAAGGTCGTCGCCACGCCGCACCTGGGCGCGTCCACCAGCGAAGCGCAGGAGAATGTGGCGCTGCAAGTGGCCGAGCAGATCAGCGACTATCTGCTGACCGGCGCCATCAGCAACGCGCTGAACATGCCCTCCATCTCGGCCAGCGAGGCCCAGAAGGTGCGCCCCTGGATCACCCTGTCGGAAAAGCTGGGCTCCTTCGCGGGCCAGCTCACCGGCGACAGCCTGACCGGCATCGAGATCGTCTATGAGGGCACGCCCTCCATGCTCAACACCCGCGCTTTGACCCAGGCGGCCATCGCGGGACTTCTGAAGCCCATCCTGTCGGGCGTGAACATGGTCAACGCCCCGGTGATCGCCAAGGATCGCGGCATCAAGGTCAGCGAGACCCGCCGCGACGCGCAGGGCGTCTATGAAGGCTATATCAAGATCGTGGTGAGCATGACCGATGCGGCCGGCGCCCCCAGCACGCGCCGCGTCGCCGGCACCGTCTTCTCCGACGGTCGCCCGCGCCTGATCCAGATCAAGGACATCACCCTGGATTCGGAATTCGCGCCACACATGTTCTACATCGTTAACGAGGACAAGCCGGGCTTCATCGGCAAGCTGGGCACCATCCTGGGCGACGCCAAGGTGAATATCGCCAACTTCACCCTGGGCCGCAGCGCGCCGGGCCAGGACGCCATCGCCCTGATCGAGGTGGACGGGCCGGTGCCGGAAGCGGTGGCGGCGGCCGTCGCCAAGCTGCCCCAGGTCAAGCACGCCAAGCCTTTGGTCTTTTAACCCCCTCTGTCGCAGCTCGGTCTGCTCCGCAGACACAGCGCTGCGACATCTCCCCCTTCCTGTGCGCGTGCCGCGCACGAAGGGGGAGGTTTCTGGTTTTCTGACCCCCTCCGGTTTCAGCTTCCGCTCGGCTCCCAAAAGGGTCGCCTTCGCTCGCTGAAACCACCTCCCCTTTAAGCGTGCGAACGCACGCGAAGGGGGAGGCTGTTTGAGGAATCTAAAAGGCGCAGGGCAAGCACAGGCCCGCCTCCCCTCATGCGCGCAGCGCATCGGAGGGGGAGGTGGCTTCAACGTGCGAAGGGAGCGAAGCGACCGAGCGGAAGTTGAAGCCGGAGGGGGTCAAACATTAAAGACCGGCCCGGATCGCCTCGTGGTGGCGGATCACTTCGGTGACGATGAAGTTCAGGAATTTCTCGGCGAAGTCGGGGTCCAGCTTGGCCCGCGCCGCCAGGTCCCGCAGCCGGGCGATCTGGGCCGCCTCGCGCCCCGGATCGGCGGGCGGCAGGTCATGGGCCGCCTTATATTCCCCCACGGCCTGGGTGCACTTGAACCGCTCCGCCAGCAGGTGGATCAGGGCGGCGTCTATATTGTCGATGCTGTCCCGCAGGCGCAGCAATTCCGTATGGGTCATGGGGTCTGCCTCTGTTCGGCCATGTTTAAGCGAAAGATCGCACGACGCCAAGCAAACCGTCGGGGCCCCGGAACGGGCCGTCCGGCCGCTTTCAACAACAGGCGGAAAATGCTCTAAAGCCGGGCCATGACCCTGATCGAACGCATCGTCGCCGTCTGCTGCCGCTTCGCCTGGGCCGTGATCGTCGCGGCACTGGTTCTGACGGCGGCCTGCGCCGCCTATACCCATCAGAACTTCTCCATCAACACCAATAGCGAGGCGCTGATCAACGCCAAGATCGGCTGGCGCCAGCGCGAGGCGCGGTTCGACGCCGCCTTCCCCCAGCGGACCAACCTGACGGTGGCGGTGATAGACGGGGCGACACCCGAACTGGCGGAAAGCGCCGCCGCGCGCCTGACCGAAAAACTGTCGGTCAACAAAAAACTGTTCAACGCCGTGCGCCGCCCCGATGGCGGCGCCTTCTTCAACCAGAATGGCCTGCTGTTCCTGTCCACCAGCGAAGTGCAGGACACCACCGCGCAACTCATCAAGGCGCAGCCCTTCCTGGGCGGGCTGGCGGCCGACCCCAGCCTGCGCGGCATCATGACCAACCTGTCCACCGTGCTGCTTGGCGTTTCCGGCGGCGAGGCGAAACTGGCCGATATCGACACCGCGATGGTGAAGTTCGCCGACACCTTCAGCGCTGCCGTTGCCGGAAAGACCGAATACCTGTCCTGGCGCACGCTGATCACCGGCGCGCCCGCCAAGCCGGAAGAACTGCGCCGCTTCATCGAAACCAAACCGGTGCTGGACTTCAACGCACTGGAACCCGGCAGGGCCGCCAGCGACTATATCCGCGCCGCCGCCCGTGAAATGAACCTGACGCCGGAGCATGGCGTGCGCGTGCGCCTGACCGGACCGGTGCCGCTGGCCGACGAGGAATTCGTCACCCTGACCGACCGCGTCTATCTGATGGTGGGCGCGATGATCGGCGGCGTGCTGCTGCTGCTGTGGCTGGCGCTGAAATCCTTCAAGATCATCTTCTCGATCCTGGCGACGCTGGTGGCCGGGCTGGCCATCACGATGGGTCTGGGCCTGATGGCGGTGACCGAGTTCAACATCATCTCCATCGCCTTCATCGCGCTGTTTGTCGGCCTGGGCGTGGATTTCGGCATCCAGTATGCGGTGCGCTACCGCCACGAGCGGCATTGCAACGACAACCTGGCCCTGGCGCTGTCCAATGCCGGGCGCGGCGTCGGCATCCCGCTGCTGCTGGCGGCGGCCGCCACCGCGGCCGGTTTCTTCTCCTTCCTGCCCACCACCTATACCGGGGTGGCCGAGCTGGGCATGGTGGCGGGCATCGGCATGGTGGTCGCCTTTATCCTGTCCATCACCATGCTGCCCGCCCTGCTGATGGTGCTGAACCCGCCGGGCGAGGAAGAGGATGTCGGTTTCAAGCTGCTGGCGCCGCTGGACACCTTCATGATCCGCCACCGCCGCCGGGTGATCCAGGTGGCGGGCGTGGCGGCCCTGGTGTCGCTGGGCCTGATGTTCTTCGTGCGCTTCGACTCCGACCCGCTGAACCTGCGCAGCCCCAAGGTGGAATCGGTCGCCACCCTGTTCGACCTGATGAAGAATCCCTTCACCTCGCCCAACACCGTCGAGGTGCCCGCCATCACCCTGGCGGTCGCCGACGCGCTGGCCGACCGCATCGGACGCGATCCGCTGGTCAGCCAGACCATCACCCTGTCCAGCTTCATCCCGTCGGACCAGGAGAAAAAGCTGGCGATGATTGCCGACGCCAACAGCCTGCTGGACGCCACCATCAATCCCTTCGACGTGATGCCGCCGCCGACCGACGCGGAAAATGTGGCCGCGATGCGCAGCACAGCCGCCAAGCTGCGCGAGGCCGCCGGCACGGCCCAGGACAAGCCCGCGCGCGATGCCCGCCGTCTGGCCGACAGCCTGGAGGCGCTGGCCAAGGCAGGACTGCCCGCCCGCCGGCGCGCCGAGGAGGCCACGGTGCCGGGCATGAAGACCATGCTGGGCCAGGTGTCCGACATGCTGAGGGCGCAGCCCGTCACCATCGCCTCCATGCCCGCCGACCTGCGCGACGACTGGGTGTCCAGGGACGGCACCGCCCGCATCCAGGTCTTCCCGCGCGACACCAGCAACGATCCGCGCGCACTGGCCGTCTTCTCCAACCAGGTGCAGGCCATCGCGCCCCAGGCCACCGGCGCGCCGATCTCGATCCGCGAATCCGGCAAGACCATCGTGGGCGCCTTTGAGGAAGCGGGCGTGCTCTCCTTCATCGCCATCACCATCCTGCTGGCGCTGGTGCTGCGCAGCTTCCATGACGTGATGATGACCCTGGCGCCGCTGGTGCTGACGGGCCTTCTGACCCTGGCAAGCTGCGTGGTGCTGAACCTGCCGCTGAATTTCGCCAATGTCATCGCCCTGCCCCTGCTGCTGGGCATCGGCGTGGCCTTCAATATCTATTTCGTGGTGGCCTGGCGGCACGGCCAGCATTGCCACCTGCAATCGGCCCTGACCCGCGCGGTGATCTTCAGCGCCGCCACCACCGCCACGGGCTTCGGCACGCTGTGGCTGTCCATCCATCCGGGCACCGCCAGCATGGGCGAACTGCTGATGATCTCGCTGGGCTGGACGCTGGTGACGACGCTGTTCCTGTCGCCCGCCCTTCTGGGTCCGCCACCGCACAGCCGGCAATTGAACGATCCGGAAGTCTGATTTTTGAAACTTGTCATTCCCGGCGAGCAGCGCCGTCAGGCGATGCGAGGAAAGGGTATCCCACTTCGCCCCCTGTGAACGGGGATGGAAGAAAGTTGGATTCCCGCTTTCGCGGGAATGACAATTGGGGCAGCAAGCGCAGGCCCGCCTCCCCCTTTTGCGCGTAGCGCATCCAAAGGGGGAGGTGGTTTCAGCGTGCGAAGCCGACCTCTTGGGAGGCGAGCGAAAGCTGAAACCGGAGGGGGTTAACCTAACATCTGATCAGATAGCGCGTTGATGCGCTTGGCCAGGCCCTGCGGCCCGCCGGAAGCCAGGGTGGAGGCGAAGTCGGACCGCTTCTGCGCCATCTGGCTGATATTGCCCGCCAGATAGACGTCGGTGACCTTCCACACGCCGTCCGCCTGGTGCAGGCGATAGTTGAAGGCGATGGTTTCGCGGCTGGTCTTCATGGTGCTCTTCACGAAACGGTCGCTGCCGCGCGTGATCGCGGCCGGGTCCACCGTGAAGCTCTCGCCGCCGAAGGAATCGAAATTCTTGGCATAGTTGGCGATGGTCATGCGGCTGAAGGCCTGCACCAGCGCCGTCTTGTCGGCGTCCGACATGCCCGCGAAGGTCGGGCCGACGGCGGTGGCGGTCATGGCCGGAAGGTCGAAAGCCTTTTCGATGGCGGGCTTGAGCCGGTCATAGCGGCCCTTGGCGCTGCCGCCCTGCTTCATCGCCGCCAGCAGCGCGTCATAGAAGCCCTGCACCTGCGCAACCGCCGGATCGGCGGCCTGGGCGCGGGCGGGCGCAACCGCCACGGTCGCGGCGGGCGCGGCGCCCAGCATCAGGGCGATCAACAGGGTCTTGAGAGAACGGGTCATGGCAAAAACGGCTCCGAATAGTCCTGCGGGTTAACGCGCGAATGTCCAATAGGACACGCAGAAGACGGCAAAATTCGGGATTTTTAAAGCGCTATTCCGCCGCCAGCGCCCGGCCGAACTGCGCGGACACCAGGCGCACGATATCGCCCTCGGCCAGACCCGCCGTCTCATACTGGCGCGCCGGGTCGTCATGGTCCTGGAAGATGTCAGGCAGCGTCAGGGTGCGGACATCCAGCCCGGCCCGCAGCAGGCCCTCATTGGCGAGATATGTCAGCACCTGCGCGCCGAAACCGCCCGCCGCGCCTTCCTCCAGCGTGACCAGCAGCTTGTGCCGCACGGCCAGGGCGCGGATCAGGCCGGTGTCCAGCGGCTTGGCGAAACGGGCATCGGCCACGGTGACGGAAATGCCCTGCGCCGCCAGCGTCTCGGCCGCCGCCAGGGCGGGCGCCAGGCGCGGCCCCAGCGACAGGAGCGCCACATCCGTACCCTCGCGCAGGATGCGGCCCTTGCCGATGGGCAGGACCTGGCCGCGTTCGGGCAGCGCCGCGCCCGTGCCCTCGCCGCGCGGGAAACGCACCGCGATAGGGCCGCTGTCATGGGCGGCGGCGGTGGCGATCATGTGCATCAGTTCAGCCTCGTCGGCCGGGGCCATCACCGTCATGTGCGGCAGGCAGCAGAGATAGGCCAGGTCGAAGGCGCCCGCATGGGTGGCGCCGTCCGCCCCCACCAGTCCGGCGCGGTCGATGGCGAAGCGCACCGGCAGGTTCTGCAACGCCACGTCATGCACCAACTGGTCATAGCCGCGCTGCAGGAAGGTGGAATAGATGGCGCAGAAGGGCTTCAGCCCCTCGGTCGCCAGCCCCGCCGCGAAGGTGACGGCATGCTGCTCGGCGATACCGACATCGAAGCTGCGCGCGGGAAAGGCCTTCTCGAACTGGTCCAGCCCGGTGCCCGACGGCATGGCGGCATTGATGGCGACGATGCGGGCATCGTCCTGCGCCGCGGCGATCAGGGCCTTTGCGAACACCGCCGTATAGGTCGGCGCATTTGCCTTGGCCTTGGCTTGCGCGCCGGTGGCCTTGTCGAATTTGGCCATCGCATGGCCCTTGTCGGCCGAGGCTTCGGCGGGGGCATAGCCCTTGCCCTTTTCGGTGACGCAATGGACCAGAACCGGACCGGCCGGACCGTCGCGCAACTCGGCGAACAGAGCGGCCAGCGCCAGCACATCATGGCCGTCCACCGGGCCGACATAGCGCATGCCCAGGCCGGCAAACAGCGATACCTGCGCGCCCCGCGTCGCAACGAGGTCGCGCAAGTGCCGGTCCAGCGCGCCCACCGGCGGGGCAATGGACATGGCATTGTCGTTCAGCACCACGATCAGGCGCGAATTCAGCGCGCCCGCATTGTTCAGCGCCTCATAGGCCATGCCCGCGCTCATGGCGCCGTCGCCGATCACCGCGATGACATGGTTGACGCCGCCGGTCAGGTCGCGCGCCACCGCCATGCCCAGCGCCGCCGAGATGGAGGTGGAGGAATGGCCCGCGCCGAACGGGTCGTATTCGCTCTCGCTGCGCTTGGCGAAGCCCGACAGGCCGCCCGGCTTGCGGATGGTGCGGATGCGGTCGCGCCGCCCGGTGAGGATCTTGTGCGGATAGGCCTGGTGGCCGACATCCCAGATGATCCGGTCGGCGGGCGTGTCGAAGACATAGTGAAGCGCGGTGGTCAGTTCGACTACGCCCAGGCCCGCGCCGAAATGGCCGCCCGTCACCGACACCGCATCCACCAGTTCGTGGCGCAGTTCGTCGGCCACCTGCGGCAACTGTTCCGGAGCGACTTTCTTGAGGTCGGCGGGGGTATGAATGGCGTCGAGCAGGCGCATCAGGTGTCCCGGTCCAGCAGGAAGAAAGGCAGCGCCGACAGTTCGGGCGCCTTTGCGGCGTGGGGACCCAGCGCGTCCACGGCGGCGCGGGCGCGTTTTTCGGCTTCGGCGCGCGCGCCATCCAGCCCCAGCAGGGTCACCAGCGTCTGCTTGCCCGCATCGGCGTCCTTGCCCACCGCCTTGCCGGTCTTTTCGGCGGTGGAAGTCACATCCAGCAGGTCGTCGGTGATCTGGAACACCACGCCCATTTCCTCGGCATAGGCCTTGAGCCGGACGCGGTCTTCCGCCGATGCGCCGCCCAGGATAGGACCCGCCTCGCAGGAGAATTCGAACAGCTGGCCGGTCTTGCGGCGCTGGAGATCGATCACGTCCTCCACGCCGAAACTCGCATCGGCCAGCATGTCGATGATCTGGCCGCCGATCATCCCACTGTGGCCGCCCGCTTCGGCCAGCCGCGCGATCAGGGCGCAGCGCACATCGGCGCCGGGATGGGTGCGGGCATCGGCCAGGATTTCAAACGCGATGGTGAGCAGCGCGTCGCCCGCCAGCACCGCCGTCATCTCGTCAAAGGCGATATGGGTGGTGGGGCGGCCCCGGCGCAGATCGTCATCGTCCATGCAGGGCAGGTCGTCATGGACGAGGCTGTAGGTGTGCAGCGACTCGATGGCCGCGCCGACGCGCAGGGCGCGCGAATCATCCACCCCGAACAGCCGGGCCGAATGCAGCACCAGGAAAGGCCGCAGCCGCTTGCCGCCCGCCTGCACGGCATAGCGCATGGCCTCCTGCACCCGCGCCATGCGTCCGGCGGGCCGGGGCAGGACGGCATCCAGCGTCCCGTCCACCAGCCGGGCGCTGGCGGCGATGGCCGCGTTCAGCGCGGCAGGCGGCATCACCGGATCGAGACCCGGACGAATCGCGCCTTGCGGGGCGGTTTTGGCCGCTCCCTGCGAGTTACTGGACACCATGACGCCCCATTCTAGCCTGCCAAGGGGCCAAAAGCCCCCCAATGACCCTTCGACAGGCCTGTTGGGAGGCTTTTAGCCCGCCGATCCGGGCTGTGCCAGCATGGTTTTTGCCGGTTCCCTCATATTTCAGAGGGCATTTTGAACACGCCCGCAGACAGACTCCTTACCCATGTCGGGGAAGGGGTTGCACCCCCTATCCCGAACGGGGAAAATGGCTATGTTGCAGCGCCATAACGCAACCGGAGCGGCCGGCCTTTCATCGGGCGCCGCACCGGATACCATCCGGGATTCTTGCCGGGATTCTTAGGGACCGACATGCGAGTCATTCTTGCCCAGCCACGCGGCTTTTGCGCCGGGGTCGTGCGCGCCATCGATATCGTCGAAAAGGCGCTCGATAAGTATGGCGAGCCCGTCTATGTCCGCCACGAGATCGTGCACAACAAGCATGTCGTGAACACCCTCAAGAGCAAGGGCGCCCGCTTCGTCGAGGAACTGGACGAAGTGCCCGAAGGCGCCGTCACCGTCTTTTCCGCCCACGGCGTGCCGCTGTCGGTGGTCAACACCGCCAAGGATCGCGGACTGCCGGTGCTGGACGCCACCTGCCCGCTGGTCTCCAAGGTGCACAATCAGGGCAAGCGCTATGTCGCCCACGGTCGCACCCTGATCCTGATCGGCCATGCCGGCCACCCGGAAGTCGAAGGCACGATGGGCCAGGTCGGCGCGCCGGTGCATCTGGTGCAGGACGAGGACGAGGTCGCGGCCCTGACCATCCCCACCGATACGCCGGTGGCCTATATCACCCAGACAACCCTTTCGATCGACGACACCAAGGGCATCATCGTGGCGCTGAAAAACAAGTTCAGCGATATCGTCGGCCCCGAAACCAGCGACATCTGCTACGCCACCCAGAACCGCCAGACCAGCGTGCGCGAACTGGCCAAGGTGGTGGATGTGATCCTGGTGGTGGGCGCGGCCAACAGCTCCAATTCCAACCGGCTGCGCGAGATCGGCATCGAGGAGGGCATCCCCTCCTATCTCATCAATGACGGCAGCGAACTCCAGCCCGAATGGGTCAGGGGCAAGCAGACCGTCGGCCTGACCGCGGGCGCCAGCGCGCCGGAGGAACTTGTGAAACATGTGATCGAGGCGCTGGGCGCCATCGAGGATGTGACCGTGGAAACCATGGACGGCAAGAAGGAACATATCGAGTTCCGCCTTCCCGCCGAGTTGAGGGCTTAATCTATGGGTTTGCCGTTCCGCCAGGCCGCCAAGATCGGCGCTTATGTGGTGAAGCAGGAACTGTCGGGCAAGAAATACCCGCTGGTGCTGATGCTGGAGCCCCTGTTCCGCTGCAACCTGGCCTGTGCCGGCTGCGGCAAGATCGACTATCCGGACGAGATCCTGAACCAGCGCCTGTCCTTCCAGCAGTGCATGGACGCGATCGAGGAATGCGGCGCGCCCGCCGTCTCCATCGCGGGCGGTGAACCCCTGCTCCACCGCGACATGCCCAAGATCGTGGAAGGCTATATCGCGCGCGACAAGTTCGTGATTCTGTGCACCAACGCGCTGCTGCTGGCCAAGAAGATCGACCAGTACAAGCCGCATCCCAATTTCACCTGGTCCATCCATCTGGACGGCGACAAGGTGATGCACGACAAGTCGGTCTGCCTGGACGGCACCTATGAAAAGGCCGTCAAGGCGATCAAGATGTGCAAGGAGCGCGGCTTCCGCACCCAGATCAACTGCACCCTGTTCGACGGCGCGGACCCGGAACGCACCGCCAAGTTCTTCGACGAGATGATGGCGATGGGCGTGGACGGCATCACCGTCTCGCCCGGCTATGCCTATGAACGCGCCCCGGACCAGCAGCACTTCCTGAACCGCGAGCGCACCAAGACCATGTTCCGCGACATCCTCAAGCGCGGCAATGGCGGCAAGAACTGGCAGTTCACCAACTCGCCGCTGTTCATGGACTTCCTGGCGGGCAACCAGACCTATGAATGCACCCCCTGGTCCATGCCGCTGCTGACCGTGTTCGGCTGGCAAAAGCCCTGCTATCTGGTCGGCGAAGGCTATGTGAAGACCTTCAAGGAACTGATGGAAGGCACCGAGTGGGAGAAATACGGCGTCGGCAAGTATGAGAAATGCGCCAACTGCATGGTGCATTGCGGCTTCGAAGGCACCGCTGCCACCGACTCCATCCGCCGTCCCTGGAAGCTGGCCGCCATCGCCATGAAGGGCGTCCGCACCGAAGGCCCCTTCGCGCCGGAGATCGACCTGTCGAACCAGCGCCCGGCCGAGTTCGTCTTCTCCCGCCATGTCGAGAAGAAGATGTCAGAGATCAAGTCCGGCAAGTCCGACACCACAGAGATCGCGGCAGCGGAGTAATTCGCGGAAGGCTTTCGACGAAGCCCGCCCCGTCCGGACCAGCGCCGGGATCTGGGCGGGCTTTTTCATGACCGACCAGAGGATGCGCCCCAGCGCAAGTCCGCCGTCCGGCTTCATCGCCACCAGCGCCGCGGGCGGCAGCACATGCCCCGCATCGTCGGAAATCACCCGCAGCGCGGCCAGCGGCAGGCCCCGCCGGGCGGCGAAACGGGCCGCCGCCTGGCTTTCCATGTCCACCGCCAGCGCGCCGGTCAGGCTGTGCAGTTCGGCCTTGGTCGCGGCCTGGCCGATCACCACATCGCTGCCGAACTGAATGCCATGATGGGCATGGGGCAGGCGTGACGCCAGGCGATTGCGCCATCCGGCATGACAGTCCCAGCTTTCCAGCCCGGTGATGATGCGCTCGGCGAT
>Ga0182737_1003234_pt1 | contig 12234 bp, 5 predicted proteins | sample eDN5th30CBELigOP_FD_128878 | JGI IMG/M metagenome (GOLD analysis project Ga0182737, IMG submission 128878) | Enriched Organic Plus compost microbial communities from Emeryville, California, USA - eDNA 5th pass 30_C BE-Lig OP (version 2) (version 2) ... | reverse complement strand
GGTTTTTTCTTTTGTGGGTTATGAAAGCCAAGAAATCAGCATTGCCGGCCAAACTTCGCTGAATGTAACCCTGAAAGAAAGTACTTCCCGTTTGGATGAAGTAGTGGTAGTGGGCTATGGCACACAAAAAAGGGCGACCTTAACCGGTTCGGTGGCCAGCGTGGGTAACAGAGAGTTGAAAAGGAGCCCCACAGTGAGCCTGTCTAACTCAATTTCCGGCTTGCTCCCCGGCGTCGTGGCCTCCAACCGTTCGGGCGAGCCGGGAAGAGACGACGCAAGTATCTTAATCCGAGGTCGGAGTACAACCGGAAACAACAATCCGCTGATTGTTATTGACGGTGTTCCCGGATCAGCTGGATGGGCACAGATCAACCCAAATGATGTCGAATCCATCTCTGTATTAAAAGATGCATCGGCTGCTATTTATGGCGCGCAGGCGGCAAACGGCGTCATATTGATCACGACAAAAAGAGGGTCAATCGGTACGCCTACCATTGATTATACCTTTAACCAAGGAATCAGCACACCGACACGTGTACCTCGAATGGCCGATTCATATACATACGGTGAATTCGTGAATCAGCTTTTAGTAGAAAGAAATCAGTCGCCTCGTTATACGGACGAAGAACTACAGAAATTCAGGGATGGTAGCGACCCATTAAATTACCCCAATACCAACTGGCTGGATGCCGTGCTTCGAAAGGCAACGCCGCAAAGCCAGCATAACCTATCCGTACGGGGAGGCACGGAGAACGTGAAGTATTCGGTTTCCGGATCGTTTGCTAACCAGAAAGGGATTTTTAAAAATGGAAGTACGAATTTTAAGACCTATTCGCTTCGTTCCAATCTGGATGCAAAAATCAATAAATACATCCAGGTCGGTTTGGACGTGAATGCCGGCTTAGATGATGGAAACTATCCTGCGTTCAGTACAACAACTACTTTTCAGTTTGCCCGTATTAATTTTCCCTATCAACCGGTATACTATCCCAACGGATTGCCTTCAGCGGGTCTCGAAAGAGGAAATAACCCCGCGATTATGTCGGGTGAAGCAACAGGAAATAACAACGAACGATCTCAACGGTATCAAGCAAAAGCGTCCGTTGATGTTATGATCCCTTGGGTGGATGGTTTGGGAATAGACGGCTTCTTTGCCTACATCAACAACATCGATCTTACTAAAAACTTTCAGACTCCGTGGACGGTCTATAATTACGATAAATCCACGGATACCTATACGTCGTTATTGGGCGGTGGTATTTTATTGCCACAGCTACGGCAGGGGATGACGAATGGCAGGTCTACGTTGCTGAACTTCCGCATTAAATACAATAAGCAGATTAATGATCACAGCATCAATTCCTTCATCGCTGCAGAACAGTCGGAAGGGTATAGCAATAACTTTCAGGGTTTCCGCCGGAATTACATATCACCGGCTATTGACGAGTTGTTTGCCGGCGATCTGAAGGATCAGGAAGCGACAGGTACCGCATCTGAAACGGGACGCCGAAACTTTTTTGGCCGGGTCAGTTATGGCTATAAAGATAAGTACCTGTTCGACTTTAACTTCCGGTACGACGGTTCGGCGATTTTTCCCGAAGGAAAACAATACGGCTTTTTCCCCGGCGTTTCAGCCGCTTACCGGATCTCTGAAGAAAGTTTCATAAAAGAGAGATTAGATTTTATCAACGACCTCAAATTAAGGGCATCATGGGGAGAAATTGGAAATGACCGGGTTAGCGCATTCCAATACCTTTCTACGTATACAATCGGGGTTCAGGGGTATAATTTAGGACAGACACCCTCGCTTGCGCCGGGTTTGATAGGCGGAGTAACTCCTAATCCAACTATTACTTGGGAAGTGGCGAGAACGACCAATATAGGCTTGGATGGTGATCTTTGGAACAGTGCATTGGGCTTTACGGTGGATGTATTTAAATCGAAAAGATCCAATATCCTGGCGAAACGGGATCTTGCCGTGCCCGCGTATACCGGTCTTGTTTTGCCCAATGAAAACATCGGGGTAGTAGAGAACAAAGGAATTGAAGTGGAGTTGTCGCATGCCAAAAGAACAGACGGCTTCTCCTATCGTGTCGCCGGAAATATTTCTTATTCAAAAAACAAGATCATTGACGTCAGCGAAGCATCCAATGTGCCTGACTGGCAAAAAGCGGAAGGACACATCATCGGTGCTAATAACTATTACCGGGCAATCGGCATTTTCAGAACACAGGAAGAAGTGGATGCAAGCCCGGTCGTACTGGGAACCGTTGTAGGAGATCTTAAGTACGAGGACATCAATGATGACGGGGTGATCAATGCGTCGGATATGGTACGGATGGATAAAACCAATATACCCGAGATGATCTTTGGCCTTAATTTATCCATGGATTATAAGAATTTCTCCTTGTTTGCCAATTTTGCAGGGCAGGCCAGGGCCTGGCAATATATTTGGACGCAGGCAGGTCTTAACGGGAATTCCCTCCAAGAGTTAATCGAAAACCGCTATCGCCCCGGTAGCATGGATTCCAAATATCCACGACTGCCGTCGCTTGCCGCTGAGGTAAACGGACAACGTTCTTCTTTTTGGCTGAGAGATGCTTCTTTCGCGCGATTGAAAACCTTGGAACTGGGCTACACAGTGCCACAGGAGTTGCTATCGCGGATTAAAATCAAGCATTTGCGGGTTTACGTCAATGGGAACAATCTGTTTACCCTGGATAAGTTAAAGAACTTTGACCCGGAAGGCACGTCAGAGGCCGGCGACTTCTATCCGCAAAGCAAGATATATAATCTAGGTTTTAACCTTACTTTTTAAAAGACAACCATGAATACGATCACTATTTTCAGCAAAATCAGAACAAACCGATTCGCGTTGCTGTACGCGATGATCATCGTGTTTAGCGGGGCGTTTTTATCTTCCTGTACAAAAGAGGTTTTGACGAAGCGGCCCTTGGATAAGTTTTCGGACGAAAGTGTTTGGCAAGATGCGAAATTGATTGAAACCTATGTGAACAATGTATATAGGTCGTTACCTCGGGGGTTCGAGGCACCCGGTGGCAGGCAACTGCAGAGCACCGTCGATGAAACCCATCAGCGTGGAAGGGAAGATTATGTAATCATTACCTCGGGAAATGTAACGCCGTCTACTCCCGGTATCTTTGAAAATTACTGGATCGGGACATTAACCCTTGCATCCCCTAATTACAATGCTACTGGATATTATAGTCCGATTACAAGAAGCAATGTTTTCTTTGCCAACATTGAAAATGCACCCATTGAAGAAGGGATCAAGAATCGAATGATCGGAGAAATGAAAGTCATACGGGCCTATTCGTATCTTCGGCTCATTAGCTTTTATGGCGGTGTTCCGTTGATTACGACCCCTTTCGCTTTAGCAGATGATTTCAATGTGCCAAGAAACTCCTACGACGAGTGTATGGCCTTCATCGTGAAAGAATTGGAAGAGGCTGCTGATTTACTTCCGCTTGATTACGATGCTGCCAACAAAGGCCGGATCACCAAAGGTGCGGCGATGGCGATACTTTCCCGTGCGTTGTTATATGACGCCAGCCCCTACTACGATCGAAGTGTTAGCAATACCGATCTGGCAAAGTGGCAAAAAGCCGCTGATGCCGCGAAAGCCGTTATCGATCTGGGAATCTATGAACTGTACCCAGACTATAAAACCTTATTTTTGGAATCGGCGGCTTATAATTCCGAAATCATCTGGTCGAGACCTTTTAATACGGAGGTAGATCGCGAAACCTATGTCGAGCTGAGCCAGTATCCGAATGGGTATAACGGCTTTGGACAGGTACATCCATTGCATAACATCGTTGACGATTACGAGACGTTAAATGGGAAACTGCCAAAAGACGATCCCACCTACGATCCCCAAAATCCATATGTGAACCGCGATCCCCGTTTCTATGCCAGCATTTTATACGACGGAGCCCCCTTTAAAGGACGCGAGGTGGAAACGTTTCTGCCCGGAGGGAAAGATTCCAATGAAGGGGCTTTATCGCCTCATAATGCCACCCTTACCGGCTATTATGAACGAAAGTTTTTAGATGAATCAATTACGAATCCGTCAGCGGCGAATGCAGGCAGCACGCCATGGACCTTTTGCCGGCTTGCGGAGATTTACCTCAATTATGCCGAGGCAATGTATAACCTGGGAAATGAGGAAGTTTGTCGAGCATATATCAACAAAATTCGTCAGCGACCGAGTGTGGATATGCCTGAGGTTACAGAAAGTGGTACTGCCTTATTGGCAAGGCTACAGAACGAACGGAGAATAGAGCTTGCCTTTGAAGAACACCGCTATTTTGATGTGCGCCGTTGGAGAATAGCGCCGGAGGTGCTAAGCGAGGATTCAGAACGAATGACGATTATAAAAGATGCATCGGGAAAGAAAACCTATAAAGTGGAAACTTTTCAACCGCGAAATTTTAATGATCGGAACTACCTGATGCCGATACCACAGGCCGAAATTGAAAAAAATCCGCTATTGGTTCAGAACCCGGGTTATGAAAATTTATAGCGGAATAACCGGTATGTTAACGAAAGCCATCGTGTTTGTTTAAAGACATGCATAATGGCTTTCTTGAAAATACCGCTGGCGCATCAGCAGCTACTGTTTAAAATGGATACGTATAAAGCAATTTTATATGAAAAACAACCGTAGGGATTTTATCAGAATAACTGGTGGTCTTGCTGGGCTTGGTCTGGCGGCTCTTGGGATACCGAAGGGATATGCATCAGAAGCGGCCCTTATTTCGGGATTCGGGGATCAACGTGGAAACCTATTGAGCAGTCCGCAACAAGCTTTTCAGATGAACGCTAGCATGAAGGCAGATTATGACCTTGCCTTATCCATCCTTAAACCTACTAAAAAGCAACTGGAACACGGACTTGAGCTGCATAGAGATGCCCTTGTTTTCGATACCTATGGTTTTATGCCCCGGGCAGCTGTAGATGGCGGTGCGTTGACGGTTGCTATTGATAGTCAGGCTTCCCCTCTGGAAATTCAGGATATGCAGGAAAATATGTCCATGACCCGTTTTGTAAAGAATGAACGGGAACGGCTTGAGCTTGAAAACGCGTGGAAAGTAGCCGGTGTAACCTGTGTGTTCCAAAATTCAGGAGAAGAGGGCAATGAAGTGAAGAAGTTATTGAAACGGCTTGCTCATTTTACGTATACCACAGACATGCTGAAAGATTTTGTAGCGAAAGCCGTCACGCCGGATGATATTGTACGAGCAAAAAAAGAGAACAGACATGCACTCTATTTTACTGGAAATGGCGTGCCGTTGCCGCAAGATTGGGCGTCGGTAGAAGAAGAGCTGCGGTATATACAGGTGTTTTTTGAATTGGGTATCCGCATGATGCACCTAACCTATAACCGCCGTAATGTGATTGGCGATGGTTGTGCGGAAAAGGGCAATGCCGGGCTGAGTGACTTTGGCCGTGCAGTCGTGACGGAAATGAACCGTGTTGGGGTTATTGTAGATGTTGCCCACTCGGGTTGGCAAACCAGCTTGGAGGCTGCTCAGCTTTCTGAAAGACCAATGGTGGCAAGCCATAGTTCGGCTACGGCGGTGTATGAACATATCCGGTCGAAACCAGATCCTGTTATCAAAGCTATTGCCGATACCGGAGGGTACATCGGAATCTGCGGCATCCCCAGATTTTTGGGTGGCAGCGGCGATATTGCCGCCATGATGAAACATATCGATTATGTGGTGAAAAAGTTTGGCAGCGACCATGTAGGTATCGGGACCGATGTGGCTTATACATCGTCTTTTGCCAAAGAAGAGAAGGGTCAGGTTCCTGCTTATAGGCGGCCGAGAATACGGTGGGAAGCTTTGTGGCCTGAAGATCCTTTCAAAGAGACCACGGAAATGCGGCAAAGTTTGGCATGGACAAACTGGCCGTTGTTTACGGTAGGAATGGTTCAAATGGGATATGCAGATGAAGAGATACGGAAAATATTAGGAGGCAATGCGTTACGGGTTGCCAGAGCAGCGCTTGCTTAACAGGATGAATTAACAGCATAAACAATACTATTCACGATATTAACCCCGTGTATGAAACGTAAAAGATTCTTAAGTCAATGTAACGTGCCGTTCCTATTTATGGTGCTTGCGTTACTTGCATATAGGACGGCGGTAGCTCAACATAAACCGAATAAAAATCAATATGATGTGCTGACGGGTAAATGGCTCCATTTCAGCGATGCCCCTAATTCCCTATACCAACATCTCTCAGCGCAATCTTATGAATATTTAACCGAGCGCTCCGGTAAAATTGCCACCTTAACGACATTAGCTGATTGGAAAGAGTGGCAGCGATTCGTGCGCGAGACATTGCTGGATATTATGGGACCATTTCCGGAAAAGACACCTTTGAATGCAAAGATTGTGAAGGTGATCGAAAAAGATGGATATAAGGTCGAACACATTGTGTATGAATCCCGGCCAAAGTTTTACGTGACCTCGTCTTTGTTTATTCCCGATGGATTAAAAAGAGGAGCAAAGGCACCCGTTGTCATCTACTGTAGTGGCCATTCTGCTACAGGGTACCGGTCCGAAACCTATCAACATGTGATATTGAACCTGGTTAAAAAAGGCTTTATCGTGTTTGCGTTTGATCCGGTGGGGCAAGGCGAGCGATTGGAGTACAACGACCCGAAAACGGGCAAATCGATTGCTTTGCTGACGGAAGAGCATTCCTATTCCGGGGCGCAGGCTTTTATTACCGGTGCTTCGCAGGCAAGCTATATGATATGGGATGGTATCCGGGCGGTAGATTATCTGTTGACCCGTAAGGAGATAGATTCCGAACGGATTGGTATGACGGGGCGTTCAGGCGGCGGCACGCAATCGGCATACATTGCTGCGATAGACCCTCGTATCTATGCCGTGGCCCCCGAGAACTACCTTACTACGTTTACCAGGTTGTTGCAGACGAAGGGTCCGCAGGATGCAGAGCAAAACTTATTCAATGTGGTCCAAAGGGGGATAGACCAACCGGATTTTTTATTGGCTAGAGCCCCGAAACCTGCATTGATGATCACAACAAGCCGTGATATATTTAGTATTCAAGGATCTAAGGAATCTACGAAAGAAGTGTCACGCATTTATCAGGCATATGATAAACCGGAGAATTTCAGCATGGTGACTGATGACACCGTCCATGCTTCCACAAAAAAGAATCGAGAAGCCATGTACGCTTTTTTTCAGAAACACCTGAATAACCCCGGTAGCGTGAACGATGAGGAAGTCACCCTCCTCAGTGATGAGGAGATACAGGTGACCAAAACGGGGCAGGTTTCAACCGCACTGAACAGCGAAACCGTTTTTAGTTTAAACCAGACGATCGGCGGACAATTGGAGGCAAAACTACAATCTTCCCGTAACAACTTGGGGGCACATCTACCAAAGGTGCTGGATGCGGCGAAGAAGCTTTCGGGATACAAAGAACCGGTAGAAGAGCAAGAGCCCGTACTTACTGGGCGTTTCCAGAAACCAGATTATGTAGTAGAACAATATTTTATAAAAGGGGAGGGAGCGTATGTGGTTCCTTATCTGTTGATGAAACCAGCACATCCAAACCGAAAGGCACTGCTTTATCTCCATCCTTCTGGAAAATCGGCAGAAGCATTTCCAGGCGAAGAAATGGAATGGTTCGTGAAAAAGGGTTTTACCGTACTGGCTCCCGATATGTTGGGAACGGGTGAAATAGGACAAGGAAGTGCACAATCCCCGCGGACTTATCTCCTTAACTGGTTCGCTTCGACATTGATTGCGAGAAGTATTGTAGGAGTGCAGGCTGGAGATGTAGTAAAGTTGCTCGAGGTGCTAAAAGAAGATCATGGCACAGACGAGGTATATGGTCTTGCCCATAAAGAAATGACATCCGTTCTTTTGCATGCTGCAGCGTTTAATAAGGAAATCACCCGTATCGCGCTGATCGAACCTTTGTCTTCTTACCGGTCAATTGTAATGAACCGTTTTTATCAACCGAGATTTATCCACAGTTTCGTTCCTGGAGCGCTAAAAGCCTATGACCTTCCCGATCTTGCGGCTAGCCTTGCACCGCGGAAGCTGATGGTGGTGGGAATGATCGACGGTGCCGGTAACAGCAATTTCAGTGAGGTGGAGACCGATCAACTGGTAATACGTACGGCATATAATGAGGGAAAGGCAGAAGATAACCTTGTGATCATTCCTCAGCAGTCAGCGGAAACATTACCTGATTATTATGAAGCTTGGATAAAATAATGCGGATGTAGAAATTAGTTGGTCTTACAGAAGATCCGGCTGCGGGGGTCGAATGATTGGAAGGAATACGTATCAATCAACAATATCGTTACCTTTGTTGTGTTTGATACCATGGAGGCCATTCATCTCAACGACGACGCGGATCTGATACGGCAGTTGCACCGTGGCAACCCTACGGCTTTCGATGCGCTATTCCGGATGTTTCATCCGGCTTTATGTTTCTTTGCAAAGCGATTGGCAATTGGTTTACCCAAAGGCCAGGCCGAAGAGATCGTGCAAGATGCTTTTCTTAAACTTTGGCAACGGCGTGTTAATTTCTCGGATTTATCAGCGGTAAAAGCATTTCTGTACATAGCAACGCGGAATGCCTGTCTGAACTACATAGAAAAGGAAAAGGTGCGGAACCGCAGGCATGAACGATATTTGAATACGGTGAACGAAGTGGAAGATGCTGTGGTGGAGGAAATTATCTACTCGGAAGTCTTGCGTGAGGTGGCCCTGGCGATCAATACCTTGCCTGAACAATGCCGTCGAATTATCAAAATGGCTTATGAAGACGGATTAACCCCCAAAGAAATCGCCCTAGCATTGAACATCTCCGTAAGCACAGTAAACAACCAGAAGTCACGCGGTGTAGGCCTATTAAAAAAACGGCTTTCCGGCAATGGATTAGCACTTTTGTTGTTTTTTCTTTAAAAAAATCATACGCCTTTTAGATAAATTAAGTTTTTTCCGGTTTCTATCGTATACATTGGAAAAGACATGCCAGCTGACGACAAGCTATATAACGCCTTCCGTATCGCGAAAATTCTGGAAAAATACGCTAGAAAAGAACCTTTGGCCGCGGAGGAACAAGCAGAGGTGGATCAATGGCTCGCTGTCAATGGAAGCAACCGGAATTTAGTTGAGCGGATTTCAGATGAAAACCAACTGGCCTTTGACTTGCTGGAGCTGCGGGATACCGATACGGAAAGTGAACTGGCAAAAATCGGAAACAAGCTACGAGGAGCGGCGAACACCCAAAAGTGGATGTGGTATTATACTGCGGCTGCGATGTTATTGCTGTTTCTATCTGTGGGATTGGGAATTTATTGGTATCGGATCAACAGTGGGAAACCGATGGAATTGACCATTGATATGCAAAATGACGCACTGCCGGGGGGGAATCGGGCGACGTTAACTTTGACAGATGGGCGGACGATCAACTTAAATGAAACGCAGACAGGTATCGTGATGGGAGACGATGTCGCCTATACCGACGGCACTACGGTATTAGGAGAATATGTGAATGAAGGAGTGGATGAATACGTCCTCAGTACACCCCGCGGCGGCACCTATCAGATTACGCTTCCTGATGGGACCGGCGTTTGGTTAAATGCGGAGAGCACCTTGCGTTATCCAAGCAAATTCAAAAGCAATGAGCGGGTTGTAGAGCTAGAGGGCGAAGCCTACTTTGACGTAAGTAAGCAGGGAACAATGGCGCCGTTCCTCGTCAAAACGCGGGGGCAAACCATTGAGGTACTCGGTACGCAATTTAATGTGTCTGCATACGCAGCGGAAGCAACGGTCAGAACCACGTTAGTAAAAGGCCAGGTACGCGTGACTGCCGTAACTACCCAACAGCCCCAGGTGGCTGTGTTGAAGCCTAGCCAACAAAGCGTTGTACAACCCGAAGGAATGGTGATAAATCAAGTGGACGTACAACCTTTTATCGCTTGGAAAGATGGCTATTTCCATTTCGAACGGACCCCTTTTGTGGAGGTGCTGGCGCAGATGAGCCGGTGGTATGATATTGAATTGGTTTATGAAGGGGAGATTCCCTCCCAAACATTTTCCGGCAAAATGTCACGTAATGTTAATTTAACGAACGTATTAAAGCTATTCAAGGGATCCGGTATCCGGTTCCGTTTTGAGCATGAAAAACTGCACATCGAATGACACCCAGATAACCACTGAAAACCCATAAAATTGAGTTTTAAACAAGGAGGACCATATGATGTAGAGATAGAAACGTACTTATTGAATACAGGACGAGGAGGTGTTGGTACCACCCCCTCGCGATGTTCGGATATACCGATTATGACCATTTATTAGAAAACCGGATTATAAACTATCCAAACGTAACAAAGTTAATGATAAATTATGTATTGCCGGATGGTAGGACCCACTCCTGCCCGGCGAAGAACCAATTATTGCGTGTAATGCGAATAACAGGGATACTATTGTTGATAGGGAGCCTGCATCTCAGTGCTGCGTCACTATCCCAAACCATTACTTTAAAAGTAAAACGCCAACCAATTGAGCAACTTTTTGACGAGATAGAAAAGCAAACAGGGTATTGGGTGGTATACAGTGATCAGCTAATGAAGTCTGCTAATCCAATTACAATTGATGCAAAAGACATGCCATTGCCGACTTTTTTAACACAGGTCCTAAAACCACAGGCATTGACTTACACCATTGATGGAAAAAATATATTGATTATGTCCGATGGCACGTTGATCTCAAAAGTGGAGCATGTTTTAGAAAACAAACCTAAGGATATTCAAATTCAGCAGCAAACCGTCCGCGGAATAGTCAGGGACGAGCAGGGGACACCATTGGAAGGTGTAACAATAACTGTAAGTGGTTCTTCAATAGCAACCACCAGTCTTGTCAACGGTGAATTTCAAATAAGTGTGGACGAAGCGGATAAGACGTTAATATTTTCGGCGGTCGGATTTGAAACCCGCGAGCTGATCCTGAAGGGTCAATCGACAGTTTCCGTCACATTGAAAGCGGCAATCAGTGATTTGGATGAAGTGGTGGTGGTTGGGTATGGCACCCAAAAGCGGGCAACGCTTACCGGGTCGGTTGCTACGACAAAAGGAGAAGATTTGGCGAAGAGTCCGGCGGTTAATCTTTCCAATTCATTGGCGGGACGGCTTCCAGGAGTTATTGCATCAAACACCAGTGGATTGCCGGGTACTGGGGCCTCGATATTGATCCGCGGACAGAGCACGCTGGGCAATAATGCGCCGCTGATTGTTATTGATGGCGTTTGGGATCGATCTGGTTTAGGTCAGATTAACCCGAATGACGTGGCTTCTATTTCGGTGTTAAAAGATGCGTCTGCCGCAATATATGGTGCGCAAGCGGCAAACGGCGTAATTCTCGTCACCACCAAACGTGGCCAAATAGGAAAACCCACCATAAGCTATTCACTCAATCAGGGTTTTTCCCAACCAACAAGATTGGCAAAAATGGCCGACGCGCCAAGTTATGCGGTATTTATGAATGAGTTGCTCGTAGAGCAGGGACAGTCCGAACGTTTTACGCAGGAAGAAATTGAAAAGATGAGGGTTGGCAGCGATCCCATCCGTTATCCCAACACCAACTGGCAAAAAGCCGCTTTAAAAGATTTTTCCAGTCAAACACAACAAAATCTATCTGTAAATGGTGGAAACGAAAATGTGACGTATTATATCTCCGGGAATCTTGCGAATCAAAACAGTATCCTTAAAAACAGCGATCTCTCTTACAAAAATTACAGCATACGATCCAATGTGGACGCAAGGATTTCAGCATACATCAAAGTTTCTTTGGATTTAACTGCTCGGCAAGAACAACAGGCGCTGCCTTCGGTCGATCCTGCAACGATTTTCCATTCCATTTGGCGGACATACCCCTTTTTGCCGGTTTATAATCCCGATGGTTCTTTTGCGCCGGGAATAGAGCGGGGTGAAAATCCGCTGGTTATGTCAACGAATGCAACGGGATATAAAAGGAACCTGGACAACATCTATCAAACTACCTTTAACTACGAAGTTGTAGTTCCTTGGGTGGACGGACTAAAGATCGATGGTTTTGTGGCACATGATCGCCATTTCAGAACGGAGAAGCTCTTCAGGATTCCATGGGAAGTATATAATTATAATCCCGATACGGATGTATATACAAAGCAATT
>Ga0182737_1003232_pt1 | contig 12239 bp, 12 predicted proteins | sample eDN5th30CBELigOP_FD_128878 | JGI IMG/M metagenome (GOLD analysis project Ga0182737, IMG submission 128878) | Enriched Organic Plus compost microbial communities from Emeryville, California, USA - eDNA 5th pass 30_C BE-Lig OP (version 2) (version 2) ... | reverse complement strand
GATGAATGCGAATCTGAAGTCTGTGTTTCTGCTTTCCCAGGCGGTGGGCAGACGGTTCCTGCAGCAGGGCCATGGTAAGATCGTCAATATCGCCTCCCAGGCAGCGGTGGTCGCCCTGACAAATCACCTGGCTTACTGCACCAGCAAGGCGGCACTGCTAGCCCTGACCAAAGGCCTGGCGCTGGAATGGGGGCCTAAGAATATTCAGGTGAATGCTATTTCACCAACGGTAGTGCTGACAGAGATGGGAAAACTGGCCTGGGCTGGGGAAGTGGGCGAGGCCATGAAACAAAAAATACCCCTGCGGCGTTTTGCGGAGCCAGAGGAAATCGCAGCAGCGGCGGTGTTTCTGGCTTCCAGTGCGGCGGATATGATCACAGGCGAAAACCTGATGATTGATGGCGGCTATACCATTCAATAACCCGGAAGTGCGCCGTATGGAGTCTTCAGGGCTCCACTGCGGCATCCACAAGGGCGGCGAGCTTGAAGTCCAGCGCGGTCAGTCCGCCTGCGGAATGCGTTGAAAATGAGACAGTCACCTTGCGCCAGCCGACGCTGATATCGGGGTGGTGGTTTTCCTTTTCTGCCAGGTGCCCGACCCGCGAAACGAATTCGATGCCATCCAGATACTGGCGGAAAGAGTACACTTTCTTGATTTCCGTGCCATCCAGGGACCAACCTGAGGCGGCGTCCAGTCGGTCAGCGATTTCTGATTCGTTTAACAGCGTGGCCATGGTTAAAAAATAGCGGTTTGCGGGTGGGACGGCAAGTCTGCAAGGCCGCTGCCAGCGCCGTTTTTGTCTTGCAACTAGATCGCTACGACCTATAAAGACTTCCCCGCCACATGCAGGTGGCTTGCACCTCGTTTGCTCCAATACCCAACCTATTCATACGTCATGGGCCGTCTTTACAACAATATCGTCGAAACCGTAGGCCGCACTCCGCTGGTCAAACTGAACCGTGTCACCGAAGGTGTGGACGCAACCATTGCACTGAAGTGCGAGTTCTTTAACCCGCTGGGTTCTGTGAAAGACCGTATCGGGATGGCGATGATCGAAGATGCGGAGAAGAGCGGCAAGCTGACCAAGGACACGGTGATCGTGGAACCGACCTCTGGCAATACGGGCATTGCACTGGCCTTCGTGGCAGCCGCCAAAGGTTACAAACTGATCCTGACAATGCCTGAGACGATGAGCCTGGAGCGTCGTACCCTGCTGGCGCTGCTGGGTGCGGATCTGGTGCTGACTCCTGGCGCACAGGGCATGAAGGGCGCGATAGCCAAGGCGACCGAAATTGTGGAAAGCACGCCCAATGCCTGGATGCCGCAACAGTTTGAAAACCCAGCCAACCCGGCGATTCACGAGAAAACCACGGCTGAAGAAATCTGGGAAGATACGGATGGTAAAGTGGACATCCTGGTGGCGGCAGTGGGCACGGGCGGCAGCATCACCGGTGTGAGCCGCGTACTGAGCAAGCGCAAGCCTGGCTTTAAAGCCTATGCAGTGGAGCCTGACGCCTCCCCTGTGATCAGCCAGACACTGGCCGGTGAGCCTGTGCAGCCTGGCCCCCACAAAATCCAGGGCACTGGCGCGGGATTTGTACCAAAGAACCTGGACCTGCCAGTGGTGACCGAGGCCATCAAAGTTTCCAACGACGATGCCTTTGCCATGGCACGCCGTCTGGCCAAGGAGGAAGGTCTGCTGGTGGGCATCTCTACCGGTGCCAACGTGGTCGCCGCGCTGGAAGTGGCCAAACGCCCAGAGAACAAGGGCAAGCTGATCGTGACCATCGCCTGCTCCACCGGTGAACGCTACCTTTCCACCGCCCTGGCCGATGAGGCCCGCGCCAAGGTGGGCGCCTAGTCAACCTGTTCTGACCTTTTGTTTATTCGCAATCGCTAGTACGCACGCACTTCCATGGCCACCGCCCCTACTCCAACTCCGGCTACCGATCCGGCATTCATTGACCAACCCAGCAAAACGGAACAGTTCCTGGAACTGCATTTCAAGAAGATAGTGCTGTTCCTGCTGCTGGTGGTGCTGGCAGTCGTAGCCTGGGGTGCCATGCGTTACCTTCACAATCAGAAAGAGCGTGAGGCAGGACAGCTTTTCACCGCTGCGAAGTCCGTGGAGGATTTTGACATTGTGGTGCAACGCTTTCCTGACACGGCAGCCGCGGGCAATGCGCTGCTGCTGAAAGCCCAGGCGCTGGCCACGGAAGGAAAAAAGGAGTCTGCCATCGAAGTGCTCCAGGAATTCCTGAGCAAACATTCCGGCCACGAACTGACACCCACGGCCAAACTGGCGCTGGCGACACAGCAGGCGGCAATCGGCAAGAAAGAGGAAGCGCGCGCTGGATTGGAAGCCCTGATGAAGGAATCCCCTAACAGCGAGATCGCTCCTGCGGTGCAACTGCAACTGGGTGATCTGCTGTGGGCTGAAGGCAAAGTGGATGAGGCCAAAGCACTGTATGAAGGGCTGCCACAGGCGTTTCCTGGCAAAATGACGACCTTTAACGAGGATCTAGATCGTCGCCTGGAACTGATGAAGGCGAATCCACCCATGGAGGAAATAGAGGCTCCAAAAGCTGCTGCTCCTGCGCCTGCCCCAACCCCAGTGCCAGCGCCGATTCCTGCCCCTGCGGCAGAAGCTCCGGCTCCGGCTCCGACGCCAGCTCCTGCTGCCGAAGCAAGCACCTCAACTCCGGTGCCTGCTCCTGCTCCTGCTCCCGCGCCAGCGCCAGCGCCTAAAGCTGAAACACCTGAGGCCCCCGCCCCGGCACCAGCACCAGCCGCCCCATAACGAGCAAGGTTTTCGACTGCTAATCATAAACCCGCTTCAGCACATGAAGCGGGTTTTTTTGTGGGGTGACCTGGACTTGAGACGGCCTGAGCAATGAGCAAAGAAAAAGCGCATGAGATGCTCTCATGCGCTTAACAGTATTATTGTAAAAAACTGAAACTGAATTTCCCGCTGCCCTGCTTTACTATGCTTGTGCTCGTAGGATGTTGAGGGGGAACTGGCCTGGCCAGCGTCTCCCGGTCAACAGATCCTTAATCAGGCAACGACTTCTGCGGCTGGAGCGCCTTCAGCTTTTTCGCCTGGGACCGGCGGCTTGTTCATGGAGAAACGGAAGCGGATTTTACCACGCTTGGCGGCTGCACGAGCTTTGCGGCGTGTTTTTTCTTTTGGCGTCTCGAAAGAACGGAGACGACGAACTTCTTCAAGAATACCTTCGGATTCAAGTTTGGTTTTCAGGCGCTTGAGGGCGCGATCGACTGGCTCTCCTTTTTTGACTTGAATTTCAGGCATAAAAGTTTGTTTGGCTGGGTTAAGCTTTAGCAAGGGAAATTTAGGGCAGATAACATTGCCGAATCGAGCGTTGCGTCAACTAATTTTCTGAGTCACCTTGATGAACTTCACATGCGCGTTGTTTTCCTTGGTACTGGTGACATTGGGCTTCCCTCTTTGGAGGCCCTGATTCAATCGAAAGAACATGAGCTGCTTGCGGTGGTGACCCAGCCTGACAAGCCGGTGGGACGCAAGCAGGTGTTGACTCCACCAGCGATTAAAGTTCGCGCGCTGAAGGCGGGGCTGCCGGTATTGCAGCCGGAAAAGCTGCGCAAGGAGTCAGAAATACTGGCTGCTTATCCGGCTGATGTGTTTGTGGTGGTCGCGTATGGGCAGATTCTGCCGCAAAACGTACTGGATATGCCAGGCAATGCGTGTTTAAACATCCACGCCTCCCTGCTGCCGAAGTATCGAGGGGCGTCCCCAATTCAAGCGGCGATTCGTGAAGGGGATGCTGAATCCGGCATCACTATCATGTGGATGGATGCTGGACTGGACACAGGGGATATTCTTTTACAACACAAGCTGCCACTGACCGCTGACGAGACTGGCGGCAGTCTGCACGACAGGCTGGCCGATATAGCGCCAGCGGCCCTGGAGGAGGCCTTGCGACTGATCTCCACTGGTGCGGCTCCACAAATCAAGCAAGATGAGATTCTTGCCACCCATACGCGCAAACTTGAGCGCAGCCATGGCAAACTGGACTGGTCGCTTTCCGCCGTAAGTCTGGAGCGGCTGGTGCGAGCCTACTGCCCGTGGCCAGGGACATATGCACAGGTACAGAGCGGCAACGTCTCACCTGTGCAGCAGTTAAAGATCCACAGCGCCGCCGTGGTCACAGGTGCAGAATCATGCCCGGCTCCGGGTACAGTGCTGGCCACGGAGCCGGCACTTTTAGTCGCCTGTGGTGAGGGCGTTTTGGAATTAAAGGAAGTTCAACTGGAAGGGCGCAAGCGAATGCCTGCTGGTGATTTTGTTCGGGGCTTTGGCCTGCGTACCGGAGACAGCCTTCTCTAACAGCCGGACTCGGCAAAAAAGAAAGAGCGTGGGATTTCTCCCACGCTCTGCATGTTGAACAACACAGGTTTTGATCAACCAACCAAGAAGGCCTTAGAATCCGTATTAGAAGTACATACGGAAGGCTGCGGACCAGGTGAAGCCGTCATAGTCGCCGCCGTCACCGCCGCCGTCCATGTTGTGGTATTCAATACCGGTCATGAACTTAAGCTTGTGGCCATACAGGTAGTAGTTAAGGCCAGCATACACAGCGTTGTAGTGTTCGCCACGGCCACCGTCGGTAAGGTCAGGAGCAAGACGCTCATAACGGCTCTGAAGGCGCACGCCGTCGTTGTCGCCGTGAGCATACTGATAGCGGAGAACAGCCTGGAGCTTGTCTTCCACAATGTAGTAGGCTGGCATGAAGATCACACCGAACACATCACCCTGAGTTCCGAAGCCAGTAGCGCCGAGGATGTCAGAATAGAAGCCGAAGCGACCATTTTCATAGGTGCTGTTAAGTGAGAGTGCGTGCTCAAAGGAAGCTGCACCACCGGAGTTTTCTTCGTCGCTGCTGTACTGGTATTCCAGTTTTGTGAAGGCACTGTCAGCGCCTACAGCTTCAGAATAGTCGTAACCAACGCTGACCTGCACAAGTGCACCGGCCTGGAAGGTGTCGAATTCTGGGTCTTCGGAAGCTCCGTAGCCGCCTGCACCGAACATCCAGTTGCCAGCTTTGATATCAACCCATGCACCAACAAGCTCGTCAGCAAACAGCGCATTGGACAGCAGGCTTCGCTCAACAGTGAGGATTTTGGTGGAAGATGTACCATGCTCGAGGCCGAACATGTTCGCCTTACGCTTACCAACACCGATGCTCAGATTTTTGGTAGGTTCCCAGAAGAGACGCAGATCATAGATCTGGTTGTAGAAGGGATCCCAGTCAGGATTGATGTCAATCTGACCATCGAGTTTGAATTGATTGAAAAGCTTCGATTTGAAGCCGAGACGCCAGCGGCGGACCTCTACTTCATCACCCCAGGTTACTTCTTCAGGACGGTCAGCCGTGCTGAAGTCACCCTGGTCAGAATCGCCATAAGCATATTGAAGCTGGATACGGCCCTGAAGAGCGAACTCTTGAATGATAGGGTTCTCCTTGTTCTTGTAGAGGGTAGCGAGTCCCCAAATTTTGTCATAGATAGACTCCTCTTTCTCGGTGGTCACGGCGGCTTCCGGATTCTTGGCCATGCTGGCGATTTCACCCGCCTGGGCCGTAGGAATAGCCAACCCTGCGAGGAACAGGAGAAGTGCTGTTGTGTGTTTCATGATGTCGTCGTTGTGTTGATGTATAGGCAGAGGCGGGATGCCTCTGTGCGTCGCAATCGTAGGAGGCTTCCCTTATTCGTCGAGTCACTGCGAGTGACCTTTTTGTCACGTTTGAACATTCTTGAAAACACCTAAAGTGACGCGGACGTCACCTGTGTAACCCGCACTGTGTAGCAAGCAAGCACAGACTAAAAAGTCTCTTTCTTGTGATGAAAGCCGCCCCTGAAGACAATACTAAACTTTGCCCTTTTGCTTTTATGATGACGCGCTACTTACTCCTCAAATCGTCTGTGACCGTCCTGGTCATGGGTCTCATGGCGACGCCTTTCCTGGCTCGTGCAGAACAGCAGGATACCGGCATCACCTATGATCTGGTGGTCTATGGCGGCAGTTCCGCAGGTATCGCCGCAGCAGTTCAGATGAAACGCATGGGCGGCACGGTTGTCGTGATCGAACCGACCCAACGCATCGGCGGCCTGACCACCGGCGGACTTGGCCAGACAGACATTGGCAACAAGCAGGTGATCGGCGGCATTGCCCGTGAGTTTTATCAGCAAGTGCGTCAGTGGTACAACAAGCCCGAGGCCTGGAAATGGGAGAAGCAGCCTGAGGACGGCAAATTCAAGGGCACGGGACAGAGTGTGACTGCTGCCAATGAAGATACCCTATGGACCTTTGAGCCCAGTGCAGCGCTGCGCATTTATCAGCGCTGGGTTCAGGAGAACGATATTCCCATAGTTTACGGCGAGCGCCTGGATCGCAGCGGTGAAGCGCGCAGCCAGGACCGCGGCGATGGCTTCTGGGTGGCCAAACCCGGCGCCGTGGCCAATGGAGTGATCAAAGAAGACAACCGAATCACCGCCATTGTCATGGAGTCCGGCAAAAAGTTCATCGGCAAGATGTTCATGGACGCCACCTACGAGGGCGACCTGATGGCCTCAAGCGGCGTGTCCTACACGATAGGCCGCGAAGGAATCGCCGTGTATGGCGAAAACCTGAACGGGGTGCAGATCGCCAAGGCCAAACACCACCAGTTTGTGGATGGAGTTGACCCTTATGTGGTGAAGGGTGATCCAAAGAGCGGACTGCTGCCTTTCATTGATACAAGCGGCCCCAATGAAGATGGCGCCAGCGACCACCGCATCCAGGCCTTCTGTTTCCGCATGTGCCTGACGGATGTGAAGGAAAACCAGATTCCGTTCAAGAAGCCGGAAGGTTATGACGAGCTGTGGTACGAACTCCTGTTCCGCAACTATGAAGCCGGGGCAAAAAACCAGCCATGGATCAATTCACTGATGCCCAACCGCAAGACGGACACGAACAACTCTGGAGGTTTCTCCACAGACTTCATTGGCCAGAACTATGCCTGGCCGGAAGCTAGTTACGATGAACGTGTAAAAATCCGTGCGAAACACCTGCTATACCAGCAGGGCTTGATGTGGACCCTGGCCAATCATCCCCGTGTGCCAGAAAAAATCCGCAATGTGTATTCCCGATGGGGCATGACCAGGGACGAATTTCCAGAAGGTGAAGGCTGGCAGGAACAAATTTATGTGCGTGAAGGACGTCGCATGATTTCCTCAGTAGTGATGACGCAGTCGCATTGCCAGGGGTTTGATGTTGCCGAAGATTCCGTCGGCATGGGAGCTTATAACATGGATTCCCACAACACCCAGCGCCGCATTGATGAAAAAGGGCAGGTAAAGAATGAGGGTGACATTCAGGTGGGTGTGAGGCCTTATCCAGTCAGTTACCGCAGCATTGTTCCGCGTGAGGAAGAGTGCTCGAATCTGGTGGTGCCTATCGCGCTAAGTGCTTCGCATATTTCCTTTGGCAGCATACGCATGGAGCCAGTGTTTATGATTCTGGGACAAAGCGGCGCGACGGCTGTCATGCATGCCCTGGCGGAAAACACCAGCCTGCAAAAAGTGGATCAGGCAAAACTAAAGGCCCGCCTGCTCGAGGACAAACAAGTGCTGACCTATGAATCCCCCCACAAATACGTGCGGCTAAATTCACTGGAAGGCATTGTGGTGGATGAAACCAAGGCCCATCTGACAGGCGCATGGGTGGAGAGCATCATCTCAGGCGGTGTTCACAAAGGTTACTTCCATGACCAAAACGGTGAAGAAGGACTCTGCAAAGCGGTCTTTAACCTGAAAGCGACCAAGGCGGGCAGCTACTCTTTACAGATGGCTTCATCCCCAAACAGCAACCGCTCTTCTAAAACAAAAGTGCTTGTAAGCTCTCCCGGTGGAACAGAGGAACTGGTGATCAACCAGAAGAACCCTCCTCCTGTGGACAAGCTGTGGTTCCCCATTAGAGACTTGCAACTGAAGAAGGATGCAGAAGTTGTAGTGACCATCAGCAATGAAGGCGCAAATGGTTTTGTGGTGGTGGATGCCGTGCGCCTGCTGCCGAAGAAGTAATACCACACACATTGCCGACCGTTCAAGAGCTGAGGAATGCGCCGTGTTCCTCAGCTTTTTTTATTATTGATGCTAGCCACGAGGATGGAATTTGCGGTGAGCGTCCTTCAGCCGTTTCTGATCCACATGGGTATAGATCTGGGTGGTGGCGATGTCGGCATGGCCCAGCATTTCCTGAATCACACGCAGGTCAGCGCCGCCCTGTAACAAATGGGTGGCGAAACTATGGCGCAGCAGGTGCGGGTAAATTTTCTCTGCGTTCAATCCGGCCAAAGCTGCGCGTTCTTTGACGATCTGCCAGATTCGGGCCGTGGTGAGTTTACCGCCATTGCGGTTCAGGAAGATCCAGCTTTGTGTTTTAGCACCGACCAACGTCGGCCTGGATGAAGCAAGGTAATGCGCCAGCGCCGTCAGGGCCGCCCCGCCAACGGGTACAAGCCGGGTCTTGTTGCCCTTGCCAGTGACACGAACCCAGCCTTCCTCAAGGCTGAGCGATTCAATGCGAACGGTGGTTAACTCCCCCACCCTGAGTCCGCTGGCATACAACAGTTCCAGTATGGCTCGATCGCGAATGTCCAAAGAGCTGTTACCGCTCACGCTTTCCAGAAGCTGCTTCATTTCTGGTTCGTTTAAGGTATCTGGCAACCACTGCTCTAGCCGGGGCGGCAGCAAGGCCTCTGCCGGGTCCCCTGTGCGATAACCACGAACATTTAACCAGCGAAAGAATATCTTCAGTGCCACGAGTTCAATACGCATGGAGGAAGCCTCCAGGCCATCCGTGCCACGGCGGGATTGCAGGTAGGCGGAAAGGTCATCCGTACTGACCTGCTCCACATTGTCCTGTTGCCTGCTTTTTTTGCACCAGTCCGCAAACCGCTCCAGCACACGGCGTATGAGCAGTTGATAGTTCTCTGACAACCCGCGTTCAGTCGCCAGGTAAAGGAGAAAGGAATCTATGGCAGACAGCACGCTGTATGATGAGGGCAGCGAAGGACTGGTTCAAGTGCAGATACCAAGATTAGGGCTGCTGACTTACTCTGCCAGCCACCAGCAGTAGCTGCCACTTGGAACGGGCAGGACATCCTGCCCACCGCGCAACAGCATCTCCCCATGCTGGAAAGTCGCGCCTGGATGATCAAACTCCTGCCGCATGAGATGGTGCAGACTAATGGGCGTAAGCTCTGGCGTATGGCAGGACAGCAAGACGCCAAGCGGCTGATCTGACATCAGTTTCTGAATGGACTTCAACAAGACAGGCAGATCGTTTTCAATCTTAAATATCTCCCCTTTCGCCCCTCGCCCGTAACTCGGGGGGTCGAGAATGATCAAGTCATAAGCACGTTCACGTCGAATCTCGCGCTCCAGGAATTTATTCACATCATCCACAATCCAGCGGATGGGTTTTTCCTCCAGCCTGTTAATAGCGGCATTGTTACGCGCCCATGCCACCATGCCTTTGGAGGCATCCACATGGCAGACTTCTGCACCAGCGTGAGCAGCGGCAAGCGTGCTGCCACCAGAGTAGGCAAAAAGGTTGATCACCCGCGCAGGACGTTGATGTTTCTCCTGATAAGTCTCACACAGACTGCGAATGCGCTGCCATTGATCCCGCTGTTCTGCAAAGATGCCAAGGTGACCAAAATCTGTGGAGCTAAGCTGAAACTTGATGCCATCTACTTCGATCACCCAGGTTTCCGGCAATTTGTCCCGCCCCTTCCACTGGTTGCCGCCATCGCGATGAAAAGTAGCTGTGGCTTTACGCCACTCGACATCAGGCAGTTGTTTGCGCCATACCGCCTGGGCGCAAGGACGCGCAAGGACGCAGGAGCCGAAGCGCTCCAGTTTCTGAAAACCGCCGCTGTCCAGCAGGGCATAACCGTTGTTGTGAGAAGTCGTGTCTATGCTTCTTAAAAACAGCGGTGGACGAAACGCGCAACGATTATTTTGGGGCAGGCTCAAGACTGGCAATGAACTCCTGCCACAGGGCATCCAGGTCTTTCCCGGTATTTTCTTTAAACAAGGCGTCTGTGTAGATTCCCTTCCGCAGGGCTGCATGGCATTTGCGGATGATCAGCGGGTCCTGCGTTCTTTCCACCCAGGCGAGAAAAGCGCCCGTCACGCGGTAGCCTTTGCGATAGTGGTCGGTGGCGCGATTGATTTTGGGCTGGCCTGATGGCTCACAAAGCCAGAAACGAATGTAATCGGCGATGCCTTCCGTCAACCACCAGTGATCCTTCTGCGGCGGATAAGCCTGAATCACATGCACCATTTCATGCAATACCATGCCGAGATCCTGCGGATGATCGCGGATCCATTTTCTGGAGATGGTGATGGTGCCGCCGCTGGCATGCGCCACCCCTTTCATCTCCACAAACTCCAGCTTGATCTGCCTGGGCGGCTGCCAGCCAGGGGTGTCCAGATAGGCGGCGACCACAGGGAACCAAAGTTCCACCATCGCCCTGGCCTGCTTCGCCCACGCGGCGCACTCTGGTGCGGCAGAAATATCCGTTTCCACTCGCAAATTCTTGCTGTAGAGCGGCGGCAAAAGTTCAGGCACAGACGCCTCCCTTGCCTGTTCCTGGGCAAAAAGAGAGGCAGTCGCCCCAACCAGGCAACTGCCCAATAGAACCAGCAGACTTGATGGCGCACGCATGCTGACAGACTAACATAAAGGCAGCCGAACTGGCTGCCTTAATTATTATGGGCACACAGTTTGTCTGCCTTATTTCAAGGAGAGAAACTTCACGCAAACCGGGGAGCCTACTTCATGGCGCTCGCCAGTCGGTTTGATTTTTCCTGTCGCTTGATCAATGGCGAACACTACCAGATCATTGGAGTTTTGACCTGCGGCGATCAGCCACTTGCCGGTAGGGTCCACATTGAAGTTGCGTGGAATTTCCACAATGCTGGGCGCGGCTTCAATAAAGGTCAGTTTTCCGGTGGCTTCATCCACGGAGAAGGTGGCGATACTGTTGTGAGTACGGTTGGAAACGTACACATATTTACCACTGGGATGAACCACCGTTTCTGCGGTGGAAAAACCTTCATTGGCAACGCCGGCAGGCAGGGTGGAAACGGTTTCCACTGGGGTTAACGCGCCTTTCTCTGCATCATAAGCAAAAGTAGTCACGGCCATGGTCAGTTCGTTGCAGGCGTAACCAAATTTGCCATTGGAATGAAACGCAAAGTGACGTACGCCGCCGCCGGGAGGCACATTGGCTGAGCCCGCTTCATTCTGTTTAAGCTCTGCGGTTTCTGCGTTCAATGAATAAACGAATACCCGGTCACAACCAAGGTCGCAGGAGACCGCCCAACGGTTGCTAGGGTCTGGATAAAAAGAATGGGCGTGCGGGCCTTTCTGGCGGCCCTTCTCATTCACATTGGATGCCGGGCTGTGTTCAAACTGAGACACGGCTTCACCAATGGAACCATCCTCTTTCAAGGGATAGGATGCCACGGTTCCACTGCCATAGTTTGCAACCAGCAGCACCTTGCCTGTGGCGTCCACATTCACATGACAGGGACCGGAGCCCATGGATGGCTGTTGATTGATGGCAGTCAGTTGGCCAGTGCTTTGATCAATGGCAAAACTGGCCACGCCGCCTTGTTTGCCATCCAGTTCTGCCACCGAATACAAATACTTTTTGGACGGGTGAATGGCGACAAAACTGGGGCGTTTGGTTTCCGCAGCCAGGCCCTTTGGTTCCAGCTTGCCCGTGGCAGAGTCAAAACCATAGGCGTAGATGCCCTGGCTGGAGCTTTTACCTCCTGTGTAAGTACCCACATAAACCAGATGGTCATCAGCAGCCTGCAGGGTCGCAGCAGATGCCAGGGATGCCAGCGTAAGACCGAGGAAAAATGAACGGCGTTTCATTATTCTAACTGAACAACAGTACCAACACCTGAGGCAAGCAGTATTGTGTGAAGTCAGGCCTTTTTGACGGCTAAAAATCAGGCTGAAAGTCAGGCGTTCCGATGGGCCAAAAACTTTCAAAGAAATTGGCCTCTGATCCAGCCGCCAGGCTCAGCAAAATTCATCCAGCAAATTTTTTATCCTCGGGTTGCCAAATGTGGCAGGCGCGCCCATGATTGCGGCCCGTTTCAATTCCTTCCTTACGCTATGGCAGAATCTACCCCT
>Ga0182737_1003231_pt1 | contig 12240 bp, 11 predicted proteins | sample eDN5th30CBELigOP_FD_128878 | JGI IMG/M metagenome (GOLD analysis project Ga0182737, IMG submission 128878) | Enriched Organic Plus compost microbial communities from Emeryville, California, USA - eDNA 5th pass 30_C BE-Lig OP (version 2) (version 2) ... | reverse complement strand
GAAGACCTGCGGGCCGAGGTACTGCTCCATCATGCGGAGCACCGCGCAGCCCTTCTCGTAGGTGAGGATGTCGAACATCCCCTCGGCGTCCTCCGGGGTGCGCACCTCGAACTCGATGGGCCGCGTGGCGGCGAGGGAGTCGACGGTGAACGCCTCCGCCCGCGACAACCCGAAGGTGGACCACACGTCCCACTCCGGCCGGTACGCGTCGACGCACGCGAGCTCCATGAAGGTGGCGAACGCCTCGTTGAGCCAGATGCCGGTCCACCAGTCCATCGTCACGAGGTCGCCGAACCACATGTGCGCGAGCTCGTGGGCGATGACGAGAGCCGCGCGCTCGCGCTCCGCCCGGGTGACGGCGTCGGGATCGGCGAGGAGCAGGATCTCGCGGAACGTCACGCAGCCCAGGTTCTCCATCGCGCCGAACGCGAAGTCCGGCACGGCGACGAGGTCGAGGGAGTCGCCCGGATACGGGATCCCGTAGTAGTCCTCGAACCAGGCGACGCTGTGCGCTGCGACGTCGAGGGCCTCACCGGCGAGGTGCTCCCTGCCCGGACGGCACACCACCCGCACCGGGGTGCCGCGGACGTCGACGGGTTCGGTCGCGACGAGGGGGCCCACGACGAACGCGGCGAGGTACGTCGACATCGGCATCGTCTCGGTGAACCGCACCCGGACGCGGCCGTCGCCGATCGGTGTGCGCTCCACCTCCCGACCGTTCGACGTGGAGAAGAACCGCTCGTCGTGCTCGAGCGTGACGGCGAACGACGCCTTGAAGTCCGGCTCGTCCCAGCACGGGAACGCTCGCCGGGCGTGGGGTGCCTCGAACTGGGTCACGGCCAGCGTGGCGGTCTCCCCGTCGTCGTCGGTGAACGTCGACCGGTAGAGCCCGACGAGCTGGTCGCCGAAGGCCCCGTGGAACCGGAACGTCACGGTGGCGTTGCCGGCCGGTAGCTCGTCGCCGAGCTCCACGGCGAGGCGCTCGGAGTCAGCGTCGGTCCGGTGGTCGAGGACCACGACGGGCGATCCGCCGGCCGCCACGGTCACCTCGTCGATCTGGAGGTCGAGCGCGTTGCACACCAGGTGGCGGGTGGGCTCCGCGACCTCGAGCTCCACCACCGCGGTGCCAGAGAAGCCGCCGCCGTCGACGTCGATCGCCAGGGCCAGGTCGTACCGGCGGGGCAGGACCGATCTGGGGAGCCGGTGCGGGTCCACCGGGGGATCGAGGTCCGGCCAGGCTGCTCGGGAGGTGGGTGGGTCGGCGGGCTGCTCCTCGGCCAGGGTCACCTCCGCAGCGTATGCGTACGATGGCGAGATGGGTCATACGTGCTTCGAGGTCGAGGTGGCCGACGGCGTCGGCCACCTCAGGCTGAACCGACCGGACGCCTACAACACGATGGTGGCCGAGTTCTGGGCGGAGCTGCCCCGGATCGTCGCGGACCTCGACTCGTCCGGCGACTGCCGGGCGCTCGTGCTCTCGTCCACCGGGAAGCACTTCACGGCGGGCATGGACCTCGGGGTGTTCACCGGCGACTCGTCGCTGCTCGGCGGCGGAAGGCCGAAGGAGGAGGGCCGCCGGCGCTCCCAGCTGTGGCTGGCGGTGCAGCACCTGCAGGACAGCTTCACCTCGCTCGAGCGGGCGCGCATGCCGGTGCTCGCCGCGGTGCAGGGCGGGTGCATCGGCGGTGGCGTCGACATGGTGTGCGCGGCCGACATGCGGTACGCGACCCAGGACGCGTTCTTCTGCGTGCAGGAGATCAACATCGGCATGACGGCCGACGTCGGCACGCTCCAGCGGCTCCCGAAGCTGATCCCCGAGGGCGTCGCCCGGGAGTGGGCCTACACCGGCGACCGCATCCCGGCGGCGCGGGCACGGGAGGTCGGCTTCGTCAACGAGGTCTACCCCTCGCACGACGAGATGATGGACGCGGTGCTCGGGATCGCCCGCCGGATCGCGTCGCACTCGCCGCTCGCGATCTGGGGCACGAAGGAGATGATCTCCTACACCCGTGACCACTCCGTGGCCGACAGCCTGCGGTACATGGCGGGGTGGCAGGCCGGCATGTTCCAGCCGGACGACATGATGGAGGAGTTCGCGGCGAAGACCGAGGGCCGCGACCCGTCCTTCGACGACCTCCCCGGGCGACCCGAGCCCTGGTAGCCGCGCCGCCTCCTGCCGTTTCCTGCGGTTTTGTCATGCAGGATGCGACGGAACCGTCGCATCCTGCATGACAGAACGGTCGTGGGGAGGGGCCGCTACTCGTCGGGGTCGGGTGGCAGGAACTCGAGCTTCAGGTCGCCGAGGCGCACGAGCACCGAGCTGATCCAGCCGCCCATCGCCGAGAAGTGGTGGTCGAGCACCGAGCCGTCGGCCAGGGACTCCTCGTCGAGCTCGTAGGAGCCCTCGTAGCTCACCTCGATGGCGTGCTCGATCTCGTCGAGGTCGGCGCCGTAGGTGCACTCGAGGGTGGGGCCGGAGCGCTGGAGGGTCTCGGAGCCGATCGGTGAGCTCTCCTCGGGCAGGACGGCCAGGATCGACGCCGGGTCGGGAGCCGACGCCAGCCGCTGGATGCGCAGCACCACCTCGATGTCGATGCGCGGCGGCTCCGTGCTCTCCTCTTCGATGTACCAGGAGCGGTACGCCGTCTGGGACCACGTGGGCCAGTCGAGGGTGATGTCGCAGCGGACGCGCGGCGGCATGCCCTCGCCGGGGAGCGAGTAGGAGGTCTCCCAGGTCAGGTCACCGAGGAGGACGTCGGCCTGGAAGCGCTCCTCGAACGCCTGCCGCTCGAGGAGCGCCTTCTCGAGCGCGTCGCGCAGCGCGCCGATGGCATCGGTGAAGACGTGGTCGAGCACCGATCGAGCCTACGGCCGTCTGGCCGGTGTCGGGCCCACGGTGCTCAGACGCTCGCGAGGCCGGTCGCGTCGGCCTCGTACAGCACGCCGTCGCCGGCCTGCACCTGGGGCACGTAGCCCGCGGCGGTCGGGAGCACCTGCTCGGCGTAGAAGCGGGCGGCCGTGATCTTGGCCTTCAGCCACTCCTCTTCGGCGTTCCCCGACGCGAGCTCCTCCCGCGCAGCGAGGGCGAGGCGGGCCGAGGTCCACCCGCCGACGACGGTCCCGAACACCCGCAGGTACGGCGTCGCTCCGGCGAGGGCGGCGCGGGGGTTGCCCAGGCCGTTGGTGAGGATCCAGTTCGTGGCGCCCTCGAGCACGTCGATCGCCGAGGCGAGGTTGGCCCGGATCGTGGCGAAGTCGTCGCCGGCGCTCTCGAGCTCTGCGTCGAGCTCGCGCATCCGGTTCAGGAAGTCGGTGACCACGCCGCCCATCCGCATCGGCAGCTTCCGGCCGACGAGGTCCATCGCCTGGATTCCGTTCGTGCCCTCGTAGATGGGGGCGATCCGCATGTCACGGAAGTGCTGCGCGACGCCGGACTCCTCGACGTAGCCCATGCCTCCGAAGACCTGGATGGCCAACGAGGTGACCTCCATGCCGACGTCCGTGCACCACGCCTTCGACACCGGCGTCAGCAGCTCGGCCACCTCACGCCACTTCTCGGCGTCGTCGCCGTCGAGGGCGCGGGAGAAGTCGATGGCCGCCGCGTTGAACACGAGCAGGCCGCGCATCGCGTCGACGTGGCTCTTCATCCAGAGGAGCATCCGCCGGACGTCGGGGTGGACGATGATCGGCGCAGCCTCCTTCGACTCCGCACCGATCTCGCGACCCTGGCGGCGCTCCGTCGCGTACTGGAGGGCCTTCTGGTAGGCGGCGTCGCCGAGCGCGACGCCCTGGATGCCCACCGCGATGCGGGCGGAGTTCATGAACGTGAACATGGCCCGCATGCCCTGGTTCTCCTCGCCGACCAGGTAGCCGACGGCACCGCCCTCGTCGCCGTAGCTCATGACGCAGGTGGGGGATGCGTGGATGCCCATCTTGTGCTCGACGGACACGCACTTCACGTCGTTGTGGCGACCCAGCGAGCCGTCCTCCTCGACGAGGAACTTCGGCACGATGAAGAGCGAGATGCCCTTGGTGCCGGGGGGCGCGCCGGGGGTGCGGGCCAGCACCATGTGGACGATGTTCTCGGCGAGGTCGTGCTCGCCGAAGCTGATGAAGATCTTCGTGCCGGTGATGAGGTAGCTGCCGTCGTCCTGCGGCTCGGCCTTCGTCGTGGCGAGGCCCACGTCGGAGCCCGCCTGCGGCTCGGTCAGGTTCATCGTGCCGGTCCACTCGCCGGTCACGAGCTTCCGGAGGTAGATCTCCTTCTGCTCCTCCGAGCCCCACTCCTGCAGGCACTCGATGGCGCCGGTGGTGAGACCGGGCGCCATGGCGAGGGAGCCGTTCGCGGCGGTGAGGAACTCGGCCGCCGCGGTGAAGACCGCCTCCGGGAAGCCCGCGCCGCCGAAGTCGGGTTGGGCGTTGAAGCCCTGCCAGCCCGCCTCGACGAACTTCGCGTAGGCGTCCTTGAACCCCTCGGGGGTCGTGACGCCTTCGGGGGTCCACGTGACACCCTGGCGGTCGCCCGGCGCGTTCAGCGGGGCGAAGACCTCCTGCATGAACCGGCCGTACTCCTCGATGAGCACCGTGACCGTCTCGAGGTCGGCGTGACCGTAGCGCTCGGTCTTCGCCAGCTCCTCCAGCATGCCGAGGTGGCGCACGGTGAAGAGGGCGTCCTTGACGGGTGCTCGGTACTCAGCCATCCCAAGATGTTACCGGCGGGTAACGCAGCCGAAGTAGCCGAGCTCGCGAGGCCAGCCTGAGGCGGATTTGGCCCGCCGCATCGAGGGAGCCGGCGGGTAACGCAGCCGAAGTAGCCGGACGCGATTCGCGGGAGCGAGAGTGCCGTTCTCGTGAGAGAAACGGCATCCCCGCTCCCGCGAATCGGGAGTACGTGGAGCGCTCGTTGTCAGTAGGTGCTGAAGCCGAAGCTCATCGTGTAGTCGCCGTCCACGCTCGGCTGGTTCATCAGCTGGTTCGTGATGCTCAGGCTGGCCGGGCTCCCGAGGCGGAAGATCTGGCCGCCCTCGATGTCCGGCGGGATGGTGATCGCGGGGATCGCCAGCGTCGGGAACGGCACGGTGCCGACCGTCGAGTCGATGATGTTCCCGAGGTCACCCCGCACGCCGAGGCCGATGTACATGCGGCTGCCGACGGCGTCGTCCTGCAGGCCGGTGATCCGCAGCAGCGTCGTGCCGAGGATGGTGAAGGCACCGCCGATGCCCACCGCGGAGAGCAGCGTGGACACGATCTGGTTGGCGTCGCTGGGCAGCGAGGTGGCCGCCACGGTGCTGTTCAGAGCAGCCTTCACGGCGTCGGCCACGGTGTTCGCCGCGGAGTTGACCCCGATGAAGTCCTCTTCCATCGCCCAGGTCCACACGCCGACGACCTCGAGCTTGGCGCCCATGGCCAGGTCGAGGAGGTCGACCATCTGCACACCAGCGAAGTTGGTGCGGGCACGTTCGCTGCCCTGCATCGTGTAGGTCTGGCCCTCACCGACGTCGTTGTGGGCGTTGCCCTCCACCACGAACGTCTGGGCGGAGCCGGGCTGGCCGACCTTCACGCGGAAGGCGATGTTCAACGAGTAGGGCTCGTCGTGCGTGTTCACGCAGACCAGCACGCAGACCTTGTCCTGGCTGTTGTTCACCCGGACGGTGTTGGTCTCGAACTTCCAGTTCGTCGTCGGCACGGCCGGTGCCTCTGGCGGCGTACATGCCGCCAGCAGGCCGAACGCCCCCAGGAGCGCGGCTGTCGCCAGCGCGCGCGGCGCACGGAACCTCTTCATCTGGACCCTCCCTCGGTCGCATCGCCGCCATGTGTGGCGACTGACACGAGGGTAGTACCTGAGCGAGGTCTCAGCGAGGGTCCGTGCGATGGCACGAGGCGGACCGGAGACGCGGAACGGCCCGGGCACCGGGCCCGGGCCGTTCCGATCGAGGTCGGGTGGGGTCAGCCGAAGCTGTAGCTGGTCGTGTGCCGGCCGTCGACACCACCGTTCGTGTAGTTGTTCGAGAACGTCTTCGTCCCGCTGCCGAGGGAGAAGATCGCACCGCCACCGATGTCAGGCGGCACCGTCACGAGCGGCAGCGCCAGGCTCGGGAACGACGCACCGGAGGCGGTGGAGTTGATGATGTCGGCGAGCGTCCCGCTGGCGCCGATGCCGACGTACATCGCGCTGCCCACCGAGTCGTCACCGGCGAACGGCACGATGCTGGCGAGCAGGCCGCCCAGGGCGGAGAAGAAGCCACCCACGCCGCCGATGGCGCCGAGGATCACGTCCACGATGAAGTTCGGGTCGCTCGGCAGCGATGCCGTGGCGAGCGTGTTGTTGAGCGCAGTCTTGATGGCGTTCGCAGCGGTGGTCGCGAGACCGCCCACGCCGAGCAGGTCCGCCTCCATCTTCCAGGCCCACACGCCGGCGATCTCGAGCTTGGCGCCCTGCGCCAGGTCGAGGACGTCGGGCATGTTGATGTTGGAGAAGTTCACCGTCGCCCGCTGACCGCCCGTGTAGGTGTGGGAGCCGCCCTCACCGGGGCCCTGGTCGAAGAGGCCGGGCCACGCGTTGTCACCGGTGACCACGCCGGCGTCGGCCGAGTTCGGGACGCCGATCTTCACGCGGAACCACACGTGGATGTTGAAGGGCTCGTCGTTCGCCCCGACGCAGACGATCACGCACGTCTTGTCGTTGCTCGAGTTCACGGTCACCGAGTTGGCGCTGAACGAGCGCGACGCGGTGGGCGGGCCGCCGTAGGGCGGTGGGGTCTGGCACGCGGCGAGCACCGCGAAGGTGCTCGTCAGCGCCACGGCGGCGAGAAATCGCCGCGGGGTCGTCCGTGTCATCTGGGGGTTCCCTCCTCGTTCACTGCACGCATCGCAGGCTGCCCGTGGCAGCGGTCACAAGCATAAACCCGTGCAGGGACAGGCGAACAGGGGGAGATCAGGCTTCCCGGGCCCTCCCGGCGTGGGGCGACATCAGCAGCACGGGCACGGTCAGCCCGAGCTCCCGGCCCCGCAACGAGGCCACCCTTCGCCCCGGCTGCACCGCGTCCCGGACGGCACCGCAGCGATCCGGGCCGAGCCACGCGACCGTCGCCTCGAGGTCCTCGCACCACGCTGCGAGACCCCAGATCGCGGCCGGGCCGCGGCCCGCCACATCGGGGCCGACCACCTCGAGGATCACCTCGCCTGCCCAGAAGAACGCCTGGGTGCCGTCGACGCCCGCGACCTTCGTCCGCCGGGTCCGCCGCAGCTCGAACCCGTGGGACTCGAGCGCCTCGATCGTTCGCCCGAGGTCGGGCGTCGCGACCACCACGTGGTCGAGGCCCGAAACGCCGTTGGGGTGGACAGGGGGAGGGCCCGCGGGCGCAGGCTCCAGCGCAGTGGGGATGCCGTCGAGCGAATCGGTGCCGACGTCCTCGGTGAAGGACCATCCCACCGGCACGCGGCCGGCCGACGCGAGCCGGAGCGCCACCGGCCCGAAGCGGACCGTGTCGTGTTGAACGGAGAAGCCCGCCTCCGCCCACGCCTCGGGCGGGTCGGGAAGCGCGATCCCCGTGAGGGCGGGGCTCAGGCCACCGACCACCGGTACGTCACGTCGAACAGCTTGAACGGCGCCTGGGTGCCGTTGCCGAACCGCACCCGTGTGCGGTCGCCGAGGACCCCGATGGAGATCGGCAGGCCGTTCGGGAACGGGTTGTCCGGCTGCTGGGACAACGCGAACTTCACGAGGTCCAGCAGCGACGGGAGCACGTTCCGGATGACCCCGGCGAGGGTCCCGCCGACGGCGATGTAGAAGATCGGAGAGACGCCGATGAGCTCGTCGGCACCGGCCAGGTTCCCCACCACGGCACCCACCGCGCCGACCACGGTCGCGATGACGCCGGGAAGGACGGCGCTGAGGAGGTCGACGATGCCCTGGGCGTCGGACGGGATGCCACCGGCGCCGATCACCGCCGGCAGCGCGGCGTTGATGATGTCGCTCACGCCCTGCAGCAGGCCGACGACGCCCACGGGGATGAGCGCGTCGCGCTCGAAGAGGAGGTCGAGCGTGCCGACCAGCTCGAGCTTCGCGCCCATGGCGAGATCCAGCAGGTCGGGAGCGTTCAGCCCGGTGAAGCTGGGTCCGTCGCCCGGGAGGCCGGGACAGGTCTGACCCTGGGAGATCTTGCAGATGTAGCGGCCGCCGTCGGAGTAGCTGGAGGTCACCCGGGTGCTCACCGCGACCGGCTCACCGAGGGTGACGCGGATGGCCAGGTGCACCAGGTACGGCTCCTCGGCGGCATCGGGGTCCCAGAACGTGAAGCTGCCCGCGGGGTCACCGGCGGACTGCACCGAGGTGATCGAGTCCGCGGCGAGCGACCACGTCTGCCCGCCCGCCGGGGGGTTTGTGGTGCAGCCTGCGGCCAGCACCGCCATGACCAACAGGGCCGGTACGGCCGTACGGAGAGAACGGAGTCGATTGCCCATGGCTTCCCCCTGCGCTTGCCCGCCGATGTCTGCGCGTGAGGCGGACCCTAGGGCGCCTCTCTCGGGTTGTCGACCGGTTCGCTGACGTAACCAGCGCTTCTCCGGCGACGCCCCGATCGTCGGGTGGCGGTCGGCGCCGGGCGAGAATGAGGCGTGCCCCCGTCCGTCGCAGCGACTCCGCCGTCACCCCAGCTCCGCGCCGAGCCCGACATCCGGCTGCTCGTCGCGGTGGGCGCCTACGTCGCGGCGGCCCTGATCGCCAACGTCATGTCGGTCCGCCTGGTCAGGGTGGTCGGCTTCTCGATCGACGCCGGCACGCTCACCTACCCGCTCACGTTCACGCTCAGGGACGTGATCCACAAGCTCGGCGGGCGGCGTGCGGCCCGCGCCACGATCGTGTCGACCGCCGGGTTCAACGTGGTGCTCGCTCTGGGGCTCTGGGCGGCCGCCCGCCTGCCCGCTGATCTGAACGTCGGTCCGCAGCGCGAGTTCGGCGAGGTCCTCGTGGGCACCTGGCGGATCGTCGTCGCCTCGATCATCGCCCAGGTGATCGCCGAGCTGCTCGACACCGAGGTGTACCACCGCGTCGTCCTCCACTTCGGGCACGGCCGCCAGTGGCTGCGGGTGCTCGCGTCGAACGCGGTGTCGGTCCCGGTCGACTCGGTGGTGTTCGTGCTGATCGCGTTCGGTGGTCAGATCCCCGCGTCGGCCGCGTGGTCGATCATCGTGGCGAACATCCTGGTGAAGGGCATCACGTCCGTCGTCTCGACCCCGCTCATCTACGCGGTCAGCGAGGAGGTGCCGATCGACCTGCAGTCACCGCTGGGGGAGCCGACAGGCGTCGGTGCCCCCGGGCATGGCGTGCCGGTTGGCCGCCACCCACCGGTACACGACGGCGGCGACCCACGAGATCGGCGGCACGAGGAGCAGCGCGACCAGGGGTGACCACCACCTGCGCATCGCCATCCCGCAGCGGGCGATGGCCTCGTGCCCGCCGGAGAGCCGTCCGTCCGTGCCGACCCACCACGCCTTCGTGGTGACGTCCTCGACGCTCAGGCCGAGCATCGCGAGGTCGGGCAGCTGCTGCCACGCGACGACGGGGATGCCAACGGGCAGCAGGCGCTCCGCCACGTGGGCGCACCGGGTGCAGAACGAGCAGTCGCCGTCGTAGACGAGCATCGCTCAGCGCTGCGCCCGGACCTCAGGAGTTGCGGCCGAGGTTCGGCTTGCGCCCGTGGTTCGCCTTCTTGCGACGCGCGTTGGCCTTCTTCTTCTGGGTGCGCTTCGACATAGGGGTCCTACGCTACCGGCATGGCCTCGACGGCGGAAAATCGTCCGCCGCGAGCACGGGCGCCCGAACGCGCCGAGCCGGCGGCCGCGACCCGCCCGGCGCCCGACGGGGGGCCGCTGTCGCCACTCCGGCTGCCCGACAGCCGCGTCAACCGAGTCATCGATGCCGTCGACGGGTGGCAGCGGCGGTCCCGGCCCGTCGCCTTCGTCTACGCGGTGATCAAGAAGTTCGGTGACGACCGCTGCGGACAGCTCGCCGCACTCCTCTCCTACTACGGCTTCTTCTCGCTGTTCCCGCTGCTCCTCGTGATGGTCGCGGTGCTCGGCGTCGTGCTGCGGAGCCGCCCGGACCTCCAGAAGGACCTGGTGGACTCCGCGGTCTCGAACTTCCCCGTGGTCGGCGACCAGATCGCGGAGTCGGTGGGGAAGCCGACCGGCAGCGTGGTCGCGGTGGTGGTCTCGATCGTGCTGGCGCTGTGGGCCGGCCTCGGCGCCACCCAGGTGGCCCAGGACGCGCTGAACGCGGTCTTCGGCGTGCCGGTGTTGAAGCGGAAGAACTTCTGGATCCGGCAGCTGCGCGGGCTGGCGACCCTCGGGGTGTTCGGCACGGCCGTGCTCGTGATCACCGGGCTCGGCTCGGTCGCTGCCTGGCTGGGGCCATCCGAGCTCGCGGGTCGCGCTGCTCTGATCCTCGGCACCGCCGCGCTCGACACGGCGCTCGTGGCCGTGCTGTTCAGGGTGCTGGTGCACCGGCGCCTGGGTTGGAGGACGACCTGGCCGGGTGCGCTCTTCGGCGGCGTGAGCTGGATGGTGCTGCAGAACGTCGGCTCGTACTACGTCCAGCGGTCGGTGTCCGGCGCCTCCCGCACCTACGGGCTCTTCGCGGTGGTGATCGGACTGCTGTCCTGGATCTACCTGCAGGCCCAGCTCCTCCTCTACGCGGCGCAGGTCTCCTCGGTCTCCGCCGGGCGCCTCTGGCCACGTTCGATCGTGCGCGAGTACCCGACCGCGGCCGACATCGAGGTGGCCGACCGCATCGAGGAGCGCGAGCAGCGCGTCAAGGCGAGCGAGAGGGAGTGGCGGGAGGCCCACCGGGAGCGGGCCAGGCACACCGGCTGATCCGCTCCGGGGCGATCAGGCGGCGTGCGAGCTGCACCAGTCGAGGAGGGTGTCCGCGTCCCAGGTGTTGATGACGCGGTCCTCTCCGCCGAGCAGCGCCACCTTGTCGCAGCCCGACGGCTGCCACTCGAGCTGGCCGGGAGCGTGCGCGTCGGTGTCGATGCTGAGGTGGCAGCCCCACTCGAGCGCCCGTTCGAGGAGCTCCTCCGGTGGGTCCTGCCGCTCCGGGCGGCAGTTCACCTCGACCGCCGTGTCGAACCGGGCGCACGCTGCGAAGACCAGGTCGGCGTCGAAGCGCGACGCCGCCCTTCCGGTGCCCACCACCTGCCGACCGGTGCAGTGGCCCAGCACGTCCACGTGGGGGCTCGACACGGCGAGCACCATGCGGCGCGTCATCTCCTGCTCCGGCAGGCGGAGCTTCGAGTGGACCGAGGCGACCACCACGTCGAGCCGCGCGAGCAGCTCCTCGGGCAGGTCGAGGGAACCGTCCACGAGGATGTCCACCTCCATCCCGGTGAGGACGCGGAAGGGTGCGAGCTCCTCGTTGAGCTGCTGGATCACGTCGAGCTGCTCGGCGAGGCGCTGCGGGTTCAGGCCGTGGGCGATCGTGAGGCGCGGCGAGTGGTCGGTGATCGCGAGGTACTCGTGCCCGAGCCGCTGTGCAGCGCGTGCCATCTCCTCGAGCGACGCCCCGCCATCCGACCACGTCGTGTGCGAGTGCAGGTCGCCGCGCAGCGCCGCCAGGAGGTCAGCGCCCGGCCCGACCTGTTGCCGGCTCTCCTCGTCGAGGCGGGCGAGGTAGGGGCTCGGCCGCCCCGCCACGGCGTCGGCGATCACCCCACCGGTCGAGGGGCCGATCCCGTCGAGCTCCTGCAGCCGTCCGGTGTCGAGCAGCTCGGTCAGGGTGTCGTCGTCGAGGCCCTCCACGACCTCCACCGCCCGGAGGAACGCCCGGGCCTTCTGCCGGGGAGCCAGCCCGCGGTCGAGGAACCGGAGCGCCTCCTTGAGCCCCGCGGTCGCGAGCGCCACTGCGCCCACGGACAGTTCGGCAGAGCGAGCGCGTTCGTCACCGGCCATGGTCGGAAGGTACCTCAGGCGTGACGAGCCGCATCCCGACCCCGGTGCGCGGGCGTGGCGCCTGTGGTCAGGGCCGGCTGCCGCCGGCGGCCGTTCGGGCCCTCTGCCGTTGTCGTTCACCGAGGGTGTCGATCTCTCATCCGCGGACGCGTTTCCGCCACGTTCCGTGGGTTGGCCGGGTGCAGTGCGGCGGCTGGTCATGACCTTGGTGTCGATGGCGGCCATCAGCTGGCCGTGTTCGGGGGGTGGGAGGCGGAGGGTGATGACGCCCATCCCGTCGGGTTCGATGCG
>Ga0182737_1003228_pt1 | contig 12259 bp, 12 predicted proteins | sample eDN5th30CBELigOP_FD_128878 | JGI IMG/M metagenome (GOLD analysis project Ga0182737, IMG submission 128878) | Enriched Organic Plus compost microbial communities from Emeryville, California, USA - eDNA 5th pass 30_C BE-Lig OP (version 2) (version 2) ... | reverse complement strand
ATTGCGGTGCGCGGTCTCGACAGCGGCGCGATGCGTGTTCGAAAGCCCATCGGACGCGAGCAGTTCTTCCAGCGGCCCGAGCATCAGCGTCAGCGGCGTTCGAAACTCGTGGCTGACGTTGTTAAAGAACGCGGTTTTGGCGCGGTCGATTTCGGCGAGTGCATCGGCGCGCCGACGTTCCTGTTCATGCGCGTGGGCGTTCGCAAAGGCACTTCCGATGTGGCCAGCGACAAGGTCGAGGAAATCGCGGTAATCCGGATCGAGTCGTCGGCGTGCGGAGATGCCGCAGACCAGCGCGCCGATCGGATGGTCCTGCGCGAAAATCGGGAGCACGACGGCTTCGACGAGTTCCTCCGGCCAGGGCTCACAGACGAGCGGCCCCGTCAGCTTTGCGAGGTCGCTGATGTGATACGAGCGACCACTGGCGAGGACCGATTCGAGCGGCCAGGAAAGCCCGGCCAGGCGGTCTGCCGGCACGCCGGTATACCCGGCGGAACGCGGTACGCCCTCGCCATCCAGAACGTACAACTGCGCGAATGGGATATCGGTCGGGTTGGTCGAGAGTACGTCGATGACGGCTGACGGTACTGCGTCGCTTGCCTTCATCTCGGTGGCCGCCGTGCCCAGGTCCCGCAGCACTCGCAACCTGCGCTCACCCAGCACGCGTCCGGTCGTTTCCGTTACCGTGACAAAAACGCCGCCGACGCCTTCACCATCGCGGATGGCACTGTAGCAGAACGTGAAGATGCACTCCTCGACGTAGCCGTGCCGATCGAGCGGCAGCAGTTGATCGATCAGCCAGGCCGGTTCGCCGCCCGCCATGACGCGTTCGAACATCGGACCGATGAAATCCCAGATCTCCGCGAACGTTTCCCGCGTGCTTCGCCCCAGGGCGGCCGGGTGCTTCTTCGAGCCGAGAATCGGCCGATAGCCATCGTTGTACAACTGGATGAAGTCAGGGCCCCAGGCGATGTACATCGGGAACTTCGAGTCGAGGAGCAGACCCACGGCGGTCCGGAGACTTTGCGGCCAATCCGAAACCGGCCCGATTCGGGTCGAACTCCAGTCGACCGCGCGCATCATTGCGCCCATCTCGCCGCCCCCGGAGAGGACGTTCGAATTCAGTCGCGACATTGAGGATGCCTGCTGGGGACGTCAAAAGCCGGCACGGGCTTGCGCCGGCACCGGCTCTGATGATTCAACCTAGACTAGCAAGCCCCTGGTGTTCACGCCACTGATAGCACCCGGTTGCCGGAAGAAATCGCTCACCGGTTATGCGACCTCACTGTCCGCCCGTCATCATGGTCAGGATCTGTCGGAACTGCGCCGCTGCGCCCCTCGCGGTCGATCAGAAATGATGTCGGGTAGGCCCGCACCCCGCCGAAGTCACGGATCACTGTCCCGGTCGCCATTGCGACTGGAAAAGTAATCCCGCGATCGTCGAGGAACTCGTGGACGATTCTGTTGCCCCCACGGTCTGCCGAGAGAGCGAGAATGACAAAGCCCTCGTCCCGCCTGTCCTCCCAGACACGCTGGAACCCCGGCATCTCGACCCGACAGGGAGGGCACCAGGTTGCCCAGAAGTTCACGAGCACGACCTTGCCGCGCAGTGACTCCAGAGAGACCGGCTCGCCATTCAGCGTCTCGAGCGCAAACGGTGGCGCGGGGACGTTCCCGCCGCCGGCGCCGGAGGCGGCTTCGACCATTTCCCAGGCTGACGTACGTTTCTACCGAGGTGCGCCACTCGGCGCAACCCGGGTTTAGTGCGGGTCCGCGGCAGAAAGCCGCGTCGTCAGCTCAGGCGTGGAGGGCGGAACGGGGGATGGCGGAAGGCGTCAGCCGCTACCCGGTCGCCTGGCGCGACCAGCCGGCGAATGGCTTCGTCGTGGTGAATGGAAGGCCGAAACGCAGGAACGACGGCCGGTCCGCAGGATCCTGAAGGTGGCTGCGGTGAATCGAAATCCGCTGCATGCGAGTGATCATGATCATCCGCCACTTGCGGCGCGGCTGCACTGACACGGATATCCGTGGCAGGCCTTACCGCGGAGGCGTGATTCCGCTGACGAGTCGCGCTACGCGTGCGGCCTTGGGGCAGGTCTGAGCAGCAGTATCTGGAGCGTCTGCGTCTTTCGGTTGGTAGTGCGCGGCACTCGCCCGGGCGCCCGGCAGAGGGGGCTCTGCCGAGGCCCGGTCGGCGCGTCCGAGGAACCCCAGTGCGACCACGAGCAATCCTGTCTTACGCATGTTCCCTTTCCTCACAGCATCGGAGCTGTGGATCGCCGCGTCGCGAGTAGAGGTTCGGCGGCGGCATCGCGCGGACCTCAATCGTTGCAGCAGGAAAGGTGAAGCACCGGTCTGACACTCGGGGTTCCATGGCCAGAAGATTTGCCTAACTGGATCGGGCCGTGGGATGGGTACGCTCGAGAGAGGTAATCGATCACCTTAACATCGAGAGTGCGCAGGTTGAAGCTGTCAGTCCGTCATATTCCGGCGGTCACTGACACGGTGGGCGCCAGCGATGGCGCGAAGCCGCCCGATCCGCCCGACCCACTACCCATTTACCGTGGCTCTCAAGGTTACGTTGCTGTAGCTGAAGAACCCGAGCAGCAGGATATACCAGGTACCCGGCCTGGGATTCTGGATTATGCAGCTCTCGGCGTTTCCGGATTCCATCGATTTGCAGTCCGCCACGAACATGGATGGAGCCGCACCGAAGCGAACAAAAAGCTCGACAGCACCCGATCCGCCATTGGTGGTGACAGACAGGCTGGACGCGCCCGCGGGTACGGTGATCCGGTAGAAGCGCTCACTGCCCGGCTGTCCGCTGATCCCCGCGACCGGGACGCCTGATGTGAGTTGTTGTCCGCCAGGCAGAACATTGACCTCGGCAAACGCGTGGACAGTCGGGTCTGCGACGCTCGTGGCACGAATCGTCGTTCTGCCCGGTGCAACCGGTGTCACGACGCCGGCCGCATCGACGGTCGCAATAAAGATGTCGTCGGTGCCGAATGTCACCATCGCGTTCGTGGTGCCTGAAACGGAAGCCGACACAGTCCCGGTTTCGCCCATCATCAGTTCGAGCGATTCCGGGGTGATCGTCACCTGGACAGGTTCGTTCGTCTGCGGTTCGGTCGTGCGCTCGCTGCACGCTGCGACAAGCACGACCAGCATCAGTGCACGGAAGGCGCTTCGCATAATTCCACCTGAATCCACTCAACGGGGGATACTCGAAGGCCGGTGCGCCCGCGACGGACGCACCGGCTGGTCGGCTGGCAGCGGGTCAGTTCGACGAGAAGCAGACGTTGCGGAGTCCGGTCAGCAGATCCGGATCGGCGCCCACCCGCCGCAGCTTCGTCTCGGTCTGGTCATCCATTCGGAAGCTGACGCACGTGCGCCTCGCGAGATCGAGGATGCGCGCTGTCGCGACGTTGTTACTGACCATCGCCGTGACATCCTCGAGCGAGTACGGCTTGGTTCCGGCTGAAGGTGTGTTCGGCTTCGCTGCCGCTGGACCTGGCGTCTCCTCCTGTGATGCAGCAGGAGGAGACACTTCGGCCTGCGACGCCGTCGGATCTGATGGTGCGCGTACCGTGGCCGTCGCACCGGCTCTGCCGCCGCTACCGAAAAGGATTCCGGCGCTCAGCATCAACTCACCTGCACCGGCCGTCGTGTAGCGTGCCTCTCCGAACAACCGACCGGCACGCAACCCGCCGAAAACATTCAGCCCGGTCTCGCTCGCGCTTACGGAGCCGCTGCCGATTCCGCTGTCGTATTCGACGCTGGTGCTGTAGTAGCCGAGGCCGGCGCCGGCGTACGTGTTCAGCCCCGAAAGCGGCAGCGGCAGGGCGACGCCCCCGGTGAACTCGAACGCCGAGCAGGTGACATCCTGCTGGAGATCGGCGCACGGATCGACGAACGCATTCGCGGTCACGATGGTGTGCAGCCCCGGACGGATGCTGCTGAGCCCGTAGAGCACGCGCCCGCCGATGGCGAGACTGCTCTCCGTACCGAAGCTCGCCTGCGGGCCGATTGCGAACTGCGCGTGTGCCTGCGTTTGCAGCAGCGCGAGCGCCACCCCCGCTGCAATCATGGACTTCATCATCAGAGTCCCCTCTTCGAGTGATTGGTCAGTGGCTGATCGACTAGCCGCAGATGCTGCCGCTCGGGTACTGAGGACCGGACGGGCCGTACTGGACGCTCAGGTCTACCTTGCAGCGGCCCGAGGCAGAACCGGTTACGCGGAAGCCACCGCCGAACGTCAGCGACCCGTTTACCAGGTTCCAGTTGCTCATCTGCTCCGAGAACGTGCCGGTCAGATTCGGATCGCCGACTACCGTCACCGGGCCACTGCTGATCATGAGCTGGCAGTTGGAGAACGTCTCCGTGAAGGAGCCGGAGAACGTGCCTGTCCCGTTCTGGTTCACACCGTTCGTGTAGCTGAGGTTCACGGTGATGCTTCCGCCCTGCGCACACGCCACTGTCTCCGTGAACGAGTCCATGGCACTGGCGATCCTGTCGCCCATGCCGGTCTCCGGCCGGCCGAAGCTCGCGCCAGCGAGCGCCTCGCCGACCGCGCTCATAACTTCGGCGTAAACCTCCATGGCCACGACCTGGTCCAGCGAACTCTCCGGTCCTGCGCTGTCGGAGCACCCCGTTGCGAACAGGGCGAGAACAGCGACTGCACTCGTGCGACCGTATCTCTTCATGATCTGCCTCCTCACAGGTGTTTCGCGGCCGCACTCGCCGCCGGCCGCCCGTATATGAGACGGTCACGACTTTTCGGTTTCGCAGAAACACCACGGTTCGCGGTGATTTCGAGTCGCTGCTGGTGGAGGACGGGGCTGGTGACAGCGGATGGGCGGCTTGCCCGCAGGGTGGAACCGAACGCCGGCATTCAAACTTCGGGGTTGCCTAGATGAGGTCCCCGGCTTTCCCGCCCCGGACTCGAACGCCAGCATTCAAACCCTTCAGCGGTGAGCGGCATCCCACATACAACGACACGCGCGAATCCCGGACACTGCATGTCTGCACAGGTTGTGCGTTTGCCTATTGGATCCGACGAGATCATCCGCCGCGCGCAATCGGGGGATGCAGGCGCATTCGATCGCCTCTACGACGAGCATGTCGGACGTATTCACGCACTGTGTCTGCGCATGAGCGGGGATCGCGTTGAGGCGGAGCGCCTGACGCAGGACGTGTTTGTGCGCGTGTGGCAGCAGTTGCCTTCATTTCGTGGCGAGAGTGCCTTTTCGTCGTGGCTGCATCGACTGGCAATCAACGTGGTGTTGCAGGATCGTCGGAGCGATGAACGCCGAACCGTTCGCATCGAATCGGTGGATGATCTGACGACGGTGCGGGAGAATCGAACCGAGCGCGCCGACCATGAGTTGCGTCTGGATCTCGAGCGTGCGATCGCGGCGTTGCCATACGGTGCGCGTGTCGTGCTTGTGTTGCATGATATCGAAGGCTACCGCCACGAAGAAATCGCAGAGTTGTGTGGCATCGCGGTGGGGACAGCGAAGGCGCAACTGCACCGTGCCCGCCGTCTGCTCAGGGAGAGTCTGGCGCCATGAACCAACATCCTGCCGAATCCGAGCTGAACGACTTTGTTGATGACCTGCTCGATCCACATTCCCGTGTGCTGGTCGAGGCGCATCTGGCGGTGTGTGATCTGTGCCGAGCGGAGGTCGAAGCGACCCGTTCTCTCGTTGCGCAGATCAATGCGTTGCCGATGCACATCGCCCCGGAGAACGATCTTCGTGCGGCCATAGCGGAGCGGCTTGCCCGGGTGCAGCCGACAGTGGCCGCGCAACCGTCACGCCGGCTGAAGTGGTATGTGCCGCTTACAGCGGCTGCGATGCTGGTCATTGCGACAGCGACCGTAACGCGGTGGGTTGTAATGCGGGAAGTTTCGCCTGCATCGGAAGTGCACAGCGGTGCGACAGCGGTTATCCCGGTTTCCTTCCTGAACGAGGAGTCGAGGTATCACGACGCGATTGCTGAGCTGCAGCAGACGCTCGATCGTGAGCGCGCCACACTTGCACCGCAGACGATCGTGATTCTCGAGCGCAATCTGGTGGTCATCGATCGTGCGATCGCGGAATCACGCGCGGCTTTGCTGAATGATCCGGCGAATCAAAGCCTCGGCCAGATGATCCTCTCGGCGTACGAACAGAAGCTGCAACTGCTGCAACGCGCGCGAGTGTCGGCCTTATGAGGTTGGGTCGCTCTGGGGCATCGGCACGACCGGAAGCTCGACGCGCATGGTGCACGGCGGGCTTCAAGCGGGCTGTGCGTGTGGTGCAGGCACTTGCTCTTCTGCTGTTGGTCAGCGCGGGACCGGTGCGTGCGCAGGCCATGCGGAATGTCGAACATCGTGCTCGCCTCGATGCGCATGGTGATCTGCGGGTGTGGAATCTGTCGGGCTCGATTCGGGTGACCGGATGGGACAAGGACAGCATCCTCGTGCGGGGTCAGGTTCCTGCTGACCAGCACTTCGGCTGTGGTGGTGATCCTGGCGGTTTCAAATGCTTCGTCGACCTGGCCCCGCGTTACGATGGCATCGCTCCCGGGTCAACGCTGGAAATCTTCGTGCCCCGTACCATCCAGCTCTGGGTCAAGTCAGGCAGTGCAGACATCGTCATCAACAACTTCAACGGCAACCTGGATGCGTATTCCGTGAGCGGGAGAATCCAGGTGCAAGGGCAGGCACAAACGCTTGCACTCGAGTCGATGTCCGGCCGGCTCACCATATTGGCGACAGCGACCACACTGCGTGCAAAAACCGCTGGCGGCGCCATCAATATCACGGGCGATGTGGACGACGCGCAGGTCACCAGCGTCAGCGGAAGCATCACTGTAGCCAATGCGCAGGTTCAGCGTGGCAGGTTCGAATCGATCGGAGGAAATACGACCTGGCGAGGAAGCCTGATGAAAGGTGCGAGCCTGGAGTTCAGCAGCCACAGCGGCGCAATTGAGTTGCTGTTGCCGGGCACGTCAGGCGGCCATGTCGCCGTCAACAACTTTGCCGGTGAAGTGCACAGCGAATTCGCCACCGATCAGCTCTCCGCGCGAGAAACCAAGGCACAGGAACTGAGCGTGATGCTTCCCGGCAAAGGTGATGCACGCATCGTGATCCGCAACTTCAAAGGGCCTGTTCGGTTGCTGAAGCAGTAGCACGCGGGTCATCTTGGTTGCGCATTGCGCGCGAGGCCGGACATTTTCGTTAACTGCTCCCGGCAGCTTTGGTTGTTAGTGCAACATCGCGCAGTCGCTGTGCGCGCCCGCAGAGTTCTTCATCGATCTCTCCCGGCAAGTTTGGTTGCTAATGCAACATCGTCCGTTGCTGCTGCCCGGCGGCGGACTTCTTCATTCAGTCTCTCCCCGCAACTTTGCTTGTTCGCGCAACATCGCACACCACCCGGGTGCGCGGTGACCGGCGATCTGCTTCCAACGTAAGATTCGCATTCAAACGCTTCCGAAGCTTCGTGGCATCCTACCATCAACCTGCTACGGAGGCGTCATGACATCGAAGCTATTCATCGGTCTGTTGCTCCCCATCGCGTGCGTCGCACAATCTCGTCCCGATTCCCCGCCCGGGTCGTTCAGACCCCGCACACATCCACATGACAGTGAAAGAGCCGAACCGTCGTGAGTACTGGATCGACGAAGTTGTTTTCACCGACGATCCGCTGGTCACGGCAGCATATCGCAAGGCTCAGGGGGAACGTGGCGGATCGGGGGTCGTCACGCCGGTTCGCAATTCCAATGGTTGGGTTGTCCGTCGCAACATCATCCTGGAGCGCTGACATGTTTACACTCACATCATCGATCGTCGCAGTTCTGTCGACTCAGTTGCTGGCTGGGCTCTACACGCCCGCCAGTCGCGTCGCAGGTGATGCAAAGCCGTGCGAAGCGGGAGCAACGCGCATGATTGCCGATCTGCAGCAGTCGATCGTGCGGTGGACCGGCACCAAGATCAGGGGCAAACATGAAGGCACGGTGGCGCTGCAGATGGGCGAGCTGTGCGTTCGCCAGTCGCAGATCGTGCGCGCAGGATTCGTCGCCGATATGAGATCGATCGAGATCACCGACATTCCGAAACACGAAACGGTCCCGCGCAAACTGCTGCACGATCATCTCACGGGCGAGAATTTCTTCAACGTCGAGAAGTATCCGGAGGCGGTGCTCACCATCAACCAGGTGCGTCATGAGAACGGGCCGGTTTACGCCGTCGATGGCACGCTGACGATGCGTGGAGTCAGGCTGCCGGTCTCGTTCCAGGCACGGATTCCGGAGATTTCGTCCGCGGGTGTGAGTGCGCAGGCGAGGCTGAAGCTGGATCGGACGCGCTGGGGGATGCGGTACCGTCTGGCCGATCCCAGGGGACTCCTGGTCGATGACGAGTTCACGCTCGACCTGACGCTGGTCGCGCGACCCGAGCACGCCTCGCGCTGAAGGCGCGACGGGTTGGCGCCAGCCTGCCGCGAAACGCACAAACGCGTGCTTTTTTCGGATACCTGTGCAGTTGCGCGGACATAGTCGGCGCAATCGCACAAAGTTCGCGACCGAGCCCGGAAGTGTGTGCAGTTCCTCCGCCTGGAATGGCGTAACTGCACACGCTTCATTCATGGCGACGCGATTGTGCGATTTGCGGCCTCCGTGCTGCGGTGAATCGCTCACGCGCGTCCGGCAACGCAGTGATTGTGCGATTCGCGTCTTCCGCGCTGCGGTGAATTGCTCACGCGCGTCCGGTAACGCGGTGATTGTGCGATTCGCGGCCGCGCGCGCCGTGCCGGCATCGCAGCCCGCCGCAATCACCGCAACCACCGTGTCGCCGCATTCACCGCGTCACGGGACCCGGACCCGCGATCCGGGACCCGCGACGGGCGACCCGCTTCGGCCGCTACTGGAGCACCGGCCGAAGCGTGAACTCCGCCACTTCAACGACGGGTCCGCGTACCGTCTCGAACACGGTGCGGTTGTAGCGTTTGACCAGGCCGTTGGCGTCCTGCTCCCAGTTGGTCACCGGGCGCGTCGCGTAGGTGGTCGACAGCATCTGGGCGAAGATCCCGACCCGCACATCCTGGGAATTGGGGCAGTCACCGCCGCCGCTGATGTTCAGGATCTCCTGCGGTGCGTCCTGCGGCGGGATCGACCAGCTTGCGGCGAGCAGCCCCTGCGCCAAGGGATGGTCGGTGGCCACAACGGCCGCGAGCCGGCCGGCGACCGTGCCGTTCGACCGGAGCGTGCACCCTTCGTCGCTCACGCCGTGGTACGAGAAGTTCTCGTACGTCATGGCGGCGCGGCCCTCGTACCGGGGCGTGTTTACGGCGCGATTGCGTTCCAGCCGGATGGTGCCCCGGGTCGTGATCTCGCCCGACCCGACGCCGTACATGGGCCCGCTGTAGGTCACGCGATAGCTCAGGTCGAGCGCGGGGGGCAGGTCGTAATAGCCCACGAACAGGCGTGCGCCCTCGTCGACCGGGTTGTAGATCCCGAGCCCGATGGACGCTTCCAGCCCTTTCCAGCCGGAGACGAGTCCGGAGGCGCGGACATCGATGGTCCCGGTTGCGACCTTCCGGAAGAAGCGCAGCGGCTCCGGCACGGTCTCCTCGGTCGTGCGGAATGTGGTCAACGCCCGGCCTGCGGCGTCGGTCTGGCTGGGGATGATGTCCAGGGCACCGTGCATGGGCAGTTCGCCGGTGACGGTCCAGCGGAGCGGTTTGCCGGCGCCGGCCGCACTACCCTTCTCCGGAAGCGGGCAGCCGAAGTCCTTCATGATGCTCTTGACGATGAACGGGTAGTCGTCTTCGAAGGTGAGCTGCACGGACACGCCGCTCACGTTCGGCGAGGCGGGTCTCCGGTTAAGCTCCGCGGGGCTGGCTTTCACCTCGGCCTTGAACCCGTAGAGCACGACCGACACGCAGAGGCTGGCCTTGGCTGCCGCCTGCTGGTCGAGGGGCATTTCGAGCTTGCCGCCGATCCACCCGGTCACCTTGCCGCGTCCCCACTCGAGCCCGGGCTTGATCGGGTTCGGGCTCGGATTCGGATTCATGGCGTGCGGCATCAAGCGCATCGCAGCGGACGTCTGCTCGAGCTGAAGACGTCGCAGATCCGGAGAGTCTACGAGCGGGCGCTGACACGTGTCGCAAGACGATTCGGAGCCGCGGGAGAAGTGGAGCGCGTAGTCGAGCAGGGTGAACTGGAGCGGGTCAAGCCACTCGTCGCCCCAGACCGGGTCGATGATGGCGTCGCCGGAGCGACTGGCCCGTTCGACGCCGAGCGCCAGCACGAAGGCGGCGAGAATCTCGTCGGCGGAGTAGAGCTGCTTGGTTGCGAGCGGCTCCATTGCCACCGAGAGCGAGGCCTCGGTCAGCGCCCCGCCGCCCTGCAGGGTGGCGCCCTTGTCCCTGAAAGCCTCGAGGAACGAGGCGCGCGGGATCAGCATCTCGTTCCGGTACGCGCGTGCGAGCGCCCGTAGCTGCGCTTCGAGCACAACCGGCTGGCCGTCGTTCAGCGCCGTTTGCAGGCGCTCTCCGTCGGAGGCGGCGTTGAGGACCTGGATGCCCAGTCGTTCGAAGATGAGCGGGAGGTAGGGCGCTACGTCGCGGCCGGCCTGAACGCTGTCGTAGATGAATGCGGCGGAGGCGCGGATCGCGGCCGCGGGTGTGGTGCCGGGGAGTTCAGATGCCGCTTCCGCAGAGAAGGACACCGGCGCGACTGTCACTCCGGGGAGCCTCGCCTCGACGGTCTGGGCGACCGCGGTTCCGAGGGTCCACTGGGTGCGTGCGAATCCCTGCGCGTCGGTGATGGTGCTGGCGGGCGAGACGGAGCCGCCCCCGCCAGTCACGGTGAACACGACCGGGACGCCAGCTACGGGTTGGCCGCCGGCGGTCATTACGCGCACGGCGAGGGAGTCGGCGAGCGGCATGCCTTCACTCGCGGTCTGGCCGCGGCCGGCAACGTATTCGAGCCGCGGCGGATCGTCGTTCGGGTCCGTCGGGACCTGGTCGCAGTTCGCGAAAGCGAGTACCGCGGATAGCACGAGGATATATCGACTGAAGTGAGATTTCATGGTGTCGTGTCGGAGAGGTGATGTTCCAGGGCCCACCGACCGGCGGGCGGGGTCGTTCAGCGGTTCAACCGGCAATCGCGAATGGAACCGCAGGGTGGAACGTAGGGATGCGGGCAGGCGCTCACATGAGCGGAACTACCCATTTTTCGCGTAAGAGAAGGGTGATGTAGCTGGAACCGCGGATTGTGCTCGAGGAGTGATGGCTCGTCGGCGAGGAGCCGGGTAGCCGAAACTGCCGTGTGATCGAACGATTTGCTGCGGTATATTCATGCGATGGTGCAGCAGCAAGCCGCAGAGGGGATGCGTTCGGCAGCGATCGCGATCATTGTGAACGCCGCGCTCGCAGGCGTGAAGCTCGTCGCCGGAATAGTTGGGCATACGTACGCGCTGATTGCCGACGCGATCGAGTCCTCCGCCGATATCATGTCGTCAGCGATTGTGTGGGGCGGGTTGCGGCTGGCGGCACGCGAAGCGGACGAGGAATACCCATTCGGGTATGGGAAAGCGGAGTCGCTGGCCGGTGCGGTCGTCGCGATGATGCTCGTTGCGGCCGGGATCGGCATCGCAGTTCAGGCGAGCCGGGAAATCCGTACTCCCCATCATACGCCGGCACCCTGGACCCTCGCCGTGCTGGTCGTGGTTGTGATCACCAAGTGGACCCTGTCGCGACGCGTTGCCCAGGTTGGCCATGCGATCGGCAGCACTTCAGTCAAGGCGGACGCCTGGCATCACATGAGCGATGCGGTGACGTCAGCGGCCGCCTTCATCGGCATTTCGGTCGCAATCCTGGGCAGCTACTACGACCCGGGCAGCAGGTGGGAAACGGCAGACGACTGGGCTGCGGTGGTAGCATCGGTCATCATCATCTCGAACGGAGTTCTCCTGCTCCGCCCCGCGGTTGCGGATCTGATGGACCGTGCTGCCTCGCCGGAGCTCCTGCGCGCGGTGCAGGCTTCGGCCGAAGCAGTAGCTGGAGTACTGGCCACGGAGAAGATCGCGATACGGAAGGCCGGGCTCGCCTATCGTGCGACGTTGCATGTGCAGGCGGACCCAATGCTCACGCTTGCGGAAGCCCACAGCCTCAGCGGTAAAGTCAAAGCTGCGATCAAGGCGCAGGTCCCTTCCGTAACGTACGTGCTGGTGCACATGGAGCCTTTCGAGCCGGGCACGTAACTGCGGGCT
>Ga0182737_1003227_pt1 | contig 12261 bp, 12 predicted proteins | sample eDN5th30CBELigOP_FD_128878 | JGI IMG/M metagenome (GOLD analysis project Ga0182737, IMG submission 128878) | Enriched Organic Plus compost microbial communities from Emeryville, California, USA - eDNA 5th pass 30_C BE-Lig OP (version 2) (version 2) ... | reverse complement strand
GAAGCGGATCATGTCATGGATGGTGTCGCCCGACTCCACATGGCCGCCCGGCGAATTGACGATGACGCGGATATCGCCCTCGCTCTCGGCATAGGCCAGGAGCTGGGCGGTGACCCGTTCGGCCATCTTCATGTCCACCTCGCCGAAGATCAGCACGGTGCGGGACTTGTAGAGGGCCTTGGCGATCTCGGCGGATTGCGGGTCCGGACGCGGGGATTTGTCTTCTTTGTCGTCTTTTTCTTCGTCGGCGCGGAACACGGCAAGTCTCCAGATTCGGGGGCCAGATTCGGGGGATTGGGGTCAGTCTAACAGCCATATAGGGAGGGGCAACCCGCTTACAAAGCGTCAACGGCGCGCTTTCCGGCGGGGGTATTGCCCGCCGCGCCGTCCCGCTCCGGAACCCCCGAACGGGGTCAGTGGGTCCGCAGGTTATAGGGCTTCACGCTGCCGCAATCGGCCTTCAGCCACCGGCCCTTGAAGGTGGTGGACATCTGGGTGGGGTTGCCTTCCACGGTGCCCTTGAAATCATAGGAGCCGCTATAGCTGGTCGTACCCGCATAACTGATCTGCATGTCGCCCGTGCCCTTGAGGCGGCCGGTGCAGGTCATACTGGCCTTGATCAGCGACGGCGTGACCAGCGTGGGCTTGGTGACGCAGCCGGTGGCGGTCTGGTCGATATGGGGCACGCTGCTGGCATCCACTTCGGCCTGGCTCATGCACATCTGGCTGGTTGCGGTGTGCGAGCTCGGCGGGGCCATGCCCGCCTGGTTCATCCGGGCGGCGACATCGGGCGGCAGGGCCAGGCCCATTTTCGTAGTGGAGGTCACCGACCACAGCCCCGCCTTGCCATGTCCCGCCCAAGCAGCGCCCGGCAGGGCCAGGACAGCCGCGGCGGCCAGAAGGATCAGCTTGTGCGTCATGGCGATACCCCGTTTTGCGGGCGCAAATCTGCCATAGCGGCGAAGGCTTTGAAAGCGCCGCGTCCGGCCTTTTCAGGCCGGACATGGTGCCCGTCATTTAACCTTCGCTCTTATCCCTTTGCCCTTATCCCCTGGCTCTTATCCCTTTGCCCTGGCCACGCCTTCGGCGATCAGCTTGCGGGCTTCGGCGGCGTCGCCCCAGCGGATGATCTTCACCCACTTGCCCGGCTCAAGATCCTTGTAGTGGGCAAAGAAGTGCTCGATCTGCTTGAGGGTGATCTCCGGCAGGTCGCTATAGTTGGTCACGCCATCGAAACGCGCGCTGATATGCGCCGACGGCACCGCCACGATCTTCTCGTCCATGCCCGCATTGTCTTCCATCAGCAGCACGCCGACGGGACGCACGCTCATCACCGCGCCGGGCGCGATGGCGCGGCTGTTGGCGATCAGCACATCCACCGGGTCGCCGTCGCCCGACAGGGTGTGGGGCACGAAGCCGTAATTGCCGGGATAGCGCATCGAGGTATAGAGGAAGCGGTCCACCACCAGCGCGCCCGACGCCTTGTCCAGTTCATACTTGATCGGCTCGCCGCCGATCGGAACCTCGATGATCACATTGACGTCATCGGGGGCATTCTTGCCGACGGGAATCTGGTCTACGCGCATTGGGTCGAATCCTGGAGAAATCGGAGGGAGGAATCTGAGGGAAACGCCGGGGTGGTAATTTTATTGCTGCGGTGCGTCAACCCGGCCCGTCCCATCCCGGACGAATAGCCGCAAGTCTCTTCACAATCGCGCATTTCTCCCTAGGTTTCGTCCACCATTCCCTCTCCCTTTCGCAGGAGTCCCCATGCCGACCAAGGCCTATGCCACCCAGTCTGCCACCACCCCCTTTGCGCCTCTCACCATCGAGCGCCGCGCCCCCGGTCCCCAGGATGTCGCCATCGAAATCCTGTTCTGCGGCGTCTGCCACAGCGACCTGCACACCGCCCGTGGCGAATGGCAGGGCGTGCAATATCCCTGCGTGCCCGGCCACGAGATCATCGGCAAGGTCACGGCGGTGGGCTCGGAGGTGACGCGGTTCAAGCCCGGCCAGACGGTGGGCGTGGGCTGCATGGTGGATTCCTGCCGCACCTGCGCCTCCTGCGAGGAAGGGCTGGAACAGTATTGCGACGGCCCGGTGGGCTTCACCGGCACCTATAACGGCCCGGTCGGCGGCGGCGAGAACACGTATGGCGGCTACAGCGCCGCCATCACCGTGGACCAGCGCTTCGTCCTGTCCATCAGCCATGCCGAAAAGGACCTGGCGGCCGCCGCCCCCCTGCTCTGCGCCGGAATCACCACCTGGTCGCCGCTGAAGCATTGGGGCGCCGGTCCCGGCAAGAAGGTCGGCATCGTGGGCATCGGCGGGCTGGGCCATATGGGCATCAAGCTGTCCCATGCGCTGGGCGCACATACCGTCGCCTTCACGACATCCGCCTCCAAGGTCGCGGACGCCAAGGCGCTGGGCGCCGACGAAGTCGTGGTGTCCAAAAGCGCCGATGAAATGGCGAAACATGCGGGCAGCTTCGACCTGATCGTCAACACCGTGGCCGCCTCGCACAGCCTGGATGCCTTCACCGCCCTGCTCAAGCGCGACGGCACCATGGTGCTGGTGGGCGTGCCGGAGCATCCCCATCCCTCGCCCGGCGTGTTCCCCCTGATCTTCAAGCGCCGCGCCATCGCCGGCTCGCTGATCGGCGGCATTCCCGAAACCCAGGAGATGCTGGATTTCTGCGCCAAGCACGGCATCACCTCGGATATCGAGATGATCAAGATGCAGGATATCGAAGCCGCCTATGCCCGCATGCTCAAGAGCGATGTGAAGTATCGCTTCGTGATCGACATGGAATCCCTGAAGAACGGCTGACGGCAAGCCACCCGATGTCATGGCCGGGCTTGTCCAGGCCATCCACGGTTCAACTGCCCGATGGATGGCCGCCTCAAGGACGGCCATGACAGGAAAAGAAAGAGGCGCCGGATTGCTCCGGCGCCTCTTATCTTATGCAGGCCCCTTCGTGCATGTCAGCACAAGACGTCAACCTGTCATGCCCGCGAAAGCGGGCATCCAACTGCAAAGCCCCGCCCGTCCACACATTGGATTCCCGCTGACGCGGGAATGACAAGATGGGGTTAGGCGGGCATGACCGTGGCCTCAGCTATTCGTATTCGGCTTGACCTGCGCGGGCGCGGCCGTGTTCTGGCGGCGCTTGACCACCTTCTTCTTTTTCTTGGGCAGCACCTTGCTCTCCAGATAGGCGATGCGTTTCTTGGCCGCCGCCAGGTCGGCATTGGCCTGGTCCGCCTTCTGCTCGGCCGTCATGGCGAGATTCTTGGCATCGGTGCCTTGCGCCATCGCCCGGTCGCCCAGGCCCCAGGCCTCGTCGGCCCGTCCCTGCGCCATCGCCGCGCGGCGCCCCGCCTCGTCCGCCGATCCCTGCGCATTCCGCACCGACTCGCGCGTGGCGCATCCACCCAGCGCCACGCCAACCGCCAGCATCAGCGCCGCCGCCTTGGTTGCCATCTTCATATCGTGATCTCCCTATTGTCCCGCTCGCATGAGCAGATGAGACGGTCGGGAACAGGCATGGCCGCAATGTGGCGCAGGCTGTGACAAAAATTGGCCCGCGCCACTCCGCGAGGCGGCGTCAGGCGGCCGTGGCGCGGGCCGTGAACTGTTCATAGGCGGCCAGGGCGTCGGCGGCATACATCAAAGATGGGCCGCCGCCCATATACACGGCCATGCCCAGTGTTTCCTCCACCTCCGCCCGGCTGGCGCCCAGGCGCACCAGGCTTTCGCTGTGAAAGCCGATGCAGCCGTCACAGCGCGTGGCGACGCCGATCGCCAGGGCAATCAGCTCCTTGGTCTTCTTGTCCAGCGCCCCCTCACCCGTCGCGGCCTGGGCCAGCGCCGAAAATCCCTGCATCGTTTCGGGAATGCCGCGGCGCAGGCTTTTCAGGTTCGCGGAGATGTCGCGGGTGATCTGGATATAGTCCTTCATGATTTTCTCCATTTTCGCCACTTGAATATATTAGTGATATCTAATATATCAAGACCATGAAGGCGAACAAAAATGCCGCGGATCTGGCGCGCAACGCACAGCGCGCCGAAGACATGCTCAAGCAGCTCGCGCATGCCGGACGCCTGCGCCTGTTGTGCAGCCTGGTGGACGGCGAGAAATCCGCGGGCGAACTGACCGCGATCGCGGGCCTATCCCAGAGCGCGGTTTCGCAGCATCTCAAGAAACTGCGCGACGCCGGACTGGTGGCGGCGGACCGGCGCGGACAGATGATCATCTACCGTCTCGACAATCCCGAGGCGCGCGCCCTGTTGCGGGCGCTGTACCGGATTTACTGTGGATAGGAGAAAAGCATGAGCATCAACACCATCGAACCGCGTCAATTGCAGGACTGGCTGCGCGAGGGCCGCGCCGTGCTTCTGGACGTCCGCGAGCCGGCCGAGCACCGCGCCCTTCGCATCGCCGATGCCAGGCTGATGCCATTGGCCAGCGTGGATGCCGGTCAGGTGCCGTCCGGCGAAAAACTGGTGGTCCATTGCCTCAAGGGCGGGCGCGGAAGCGCCGCCTGTGAGAAACTCCTGCGCCAGAATCCGGGGCTGGAGATCTACAATCTGGCGGGCGGCATCCAGGGCTGGGAAGCCGCGGGCCTGCCCGTGATACGCGGCAAGGCGATGCTGCCGCTGGACCGCCAGGTGCAACTCGCGATGGGAAGCGTGCTGATACTCGCGGCGGCATTGACCCTGGCCGTGAACTCGAACTGGGCCTGGCTGACGGCGGCGCTGGGCGCGGGTCTGGCGCTGGCCGGACTGACGGGCTTTTGCGGCCTGGCCTATATCCTGGCGCGCATGCCCTGGAACAGGTGACGGACGGGGAAAGGATGGCGCGCCCTGGGGGAGTCGAACCCCCCTTGCAGGAATGAAAATCCTGAGTCCTAACCGATAGACGAAGGGCGCGGCCGGAGGCGGGTGTCTACCGGCCCGAACCGGCTTTTGCAACCCAAATCAGCCCGGCCTGCCTGCCAGGCCGTGGGGGAGCAAATCGCGCCCGATCAAAGCGTTGCGGCCGCCGCATCCTCGATTTCGAGCTGGACCCGGACCCGTCCGTTCCAGTCGTCCTGGCGCAGCCGCCCGGCGACATGGACGGTGCGCCCGCGCGCCGCCAGCAACCCCTCGCCCAGCGCGGTCCCGACGGCCCGGAAGGCGATGGCGTCCAGCAGGGTCCCGTCGCCCCCGGCCAGCCGCAGCTTCACATGCGCCCCACCCACAATGTCGGCGAAAGCCACCCGCACATCCGGCAGGGCCAGCAACGGTTCGGGATTGCCCGCACCATAGGGACCGGCCTGGGCGATCTCCTGCGCCAGGGCGATATTGGCCCCGGCGGGCGAGGACACCGCATCCAGATACAGGTCGTTGGCCGCCGCCAGGGCCGGGCCCGCGCCGCTGAAGCGGGCTTCGACGAAGCGGCGGAAGCCGTCAAGCTGGCCCGACATCAGCGAGAAGCCCGCCGCCATCGCATGGCCGCCGCCATACTCGATCACACGGGCCTCGGCGGCGGCGTGAATGATCGCGCCCAGGTCTATGCCGGGAATGGACCGGGCCGAACCGCGGCCAAAGGTATTGCCCAGTTGGCCACCCTCGAAACCCGCCACGAAAGCAGGCTTGCCGAAACGCTCCTTCAGGCGGCCCGCCACGATGCCCACCACGCCCGGATGCCAGCCCTCGCCCGATACCAGGATGAAGGGCTGGTTGGCCTGGGTCGCGCCCTGGGCCAGCGCCTCCTCCAGTATCAGCTTTTCGATGGCCTGGCGTTCCTTGTTGTGCAGGTCCATCGCCAGGGCCAGTTCCTGCGCCTTGTCGCCGTCGCGCGCCGTCAACAGGTCCACGCCCAGCGAGGACCGCCCCACCCGGCCGCCCGCATTGATGCGCGGCCCGAATACAAATCCCAGATGATAGGGCGTGTAGGGACCGCGCGCGCCCGCGACGCCCGCCAGCGCCGCCAGACCGGGACGCGACAGGGTGGAAATCTGCCCCAGCCCGAAGCGGACAAAGGCGCGGTTGACGCCGGTGAGTGGAACCACATCGCAGATGGTGGCAAGCCCCACCAGATCGAGGAACAGGCGCAGATCCGGCTCGGCCAGGCCGCGCTGCTCGTAGAAGCCGGTTTCGCGCAGGTGCCGGTTCAGCGCCACCAGGAACAGGAAACTGACGCCCGCCGCGCAGAGATGACCCAGGCCGGACGTGTCATCCGGCTGGTTGGGATTCACATGCGCGGCAGCGGGCGGCGCGGTTTCGACACGGTGATGGTCCAGCACCACCACATCCATGCCTTGTGCGCGGGCCTCCTCCAGCGCCGCGATGGCGGCCGCGCCGCAATCCACCGTGATGACCAGCGTCGCGCCTTCCCCATGCAGCGTCTTCATCGCGGCGGGCGACGGACCATAACCCTCGGTCATGCGGTCGGGGATATAGATGCGTGGCGCCGCGCCCAACGCGGACAGGAAATCGCCGACCAGCGCGGCGCTGGCCGAGCCGTCCACATCATAGTCGCCGAACACGGCGATGCGCGTGCCGTCCGCCAGCGCCCTGGACACCCGCGCCACCGCCGCGTCCATGTCCTTCAGCACCAGCGGATCGGGCAGCAGCGTCTTCAGCCGGGGCGCAAGGTAATCGGCCGCCTGCGCCACGGTGACGCCGCGCAGCGCCAGCAGCCGCGCCAGCACCGGCGAATACTGACGCAACAGATCGCTCTCGATGGCCGCATCGGTGGTCCGCAGAATCCAGCGGCGGCCCGCGAAAGACCGCGCCACACCCAGCGCCGCGGGTGCGCCGGGCACTTCGGGGATGGCGGCCTCAGCCACCCGTTTTGGAAACGCGGTGGCGCGCGCGGATCCAGCGCACCGTGCCGGTGGCGGACCGCATCACCACGCTTTCGGTGGTGATGAAATCGCCCACCCGATGCACGCCGCGCAGCATCGCGCCGTCGGTGACGCCGGTGGCCGAGAAGACCACATCGCCCGCCACCAGCTCATGCAGCGAATATTTGCGATTCAGGTCCTTGATGCCCCATTTGGCGGCACGGGCCTTTTCGTCCTCGTTGCGGAACACCAGACGGCCCTGCATCTGACCGCCGACGCAGCGCAGCGCCGCCGCCGCCAGCACGCCTTCCGGCGCGCCGCCCTGGCCCATATAGATGTCCACGCCGGTGGACGGGTCGGTGGTCTCGATCACGCCCGCCACATCGCCGTCGGTGATCAGCTTCACTTTCGCGCCCGCCTTGCGGATCTGGGCGATCAGCTTTTCATGGCGCGGACGGTCCATCACCAGCGCGGTGACATGATCGGGCTTCACGCCCTTGGCCTTGGCGATGGCGTTGATATTGTCGCCCGGCTCGGCATCCAGGTCGATCAGGCCATCGGCATAGCCGGGACCGACGGCGATCTTGTCCATATAGGTGTCGGGCGCATGCAGCATGGTGCCCGGTTCGGCCATCGCCATCACCGCCAGCGCGTTCGCCATCGCCTTGGCGGTCAGGGTGGTGCCTTCCAGCGGGTCCAGCGCGATATCCACCGCCAGGCCGCCCTGCCCCACCTTCTCGCCGATGAACAGCATCGGCGCTTCGTCGCGCTCGCCCTCGCCGATCACCACCGTGCCGTCGATCGGCAAGGCATTGAAGGCGGCGCGCATCGCCTCGACCGCCGCCTGGTCGGCGTCATGCTCGTTGCCGCGCCCGATCTGGGCATAGGCGGCGATGGCGGCCGCCTCAGTCACGCGCACCGCTTCCAGCGCGAAGGCGCGGTCGAGCGGCTTGATCAGTTCGGGGGGGCGCACTTCGGTCATGGGGCGTTCTTCTTCTTGTACGTCTGTTTATCCAAATTGGGTTCAGCGAACCGGAGGAAACCGCAATGGAGCTGAACCTATAACTGCTTCTTGCACTTCTGTTTATCCAAATCGGGCGCAGCGACCCAGAGCGGAGCGCCGGGGAGATGCGCCTAAGATTCCATAGGAATCATGCACGGACGCGCCCGCACCTTGTCCGAGGCGGCGATGGCCTTCAAGGCGCGTTCCACCGCGGCTTGGGCGGTTTCATGGGTAATCATCACAATCGCCACCGGCTCGCCGGGGGCCCGGCCGCGCTGGATCATGCTTTCAATGGACACACCGGCCTCGGCGAGCTCCCGCGCGATCCCCGCCAGGACGCCGGGCACATCCAGCACCTCGAAGCGCAGATACCAGGGCGACACCGCCGCCTTGGCATCGGCGGCCACCGGCCGGGACAGGGCCGGAACCGGACGGCCGAACACCGGGCTGGCGGCCCCGCTTGCGGCCTCCACGATATCGGCGATCACGGCGCTGGCGGTGGGCGCTTCGCCCGCGCCCCGGCCGGAGAAGAAGAAGGAACCCGCCTCGCCCGCATCCACCAGCACGCCGTTGAAGGCGCCGCTGACGCTGGCCAGCGACGAACGCGCCCGCACCATCGTCGGCGTCACACGCTGGTCCACCGCATCGCCGGTCTTGCGCGCGATGCCCAGCAGCTTGATGCGGTAGCCGAACTCGCTGGCAAAGGCGATGTCGTCGGCGGTAATGTGCGCGATGCCGGTGACGGCGATGGAATCGAAATCGGGCGCGGTGCCGAAGGCCAGGCTGGCCAGCAGCGCCAGCTTGTGCGCCGTGTCGCCGCCGCCCACGTCCAGGGTGGGATCGGCCTCGGCATAACCCAGCGCCTGCGCGTCCTTCAGCACCTCGGCAAAGCCGCGCCCGGTGCTTTCCATCTCGGTCAGGATATAGTTGCAGGTGCCGTTGAGGATGCCCTTCACCGCGAAGACGCCATGCGCGATCAGCCCTTCGCGCAGCGCCTTGACGATGGGAATTCCGCCCGCCGCCGCCGCCTCGAACTTCAGGGTGACGCCGTTCTGTTCGGCCAGCGCCGCCAGCGCCAGGCCATGCTTGGCCAGCAGCGCCTTGTTGGCGGTCACGACATGCTTGCGGTTGGACAGCGCGGTTTCGACCAGTTGGCGCGCCACGCCTTCGTCCCCGCCGATCAGCTCCACCACCACATCGGCGTCGCCGCGCGCCAGTTCCAGTGGATCGTCGTGCCAGATCGGCAGGTCGAAACCCCGCGCCTTGGTCTTGTCGCGCGCCGACACCGCCACGAGCCGCAGCGGACGGCCCGCACGGGCGGACAGTTCGTGACCGCGCGCCGCCAGCGCCTTGACCACGCCGCCGCCCACCGTGCCCAGCCCGGCGATGGCGATCCGGAACGGATTGCTCATTTCGCGTCCGCCAGGTCCGGCGCGGCGCCCGAAGGCGCCATGTTGGTGCCCGACGCCAAGAACTTCTTCACGTTGCGCGCGGCCTGGCGGATGCGGTGCTCGTTCTCGACCAGCGCCACGCGCACATAGCCTTCGCCATATTCGCCAAAGCCGATGCCCGGCGACACCGCCACCTTGGCATGGATCAGCAGGTCCTTGGCGAACTCCATCGAGCCCAGTTCCCTGTACTTTTCCGGCACCGGCGCCCAGGCGAACATGGAAGCGTCCGGCGACGGGATGTTCCAGCCCGCCGCCGCCATGCTTTTCACCAGCACATCGCGGCGCGACTTGTACACGGCGCGGATTTCGTCGGCGACGTTCTGCGGCCCGTTCAGCGCGGCGGCGGCGGCGACCTGGATCGGCGTGAAGGCGCCATAGTCCAGATACGACTTGATGCGCGCCAGCGCCCCGATCAGCTTTTCATTGCCCGCCGCGAAGCCCATGCGCCAGCCCGGCATGGAATAGGTCTTGGACAGCGACTGGAACTCGATGGCGATGTCCTTCGCGCCCTCGACCTGCAGAATGGATGGCGGCGGATTGGCGTCGTCGAAATAGATGTCGGCATAGGCCAGGTCCGACAGCACCCAGATCTCGTGCTTCTTCGCGAAGCGGATGATCTCCTTGTAGAAGTCCAGCCCCACCACCTGCGCCGTGGGGTTGGAGGGATAGTTCACCACCATCGCCAGCGGCGACGGCACCGAATGGCGCGTGGCCGCGCCCAGGCGGGAAAGATATTCCTCCGGGCTGGTGGCGGGGACATGCCGGATCGCGGCGCCCGCGATCATGAAGCCGAAGGCATGGATCGGATAGGCGGGATTGGGCACCAGCACCACATCGCCCGGCGCGGTGATCGCCATCGCCAGGTTGGCGAAGCCTTCCTTGGAACCCAGCGCCGCGATCACCTCGGTGTCGGGATTGAGGTCCACGCCGAAGCGGCGCTTGTAATAGGCGACATGGGCCTTGCGCAGGCCCTTGATGCCGCGGCTGGCCGAATAGCGGTGGGCGCGCGGATCGCGCGCCGTCTCGCACAGCTTGTCCACGATGAAATCCGGCGTCGCCATGTCGGGATTGCCCATCCCGAAATCGATAATGTCCTCACCGCGGGCGCGCGCCTGGGCCTTGAGGCGGTTCACTTCCTCGAAGATGTAGGGCGGCAGCCGCTTGATGCGGTAAAAATCGGTGTTCATGGCGCGCATTCCTGAAAACGCCTGAGAATCCGGGATTTGCGTCCCGGAGGCAATCGTTTTTCCGGTCAGGGTAAGGCTGTTTTCTGCAAGCCGCTTATTCGGCCTGCGCAGGACTGAAAAAGCTCTCCGGCCGCTCGCTTTGGCTCGCGGCGTTCGGCGCTCAAATCGGTCCACCGGACCGATTTGACCGGCTACGCCGGTCGCGCCTCACCCCTGCACGAAGATTTCCGCGCGGCGGTTGCCGTCCTCGCCGCGGGGCATGGATTCGTAATAGACCGGCTGGCTGTCGCCCACCGCCTGCACGATCACCTTGTCGGCCGGGACGCCCGCCCGGATCAGCGCCTGGGCCACGGCGTTGGCGCGGGCCTGGGACTTCTGGAAGATCACTTCCAGATGACGCTCCACCGGCATGTTGGCGGTGCGGCTGGAGGCATGGCCGATCACCTTGACCGTGCCGGAACCGCCATTGGCCTGGAACGCCGACACGGCGTTGCGGACCTGGGTGCGGGCGGCGGGGGACAGGCTGGTGCCGTCACCGGCGAAATAGACGATGGCCGTGGGGGCGATGCCGCCATTCATGGCCGCCGCCATGCCCGCCGGAGTGCCCGGCACGGCGTCCAGATTGGCGATCACATTGCCGGACATCGCCTGTCCGCCACCGCCCGAAACGGCGGCAACCGCCGGAGCAGCCGTGCCCGGCGTACCCGCCAGGGCGGCGGTCTGGCGGTAATGCGCCAGGATCGGCGGCGAGACCCACTGGTTGATGGACGAATTGAGCGGCGGGGCCGAGGACGGCTTGAAACCAAGCTGGGCGTCGCTGGGATTGACCATCGCCATGCGGGCGCCGGGCGTCATGGGAACGGCGGGCACCGCCGGCTCGGCGCCGGGCGGCGGGGGCAGCGCGGCGGAGCGCACGGGAGCCGGGGCCGGTGCGGGGGCCGGAGCGGCCACAGGCGCGGCAGCCGTCGCGACAGGCGGCGGGGCGGCGGCAGGCGCTTCAGTCGTGGGCGCGGCGCTGGCCGAAGGCGGCGCATCGGCGGCCGCCTGGCTGGAAGCGGTCTGGTCCGATCCGGCGGTGGGCGGAACATCCGCCGCCGCCAGGGCCTGGCGGGTGGCGGCGGCATCGCTGGCCAGGGGCGGCGGGGCCGCCACATCGGTTCCGGCGCGCAGGGCATCGGCGCTGTACTGGGCCTGCGCCCCGGCGGCGGCCACCGACTGGGCGGCGTCGGCCTGGGCGGCGGTGTCGGGCGCGGGCGGACGGGTGGGAATGGCCGCCAGATCGGGCGTGGTGGTGTCGGCGTCGGCGCTGGCCTGCTGCTGGCTGTCGGTGGGGAACGGCTCGGCGGGCGCTTCGTCGCTGCCCAGCAGGCCGGTGGGATCCAGATCCGACATGGTGGAGCAGGCCGCGGCGCCGGTGGCCAGGGTCAGCACCAGGGCGAGCCGAACCAGAGGACGCGCGTAATGAGTGGTCATGCCATACTTCCCATAGCCCCGGTCACGTCATCCACCAGACACATCATCCGTCGGACGTGACAGGGTCAAAATCCCGATCTGATCCCAGCACAGGGCCGTCGCACACGGGCGATGCGCGCGCCAAACCCAGCCTGTCCGATATACCGAAAAGCCCGGCTTCACGCCAGCAGGCGAACGCCCAAATCCCGTGAATGCCCGTAAATGCCCCTGGATGATTGCGCTCATCGGGCGCGCGCGGGGTGCTTGCGGGCCGCAGCGTGGCCGGGTTATCACGGTTTTCGCAAAGGCGAGCACCGCGATGCCACACAAAGCCT
>Ga0182737_1003224_pt1 | contig 12264 bp, 8 predicted proteins | sample eDN5th30CBELigOP_FD_128878 | JGI IMG/M metagenome (GOLD analysis project Ga0182737, IMG submission 128878) | Enriched Organic Plus compost microbial communities from Emeryville, California, USA - eDNA 5th pass 30_C BE-Lig OP (version 2) (version 2) ... | reverse complement strand
GAACTCACGGAGACGTATTCACCGGCGGCCATCGACATCGCGCCGGCCACCAGGCCGGCAACGCCCGCCACCAGGACTTCACTGCTTCCCGCGTTGGCTGCCGCGACCCCCACCACCAGACTGGCGGTCGAGACAATCCCGTCGTTGGCCCCGAGCACTGCCGCACGCAGCCAACCGATCCGCTCCGTACGATGCTGCTCCAAATGTCGCCTTGCCATTCACGGTCCTCGTTCTCACGCCGACGCGTTCGCGTGGATTGGTTATTCTTGTTCGATCTGGCCAGTTGAGACAGGGACGACCCGCGTGAACCTGAGAAGTGAAAAAAGTGCTTACCGGCACGAATACTCCGAGCGGCGATGCGGGCGGCACAGTTGCCAGGAGCAACCAGGTTTCGCGGTTTCGCTCTTTGCAGACGGATTCAAATGCGCGGCGAGCCCGATCGTCGTTCCTAGTTTACTGCGGTCCTAGTCGAACCGCGATGATCGATTCTCGCCAGGAAGAGGTGCTGTTTGAGTTCTGAAGCCTTGGCGGCATCGGTAGAATGAGTTGCGAATGCCGAGGCAATTAGCATTGGCGAGCCGATTGAACGAAAGCCGTTTGCCTTTGAGGCGGAACTGATTGGTTTCAGCCGCATTTTCCGCCAAAGAGCAGTTACCCGAGCCAGGGTTATGATTACGCTTCGCACACAGCTTGCAGTTCCTGGCGTCACCGGAACGGAGGTAACCGACTTTTTCTTGAATTGCACCGACGCCGAGTATCAACGATGGTGGCCGGGGACGCATTTGTCGTATCACACAATCAATCGAGTCCCTGGCGACGTCGGCAGCCTGGTCGTGATGGATGAGTACATCGGCGACCGAAGGGTGCGAGCGAAGGGAGTCGTGACAGAAGTCGAGCCCGGCAAGCGAGTGGTCTGGCAACTCGTGAAATTGATTCGGCTGCCGGTGTGGTTCACTCTGGAATGCGTCGATCGAGACGGCGCATTGCACCTGACGCACACGGTCGAAGCTGGCTTTCAGGGAATCGGCAGACTCTTGGATCCGCTGCTTCGGCTGTATTTTTCCGAGCGTTTCGCGAAGGCCTTGGATGAACACGTTCGCACGGAGTTCCCCAAGCTGCGCGATATGCTGCGCAGCCGCGGCGAGCAGAGGAACGCGTAGAGTCGCGTCGATCTCTTGCGCAGGTTCGCGGTTTAAACGAAGGCCGCTTAACTCGCGGATGCGACAGCCGCGATGGGATGCGCTTTTGGCGCCGACAGGTTCGCTCGGACCCACTGCTCAACGTCCTGAACTTGGATTCCGCGTTGGGCGTTGAAGGTCTGCCCCTTCTCCCACGAGACTCCCCTGCCCTCCGCAAAGACGACCCGGTACTTCTTGAGATTGTTATCGGGGTCTTGGGTCAGTTCGTCTTTCAGCAGCGGGACGGTCCACTCCACGCGCCGGACCTTTCGATCCAGCACGGAATCGACAATGTCGGCCAGGCGCCGGTAGGTGATGGTATCGCCCGCCGTGTAGACCACCTGGTTCGCGATTTGCGGCTCCGTGAAGAGGATCTCGGCGGTGAGTTCGCCAATATCCGCCGGCGTGGTGACCGTGACCGCAGTCTCCCAACTGCCGAGGGCATGTACGGTATTGTTCGCCAGGTCGACCACGCCAAACGATGGCTCGAACAGGAAGCTGGTGAACATCCCCGTGGAGACGATGATCCACTCCGTGCGGTCCTGGGAGCGCAGCAAGTCTCGCACATCGAGTTGCTCGTCGAACAGATCCTGCGCGCTGCCGCGGCCGATGACGTCGTAGTCGACTCCGAACTGCCACGGGATGAAACGCTGAACGCCCGCTTCCAGCACAGCCTGAGCTTGCTTCAGCAGGATGCGGCGGCCGGTGACAAAGCCGGTGCAGCCAATGACGGTGTGGTAGTCCTTGAACAGGTTGGCAAGCTCGGCTGCGGAGTTTTCAACCAGATCGCCAGCCAGAAGCTTCACGCCGAGCGAGCGGAGTTCGGCGAGGTCGCGTTGTTTGGCGGGATCGTTACTGGCGATCGTTGAGGGGCGGAGCAGAACGGTCAGGTACATGTCCGATCGCTGGCTGACTCGCCTGGCCAAACTCCGAAGAATCGCCATGCCCAGTTCGCCGGCGCCAAGAACGAGAATGGGTTGTTTGCCAGGCATGATGAACTCTCCGTAAATCGTCGTTGGTCGGACTTGGCTTCGGAGCGGTTGGGTGCTTGGAATCTTCCGCGCGAGGAACGCGGGCAGATGAATCGTACGCAGGTGGTTTCGACGGGAGAATTGTCCGCTGCCAGCCGGTGAAGGCCATATCGGTTTTGGGGCCGTTGATCCCAAGAACGTGATGCCGGACTTAAGGTTGCGCTTCGAGTAAGTCAGCCTGTCGGAAGTTGTATTGACTGGGTAAAGCGACGCTGGCGCGGCGGCGAACTTTTTGCCGATCATCAATCAAGGAATGTTGATTCGTGGGCTCAAATCCGCGAAGATAGAGGCCGGATTTCGCTGGGCAAAATCCGGTCGAATCTGTCGTGAATCGATCGCCGAGGGATGCGCTTCGATAAGGAGAGATCATGCTTCGCGTGCTAGGCCAACCATCGAAGTTTTGCGACCGTATGTCCCGCCGGGAGATGCTGCGAATTGGCGGCATTGGGCTGGGTGGCCTGGCCCTGCCGCAGTTGCTGGCTCAGCGGGCTCAGGCGAAGCAGTCGCATCCGGCCACGGCGAAGTCGGTGATTGTCCTGTTTCTGACCGGTGGCTTTCCGCAGCACGAAGGGTTTGACCCCAAGCCGGAAGCGCCAGCCGAGATTCGCGGCGAGTTCGGAGCGATCTCGACTCGCACGCCCGGCCTGCAAGTCGGCGAGCTGATGCCGAAGACAGCCGAGCTAACCGATCGGATGGCTGTGATTCGCTCGATGGTCACGGGGGACAACGCCCATTCGACGAGCGGCTATCAGATGCTCACTGGCGTGCCACATGCGCCCCTCAATCGCGAAAATGCCCCGCCGGGCCGGCCCAACGATTGGCCCGCGGTTGGCGGGATCGTCAGTACGCTTCGGCCGATGCGCAACGGTCTGCCGGCGGCCGTTTCGCTTCCCAAACGCATCGCCAACAACAACGGACAGGATCCGTGGCCGGGTACCGACGCCGGCTTCCTCGGCCGCAAGTACGATCCGTGGTTGATCGAGTGCAATCCGAACGACGAGAACTTTTCCGTCCCCGGCTGCGATCTGTGCGAAGGGATGACTCCCTTGCGGCTGGACGATCGCCGCTCGCTCCTCTCGCAATTCAATGCCCAAGCCGACAGTCTGCAGCGGGCTGCCGAGCGGTCGAATTTCGATATGTACCGCCAGCAGGCGATCGATCTGGTCGCGGGAGGCAAGGCACGCGAGGCTTTTGACCTCAGCCGCGAGTCGGACGCCACGCGCGAACGGTACGGGCGGACGATCTTCGGTCAGAGCACGCTGCTGGCCCGCCGACTGATCGAAGCGGGCGTTTCGCTCGTGCAAGTGACGCCTAGCTCCGACGACAAGAAGCGTCCCAACGGTGGCGGCTGGGACACGCACGAGAAGCACAACGAAAGCCTCAAGGGCTGGTTGATGCCGACGTTCGACCAGGCCTACTCGGCGCTGATCACCGACCTGGAAGAACGGGGCATGCTCGACGAAACGCTCGTCGCGCTCATTACCGAATTCGGCCACACCCCCAAGTTCAACGCCAAAGCGGGCCGCGATCATTGGGGGCGCGTCTTCTCAATCGCCCTGGCGGGCGGCGGCATTCGCGGCGGAATCGTGCTCGGCAAGAGCGACCGCCACGCAGCCGAGCCGGTGAGCGACATCGTGCGGCCGTGCGACTATCTGGCGACCGTGTTCCACTGCATGGGCTTCGAGCCCGACACGATGATGTACGATGTGCAGGGCCGGCCGATGCCGATCTCCCGCGGCCGCGTGCTGGAAGAGATTCTCGCGTAGCAGTCTGCGGGGGGCGTGCCCTTTCGGCCGCGACGACTGCCGCCCCCTCGTTAACTACCGCTACGCCGGCTTAGCCCGCAGTTCGCAAATGCGGAGCGTCTTGTCCGCGTGAGCGATCGCCACGCGGAGCGAATCGGGGTGCAGGTCGAGGTCGCGGCCGCTGTCGGGCAGCTTGACCTTTGCGAACTCCTCGGCCGCCGCCTCTTTCCAGAAGTACAGCCAACCGCCGCCGCCTCCGCCCGACAGGCCGATCCAGAACCCTTCCGGATGCTGCCGCACGCCCCAGGCGACGCCGTTGATCTTCTCTTTTCCTTCGTACTGCACGGCGAGCTTGCCCGATTCCCAGTCGAGCACGAGTACCGCCGGATTGCCCACGCCGGCGAACGCGTTGGTGCAGTTGGTGATGCCGCTTAGCGCGAGCTGCTTGCCGTCGCGCGAGAAGGCCATTCCACGGGCGCCGCCGATGTCGGCACGGAACGTTTTGTCATAGATGTGAAGCGCCGAGGCGGTGAATTCTCGCGTGACGTTGCCGGTCGCGACGTCCCAGTGCTTCACGTTCCCCTTCAGATCGCACGAGACAAGCGAACCGTCGGACGGATGAAACAGCAGGTTGTAGACGTGCGACTCGTGACCGCGAAATTCGCTGACCAGCTTGCCGTCGGCTGTGTCCCAAAGCTTCACGAGGTTGTCGTTGCCGCAGCTTGCCAGACGCGAGCCGTCGAGGCTGACGGCCAAGGCCCGGATCCAGCCCAGATGGGCGTCGTACCGAAGCACGGGCTCCGGCTTTTCGGCTGCCGCCGACCACGACATGATTCGGCCGTCGTAGCCGCCCGAGTAGACCGTCTCGCCCGACGGCGAAAAGGCGATTGCTCGGACCCAGCTATCGTGGCCTTCCAGTTTGGTGGCCGCGCCGCTTTCGAGATCCCAGCGGACGACAAAATTGTCCTCGGCGCCGGTGAAGGCGTACTTGCCGGTCGGATCGAAGCGGCACGCCGTCAGGGGCCGGTCGTGCTTCAGTTCCTTGGCGACATGCGTTTTATCGGGTTCGACGGCGTTCATGCGAGCAGCTCCCGGATGGCGTCTTTCGCCGGATCGGCAATCGGGAAGTGTCGTCCGCCGACTTCGAACTCGGCTCGCGTATCGACGCCCGCCGATTGCAGGATCGTGTGGAAGATGTGGCCGTGATCGACTTCGCGGTCCACCACTGCGGTGCCGTTGTCGTTGGTCTTGCCGATGATCGCTCCCGGCTGAATGCGTCCGCCGCCGAGCACGACGCTCCACGCGTTGCCCCAGTGGTCGCGGCCATAGGTCTTGTTGATGCGCGGCGTGCGGCCGAATTCCGACATCACGCAAATCGTCGTGCTTTCGAGCAAGCCGCGGTCGGCCAGGTCGGCGACGAGCGTGGCGAATGGCTTGTCGAACTCGCCGAGCTGTTCGATGTGATAGTCAAAATTTTCGAAGTGCGTGTCGTAGTTCGAGTGGTTGATTTGCACGAACGGCACGTCGGCTTCGAGCAAGCGGCGAGCGAGCAGGCAGTGCTGGCCGAACTCATGCCGGCCGTAGCGCTCGTGATCGGCTTCGGGTTCCTTGCTGACGTCGAAGACGTCGGCCCGGGCCATGAGCTGTTCGGCCTGGTCGTAGGAGAAGGTGTAGGCGTCGGTGTCCGCTGTGCGGCGGCGGCCGGCGAAGCGGTCGTTCACCTTGCGGCGGAAGTCGTTGCGGCGGGCGGAAACTTCGCTCGGCAGGTTCTGCGGACGCACGCTGTTCTCGGGCGGCTTGCCGTCGGCGAGGTTCACGCTGGCGTACTTGGGGCCCAGGTACGCAGCCTGTCCGCTTCCGGGGCCGGCGCTTCGCACCAGGATGTGCCCCGGCAGGGGAAAGTGCTCGGGCGTGAGCGCCTTGGCTGCGGCGGCGCCGAGGTGGGGATAGGTCGTGCCCGGCATATTCTTGCGGCCGGTGGTCATCTCGATCGTGCCGATGCCGTGATCGCCTTGCTTGGTGTTCAGGCTGCGAACAATCGCCAGGCGATGCATCTGCTGGGCCGTGTAGGGGAGCAACTCGCAGATGTGCATGCCCGGGACCGAAGTGGGAATCGAGCGAAACGGTCCGCCCGTGTCGGTGTTCGGCTTCGGGTCCCAAGTTTCCAGTTGGCTGACGCCGCCGTGCAGAAAGATATTGAGAATCCGCTGCTGCTTCGACTTCACCTGCTCGGCCACGCCGGTGCGCGTGACGAGGCCGCCTAGACCGAGCGTAACGCCGCCGATCAATCCGCCGCCCAGTAGCGTTCGTCGCGAAAGACGATGCTCATTCGATCCACAATCGTATTGGCAACGCATGATCGACTCCTTTTGCGATTTGATCGTCGGTCCTGGCGAACTCGACCTCAGCGTTTGAGTTGTACGTGGTGTTATCGGTTTGACTTAGTGGTTGAAGCGGAACTCATTGCTCGAAAGCAGAGCCCATACGATTTCGCCGACGGCGACGGCCCGGTCGCTCGTGCGGTCTTTCAAATATTCGGCGACGTCGTTCCGCTCTTCCTCGCTCGGAAAGCGAGTGAGCGCGCTCAGATAAAGTTCATCGGCAAGTTCCTGCGGCGATTCAATCTTCACCAGCCGATCGGCGAGGTTTCCACCCGAAGGGCCGATGAGCGATTGCACCGACGAGCCGTTCTCGAAGAACAGGGCCTGGTTCACCGTGGCCTGAAATTCCTCCGCAAACTGCGAGGCGTACAGCGACGTGAAGGCGTTCAAATTGCCGCGCAGCTTTTCAAACGTCTGCTGTTCGACCAGCCGGGCGAGAATTTGTGGCCGATCGGCTTCGGCTGCGTCGGTCAGCTCCTTGGGAGGCGATTTTTCGAGTTCCGCGCGAACGGCGCTCGTCCGCTGCTGGGCGACGCCCGACGCCTGCAACAGGCTCAGAGCGAACTGCTCGCAGCTCAGCGGGCGCAGGCGGGCGAGTTGGCCGTTGTTCGTCCAGCCGTCAATCATCGTCGACCAGGCCTGGGCGGCGTTCGGCGCTTCACTCTTTGCCGCCTCCTGCCAGTCGAGGATCGCCTTGGCTTGGGCGATGCGGGCGTCGATCGTCGCGAGGGTAAAGCGGTCGGCTTGCGCCTGTTCCTGACGCTCGAGCATCGCTTGCTCCAGCTCGGCGAGCTTGTCGGGGCTGATTGCCGACTGCTGGGCGGCGGCGACCGCTTCGCTGGCCGTATTGTGCCGTGTGGTGGCTGCTTCGAGTTGCTTCTTCAGGTCGTCCACCGCCTTGCGAGCCGCTTCCAGCTCGGCGTGCAGTGCTTGTGCCCGGCTGGCGAGCGCCGCGGTCGCTTCGACGACGATCTTGTCATCGCCGAGCAGCTTTGCCGCTTCCTGGGCCTTGGCGGCCACTTCGGCCAGCGCGACAGCCTGCGGCTCTTTGGTGGCGACCGTTTGTTGCGGGGCGACGAGCGCCGCTTGAACCTTGTCGAGCTCCGCCTGGGCTGCCTTCGCCTCAGCCAGCAGCGGGACGAGGGCCTGTTGCTGCTTGTCGACTTCTCCCCTGCTCTGCTGCAGCTCCTTGGTGAGCTTGGTCAACTCGGCTTCGCGCTCTTTGAGTCGCTGCTCGATGGTTGGCCGCTCGCTTTCGAGCGAAGCCACCAGGCTGTGGAGCCCGGCTGAATCGAGCGAGGCGATTTCGTCGGCCGACGGCGGATCGCAGGTCCGCTGATACGTGCGGGTTTGTACGATCGGGCGAATCAACTGCTTCAGGTCGTAGCCGGTGCGGGCCAGTTCGTCGGCCAGCAGGTTGAGAACTTCGGGGTGCGACGGCGGATTGTCGGCGTGATGGGCGTCGACCGGATGCACGATGCCGCGGCCAAACAGGTGGGCCCAAACGCGGTTCGCCAGATTGCGGCGAAACTGCGGGCTGCTGGTGAGCATTTCGGCCAATTGGACGCGTCGGCTGTGCTTGGGAACCGCGCGCACATCCTTGGCCGGCGCCGAGACATATTCTTCACCCTTGGCGAACACCGGCTCGGCAGCCGCAAACGGACCTTTGGGCAAGCGCGGCGTAACGCGGTCCATCGAGTGGTTGGTGAAGACCGATTTGAAATTCGCTTCGCCGTCGGCTTTTTCGGCGACGAGCGTTTGCTTGCTCTGCGCGTCGGTGAACAGGCTGATGCGCAAGAAGAACGCGTACAGGCCGTAGTAATCTTCCTGCACGTAGTCGTCGACGCTCGGATGGTCGTGGCATTGGGCGCACTGCAGGTCCATGCCGAAGAGCATGCGGCCGGCGTCGCGGGTGACGGCGTTCGGTTCGCATTCGCGGTCGATCAAGAAACGCGAAGCGGGGCGGAGCGCGGGATCGGCGCCGTCGGCGGTGATCAGTTCGCGGCAGAGCTGGTCGAGCGGTTTGTTCGCGAGGAACGACTGATACAGCCAGGCTTGCCACTCGTCCGCCTTCACCGCCTTGTGGGGGCGACGCTCCATCAGCATCACGTCGAACGTCAGCGCCATGTGCCGGGCGAAGCTGGGGCTATCGAGCAGTCGATCGATCAGCCGATTGCGCTTGTCGGGCGATTCGTCCGCCAGGAACTCGCGGGCTTCGGCGGCGGTGGGGATCGTTCCGGTCAGGTCGATCGAAAGGCGTCGCAGAAAGTCGGCGTCGCTCGCTACCGGAGCAATGGGACCGACGGCGGCAGCTTCGACCAGGGCGTCGATGCGCTCGGCAAGTGACGGAGTCCCGTCTTGGGCCATTGCGGCCGCGGCCAGCAGGCTGCAAATCGTCCCGAGCAGGACGCGCAACACGCGGGAAGACATAGCCGTCCTCCGAAGGGTTTGAGGGTCGAATTGGCGGGCGCCGGCACGCAAGGGAGAGAAGGCCGGCTACGGTCAGGCGGGATCAATAAGCAGGCGTCTATGAACGTAAAGACTCGACACCCGCGGGTCAAGCGAAAAACCCAACTAAGTGCGACCGGGCCATGGCTTTACGCGAAAAATGTTGCCCTTATGCGGCCTCTTTGCCCTTTGTCGCCACCAGACCGGGGAGCAAACTCTCCCCCCTGCCTGCCCGCGCCGCCCCTGGCGAGCTGATACATTGAGGTCGGCGGCCGATCCGCGGGGTGTTCGGCTGGGTCGCCAGACATTGGCTCCAAGGCGCGTAACGGAGGAAACCGACGATGGCGATCCGGCGGATGGATAACGTGCTGATCGTGGTCGACGATCTCGACCTCGTGAAGTCGTTCTTCCTCGAACTGGGCCTTGCGCTCGAAGGGGAGCAGGTCGTCGAAGGCCCGGAGATCGGCAAGCTGATTGGGCTCGAGAACGTTCGGGCTACGCTCGTCATGCTGCGAACCCCCGATGGCCAAGGGATCGAACTCGACAAGTATCACACGCCCGCTCCCGTGCGCTTCGGCCCGGTTGACGCTCCGGTCAACGCGCTCGGCATCCGCCGCGTCATGTTCGCCGTCGACGACATCGACGCCCTGCTCGCCCGCATGCGCGAGATCGGCGCCGAAATCATCGGCGAAATGCAGTACGAAAACACGTACCGCCTGGCCTACATCCGCGGCCCCGAGGGGATCATCGTCGCCTTCGCCGAACAACTCGGCTGAGCTGCTTCGCTCAGCAATTTCACCGGGCAAACGGGTTGAGCGGCGTTTCTATGCGACGCTCTCCGGCGAACCCGTCCCCGCCATGCCGTCTTTCAGCAGCGTGAAGATCGTCGGCTGACGCAGCGCCAGGCCGAGCCAGGCCACGATGGCGACGATCAGCGGAAAGAACCACGGATCGCCGACGCGCAGGTGCGTGAAGACCGCCCCGCCGAGATACCCCGTCAGCAGCAGCGCCCCCAGAAACGACGTCCGCGGGATCAGATAGAGGAGCGTCACGCCAATCTCCAGCACGCCGATCGTCGGCAGCAGCGAGAGCGGAATCCCGAGCTTCGCCATCATCTCTTCTTTACCGGGGAAGTCGAGAAACTTTGGCACGCCGCTCCCTCCGATCAGGAACAGCCCAGCCAGCCCCGACAAAACCCAGCCGACAATCCGTTGCGTCTTCGATGGCATTCAAAACCTCGCTTCGTCCACAGGATGAAAAGGTCCAACCGCCCCAGCCGCCCCAGGTTCTGTGACCAGCCAGCGGGAGTCAAGGTTCAGGGCCAAAAGCAAATCGCAGAAGTCAGATTTCCGAGCTGAGGATGCAAAATCCAAAGCGTGCAGCTCCACATTCCGCATTCCCGATTCCGAATTCCGCATTCGCCCGGCCCTTCCCGATCCGCCCTCGCACTAGTCCTACTAGAGGCGCACAACCTTTTCGCAAAACTCCCAAGCCCCTGATACGCCAATTCTTACGTCAAAAACCAACCGGTTTTTCACCACCAATTCACAATACCCCCAACGGGTGGTTTGGTCGGCCCGTTCCACCTCCACAACCCCTCGCCAAACACCAGCCAGCGCCCCAACCCACAAGCCATCGCCACCGCGGCAAATCTTACCCACCGCGCAGCAAAAAACGCCTCTCGCCGAGGAATCACGGCAGAGGTTGGTTTGCGTTGTTTTGAGTAACTGTATATAAGTTGTTGCAGTCCGTCAAGGCCGCCAAAGTGGCAGGCGAGCTGTGCATGCTGTCTGCTCCGTAGGGCCTGCCCTCACAGCGGCTCAGCGGCACTCGCTAACTGCCGAGCATCGCCGTGCCCTGGGCTCTCCAAGTTGTGTCTGAAGGGCCACTGCAGCGCCCGCCATACCGCAATCCTCTCACTAAGCGTCCGCCCTGTTTGTCTCGTCCTCGGTGTTCCTTTTGGCATCTGGTCCTTGATGCTGCTTATCCGCGAAGAAGTGGAATGGTGGTTTGCACTGTACCTGCGCGGATCGCCATTGCATGCGCAGCCGATACTTGCATCTACGTCAGGCTTGCTGTACGTTCCTTGCGCAGAAAAATCAAGGTGTCTCATAGCAGACTCGCTAGGCGAAAGACTGGACATGCCGGACACAGGTACCAGAGACGTTAAAGAACTTGCACTCGACTTGAAGAACTTTCGGACGATGCCTCAGCCGAGTGAGCATCGTGCCGTTCGCGCGATGATCTCAATCAATCCGGAATGGTTTTGGGCGCTGGCGAAGAGCATTATCGAGGAGGGGTATCATCCAACAGAAAACATTCTGGTTCTGCGAGATGCAAAGGACCCGACGCAGCTTGTTGTAAAAGAAGGCAATAGACGCGTCGCCATTCTTAAGTTGATACTCGGATATATTCGAAAGGCTGGTTTGGACATTCCTGACGATGTCAACGCGGCAATGGAGGGAGTGTCAAGTAAATGGAAGCGTCTGAACCGTGAGGTTCCTTGCGCTATCTACGACGCCAAAGATGCCGGCGTGGTCGACCGAATCGTGACCCTGACCCATGGTAAAGGTGAGAAGGCTGGGCGAGATAAGTGGAAAGCGGTTGCTCGGGCAAGGCACAATCGCGACAAGAATGGAGCGAGTGAAATTGCTCTCGATTTATTGGAGGCTTATCTAAAACACGGTAAGAATATTACTGATTTGCAGAGAGAACGTTGGTCAGGCGACTATCCTTTGACGGTGCTTGACGAGGTAATAAAAAAATGTGCTCCACGATTGGGGTACAAGTTTTCTCGTGATTTTGTAGTCGACTACGCCAAGCGACGTGCGCATCGGACTGAAGTGGAAGCTTTGCTTCACGATATCGGATTGGAGCAACTTGGATTTCCTCAGATACGCAACGGCCAAGAAGATGTTCTAAGTAGTAGGTACGGGTTGCCTCCGCTCAAGAGCGCTACCGGTGCCGCTGCCAGTAATGCTGCGAGCGGCGCTTCAGCCTCTTCCGCATCGTCTAGCAAGGCGCTTACCGCAATTACGGCGGCTGGCACCGCAACAAGCCAAGCCCGGAAAAACGCTGCTCACGCTAGCAATGATCCGAAGCACGTGATTGGCGCGCTCAAGGCGTTTTCGCCAAGCGGCAAGAATCGCGAGAAGATAGTTACACTGCTCCGGGAAGCCCGTCTACTCAAGCTCGACAAACATCCACACGCATTCTGCTTCCTGTTAAGAAGCATGTTCGAGCTTTCGGCGAAGGCGTACTGTGCAGACCATCAAGCCTCTGGGGGGCCATCGCCGACGAAACAAAATGGAGAAGATAAATCCTTGGTGCAGCTGCTTCGAGAGATTACCAGCCACCTTAAAAAGTCGAAGTCAGACAAGAACATGGTCAAAGCTCTACACGGAGCAATGGCTGAACTCGGAAAGCAAGACGGGTTCCTGTCGGTGACCTCGATGAATCAACTTGTCCACAATCCGCGTTT
>Ga0182737_1003221_pt1 | contig 12271 bp, 11 predicted proteins | sample eDN5th30CBELigOP_FD_128878 | JGI IMG/M metagenome (GOLD analysis project Ga0182737, IMG submission 128878) | Enriched Organic Plus compost microbial communities from Emeryville, California, USA - eDNA 5th pass 30_C BE-Lig OP (version 2) (version 2) ... | reverse complement strand
TCACCATCCGATTGCCAACTTGGGCCGATTGGTTACGCTCGGCGGTAGGTAAAGCAACGGTTCGCCTGACAGTCAGCGGCGGGTCCGTCCGCTGCGGTAGCAAGGCATTGTGGGCAATGCGGTTACACCGTTTATCACGAGCCCACCCGTTGCCGAACCGGCCTGAAACCGCTTTCATGCAGGAAGAGCCGCCGATAAACCAGGGACTCTGCGAAAAACGGCAAGCTTGTGCGGCGGCGATCCTTTAGCGACTGACCTTGCACGCGTGGACGGCCCGGCAACGCGCTGCCCCTGCCATTTAGATACAACGAAGCGTTCTATGCCTGCCATTTACGAGCATCACCACCTGGTGACCCCGGATGAAATTGACGGCCTGGGCCATGTGAACAATCTGCGTTACCTCAAGTGGACGCAGGATGCAGCCTTGGCCCATTCGGCCGCGCAGGGCTGGCCGCCGGAAGCCTACGTGCAACTGGGGGCAGGCTTTGTGGTGCGAGCCCATCGCGTGGAGTATCTGCGCTCAGCATTGGTCGACCAGGAACTGGTCATCCGCACCTGGGTTAGCCGGTTTCGCCGAGTGACTTCGCTGCGGCGGTACGACATTGTCCGGGCGGAAGACGGCGTGTTGCTGGCACGAGCCGCCACCGATTGGGCGTTCATTAACTTCACCAGCGGCATGCCGTGCCGCGTTCCGCCCGAGATTTCGCAGGCGTTCGAGATCGTGGAAGATTCGGCCAAGTTCGAGGTGTAGCTTGGCGGCCGGGCCGGGGTGCAGCGAGGCGCGTTTAGCGGCGGCTACGCTTCCTTACCGCTCAGGGCCGCTGGCCAACAGCGGAGCACCATGTCGGCCACTTGGTTCAGTTGTTCCCGAGTGGCACCGCCGGCCGCTTGGACTGACATGCCCCACAATACCGTGGTGATGTAGCGTGCCAGGTGCTCGGGGTTCACGTCGGCCGGCAGATCGCCGGCCGCTTGAGCCTGTTCGAAACGGCAACGAATCAGCATCTCCGCGCCGTGACGTTTCTTCTTCAGCTCGTCTTTGATCGGTTCGGCCAGCGGGCCAGAAACCAACGCGCCCTGCACCAGCAAGCAGCCATCGGGATGGCGAGGGTTCATCACCATGTCGATGGCACCCTGGAACAATCGGGCGACAACCTCGCGAGCAGTAGGGGCCTCAAGCGCCTTGGGCAAGTACGAGGCGGGCCGGCTTAGATACCGCTCGACGGCCAGGCGAAACAACGATTCCTTGTTGCCGAACGCCGCATACAGACTGGGGACGTTGATGCCCATGGCCTTGGTCAGCGAGGCCAGCGACGTTCCTTCGTAGCCGTGCTTCCAGAACATCAGCAGCGCCGTTTCCAGCGCCTGTTCTGCGTCGAACTCCCTAGGTCGTCCTCTGGCCACGTGTGGGTCCCCTGTTTTTTTAGCGGTCGATACATTATATCCCTTGACCGCCACCAACAAGGGGCGTATTTTTGTATCATTCACTAAATAATTCGGCCGCCAGGGTGAATTTGGGCAGTATTCGCAAAGGGGAGAACGACACCATGAACCAGCACCTAACTACGGCCCCAGAGGCTGCCCCGGCGCGACCGGGCCTGGCTCGGGTTTGGACCGGTCGTGTGATTTCAGGGCTGCTGAGCTTGCTCCTGGTGTTCGATGCAGTCATCAAAATCGTGATGATTCAGCCGGTGATCGACGGCAGCAAAGAACTGGGGCTGCCCCCGGAATACAACCCGGCGATCGGGATCACGCTCGCGGTCTGCGCGTTGTTTTATGCCATTCCGCGCACGGCAGTACTGGGCGCGGTGCTGCTGACAGGTTATTTAGGCGGGGCGGTGGCGATGCATGTCCGCATGGGCGGGCCACCGTTCACGATTGTGTTTCCGGTTCTGTTTGGCGCCCTGGTCTGGGGCGGCCTGGCACTCCGCGACCGGCGGATTCTGCCACTGATGTTCTGGCGTGACTGACATTCGCCAGGGGCAGTTGCTCATCTTCGGTTCACCAACCGAAACGTCTCTGAAAACTCAAACTCGCTTGGCACGCCCTCAGCCGTAGCACCCGTACCACCGGTGTGCATTGGTTTCGGCTTGTGCGCCGGCCCCGGTCGGCAGGCGTTTCTCGAATCAATCCCGCGACATCTCGCTTTACCCCAATCGATGGAAAGGATCGCACTCATGATTGTGCAGCCTTATCTGAACTTCGACGGCCGCTGTGAAGAGGCCCTGAACTTCTACCAGCAGGCGATCGGCGCTGAGGTCGAAGTCATGCTGCGGATGGGCGAAGGTCCGGCGGAATTTGAATGCCCGCCGGAACAAGCCAATCAGATCATGCACGCCTCCTTCCGAGTGGGCGAAAGCAGCATCATGGCATCGGACTGCCACGGCGGTGGCAAACCGAACTTCCAGGGGATCTCGCTCACCATCACGGCCGATTCGGGCGAAGACGCCACGCGGCTGTTCAACGCCCTGAGCGACGGCGGCAAGGTCGACCAGGCTCTGTGCGAAACCTTCTTCGCCAGCCATTTCGGCGTGGTGACCGACCGCTTCGGCGTCTCGTGGATGGTGCACGTTCCGTTGCCGCAGCCGGGACACTAAATACCACACCGGGGCATCTCGTACGTTTCTCTCCGATCGATTACCCACTTGAGCATTGAGGGTCGTTCATGAGCGGGGTTCGTGTATTAGTTGGCACGCGCAAAGGGGCATTCATTCTCACCTCTGACGACAAACGTCAGGACTGGAAGGTTGACGGTCCGCTGTTCGGCGGTTGGGAGGTGTACCACATGAAGGGTTCACCGGTTGATCCCGACCGCATCTATGCGTCGCAGTCCAGCAGTTGGTTCGGACAGATCATCCAGCGGTCGGACGATGGCGGTAAAACCTGGTACGCGCCGGGCGGCGAAGAACTGCCCGATCCGTACGGCCCGCCCGCCGGGATCAGCAACCGCTTCCTCTACGACACCTCGGAGGAAACCGGCAAACCGCTGACCACGCACCAGTGGTACGACGGCACGCAGCATCCGTGGGAGTTCAAACGGGTGTGGCACCTGGAACCGTCGCTGTCCGATCCGGATACGGTGTACGCGGGTGTTGAAGATGCCGCGTTGTTCCGTTCAACCGATGGCGGCAAGAGCTGGCAGGAACTGGCTGGCTTGCGCGGCCACGGCTCCGGCGACCAATGGATGCCGGGGGCAGGCGGCATGTGTCTGCACACGATCATGCTCGATCCGACCAACCCCAACCGGATCTACGTAGCGATCTCGGCAGCCGGGGCGTTCCGCAGCGACGACGGCGGCCAAACCTGGAAGCCGATCAACCGTGGTCTGAATTCGCAATTCATGACCGACCCCACCGCCGAGGTTGGACACTGCGTCCACCGCATCGACATGCACCCCTCGCAACCCAACGTGCTGTTCATGCAAAAGCACTGGGACATCATGCGGAGCGACGACGCCGGCGAAAACTGGTACGAGGTCAGCGGCAACCTGCCGACCGACTTCGGCTTCCCCATCCAGGTGCACGCCCACGATCCCAACACCATCTACGTGGTGCCGATCAAGAGCGACTCGGAACACTTCCCGCCAGACGGTAAGCTACGTGTGTACCGCAGCCGCAGCGGCGGCAATGAATGGGAGCCGCTCACCAACGGCCTGCCGCAGAGCGATTGCTATGTGAACATTCTGCGTGATGCGATGGCCGTCGACCGCCTCGATGCCTGCGGCGTGTACTTCGGTACGACCGGTGGGCAGGTGTATTGCTCGCCGGACTCGGGCGACCACTGGTATCCGATCGTCCGCGACCTGCCGCCGGTGGTCAGCGTGGAGGTACAAACGCTGTCATGAGCGAACCCGTTTCGCAGGTCCGGGTAGAGCTGCCGTTTCACCTTCGCAACCTGGCGAAGGTCGATGGCGAAGTCCGCTTGAGCGTGCCCGAACCGGTCACGATCCAGGCGATACTCGACGCCCTGGAGGCGGCCTACCCGGTACTCCGCGGCACCATCCGCGAGCACGGCACCGGCAAGCGGCGGCCGCTCCTGCGGTTCTTTGCGTGCGCGAAGGATTTCAGCCACGAACCGGCCGATACCCGGCTGCCCGATGCCGTGGCCGCTGGCAAAGAGCCTTTCCTGGTGGTCGGCGCGGTAGCTGGCGGTTAGTCAGTCACCGTTCAACCGCGGCGGCAGGTGGCGCCACGCCCCGGCAGCACCTGCCGCCGCGACTGCCGAATCGGGGCCTCGCAAAGTGTCTTTTCGGCACCCTGACAGTCAGGCAAACCTTGCGGTCGTCGCGTTCGGCGACATCGGAACACTTTCTCAGATTCGCCGCTAAGCATTGCAAGCTAGCTGCGAACCGAGTGAAGCGGCCGCCGAATGCAGGACGATCCTTCTTGTGTCAGGCAAGCAGTTGCAGCCTGGCAGCAAGTAGCCGCCAAAATCATGCCACGGCAAGCCGGTCATTCATGGCGCAGAGGGCGATTGCGGCGCAAAGAACAAGATGCACCAAGCCTTGTAAAGGTGGATCGGGCAAGATAGGATTGATTCACTAGTCGATGCCCAAGAACCATAGACGATAGCATGAACACTGCTTTCACGAATCGCTGCCTCTGTTGTTGCCGGAGGGACGGCTTCCGTCCCCTGGGGAGGCGTGCATTGATTTAGATGGGCTTGGGCCCGCCATCAACCGCACATAACCCAAAGGGTTGGAAGCCAAAACGCTGGTTTCCAACCCTTTTTTCGTATCTCCACCCAACCGATCACGATGGCCAGCGAGCAGCCTGACCGCTTCCAGCCGACGCAACAGCGCGATGAACCACCTGCGGAACCAATCGCCGATGACTCGCTCGCCGCTCTCGAGGCGATCAGCCGAACCCTCAAAGGGCTTCGGTACGGGCAAGTTACGGCAATCGTTCGCGATGGCGTCGTGGTCCAAATCGACCGCACCGAACGCCAGCGTTTGGTTTAGGAATCAGCCGATGGTGACGCGCAACAAAAACACGGCACCAACACCGCCCCGGTGGACGCCGGGCTCGGCAATGGTGCCGCGTCGAAATCTGGCTGGTTGGCCGATTGCGCTAAGACTAGCAGCAGCCGCAGCAGACGGGCGTGCCGTTGAAGCACACGTAGCAGCAGCCGCCTTCCTTGCAGCAGCAGGCCAGAGCATCGCAGCAGGCCTGGAGGATACGGCAGCAGGCTTCATCGCCGCTGAGGCAGGTGATGCAGCAGCCGTCCTTGGTGTACTCGCACTTGGTGATCCCGCAGGTGAGGTTGCACTGGCAAACCACCACCCCGTTGATCGTGCAGCAGCACGAGCACATGCCACCGGCGAGCATCTTACAAAGATTCTGCAGGGTGGCGCAGGCGACGTCGTCGTCGCAGCGGCAATGGATCTTGAAGCCACCTTCGCACTTCTCGAACTCGAGGTCGCACCGCGGCACGACACACCAGTTCTGAGCGGGGGTGACGCCGGTGGCGCCCACGGGGGTGGCCGAAACATTGCCCGAGAGCAGACCACGGTCCATCACGACAGCACTGGACATCATCAGAACTCCTTTCGGTCAGTAGATGCCTCCGGCCTATCCAGTCGGCAACTGCGCTGGTTTAGAAGAGATGGCCTCCCCTTCCTGGGGTGGGCAGGCGAAACGCCAGCAAGCGCAAGAGTACGTTTCGATCGCGAGAGCATAAACATCACTGCCATCAAACGTCAACCCGAACTCTAAAAATTCTGCAAGCGGTTTTCCCCCTACTTTGTGAAAGGTTTAGGCATGTATACCAATCGAGTTAGCGCCTATTTTGAGCAGCCCACCCAGACTACGCCAACCAAGCCTGCCTCCAATCTGCCCGCTGGCTTTGCTCCCCTGCCGAGCCCCCTTGCCCAAGGCAGTGATTTCCAGGAGCAACTGTATCGCCACGCCTTGGAGCAAGCGCGCCAGCAGATCCGGGCCAGGCTGCTCGACTTGCTGCGTTCCCGTGCTCGACTGCTGGGACGCGATGACGTCGAGTAATGCCACGATTAGCGCAAACCATCTGAACCCGGCGAGCCATGCACCGCGGGCGTTTACACGCGCCGGAGCTTCGGTGCATTTGGGCCGCCTTCAAAAGCATTTGCTTCACGAGTCACCATCCATGATCCAGCCGCCGTTGTACGCTCGTCGCTTTGGTGCCGCTCTGGCGATGTGTCCAGTGCGCCGGCCGTGTACCGGCCGCTAGAGATCGATCGGGTGACTCAGCAAACTGGCCCTCGTGCCATCTTTGCTCCGCCGCCATGCCCATCTTCTGGATGCCTTCTTTGCATCGCACGATGGTTGGCCAGCGCCACGCTCTGAATACCGCGCGCATCGCTACGTGAAGATCGGGCAGTGAACGCCCGTCTGACGCGGCACGCGGTATCGCTCTCACGATGTTCGTCCAATCGCTTCCTGGCAACCGTTGAATCACACGACGCGCCGATGCTGATTCGTGGGTGGCTCCACCCCTCGGCTTATGCCTTCTGCCGCGTACAATAGTCCCGTCGCAGGCACCGCCGTACGATATTGCGGTAACAGGACCATTTCTTTCCGACTACAAGCGGAGCCGATGCAATGGACAAATCGACGGCTCAACGTCCCGAAGACCAAAATCCCCCGGCCATGGCGCACGGTTGCCCGTCTGGTTCTGACCACGATCGCGAAGTTCCAGAAGTGGATCTGCTGAGCCCGCTGAGGATACGCGGCGTGACGTTCCGTAACCGGATCGTGATGTCGCCCATGTGCCAATACATGGCCACCGATGGCCTGGTCAGCGATTGGCACCTGGTTCACCTGGGAAGCCGCGCGGCCGGCGGTGTGGCGCTGGTAATGGTCGAGGCCACCGCCGTCACGCCGGAAGGCCGCATCTCGCCTGGCGATACCGGCATCTGGGGCGATCAACATGTGGAACCGCTAGCCCGCATCGTACGGTTCTTGCACAGCCAGGGCGCCATCGCCGGGATCCAATTGGCGCATGCCGGCCGTAAAGCCAGTTGCGAGCCGCCCTGGAAAGGCGGCAACAGCATCAAGTCGCCGCAGGAAGGCGGCTGGCCCGTCGTTGGCCCCAGCCCCATTCCGTTCAACGAGGGCGATCCGGTCCCGGCACCGCTCGACGAAGCCGGCATCGACGGCATTGTCGCGGCGTTTGAAGCGGCCGCCGATCGCGCCCTCGCGGCCGGCTTTCAAGTTATTGAGATTCACGCCGCCCACGGTTATCTGCTGCACGAGTTCCTTTCTCCGCTCAGCAACCAGCGAACGGACCAGTACGGCGGCAGCCTGGAAAATCGCATGCGCCTGCTGCTGCGGGTTGCCGAGCGTTTGCGGCAACGTATCCCGGCCGAGCTGCCACTGTTCGTGCGAATCTCGGCCACGGACTGGGCCGATGGCGGCTGGGACGTGGAGCAATCGGTGGTGCTGGCCAGGCACCTGAAAGAATTGGGCGTCGACCTGATCGACGTGTCCTCCGGTGGTCTGGTGCCGCGGGCGCGCATCCCGGTGAGCAAAGGCTACCAGGTGCCGTTTGCCCGGACGATCCGCGAAGAAGTCGGCATCATGACCGGCGCCGTGGGACTGATCACCGAGCCGCACCACGCCGATGAGATTGTCACTGCCGGAGATGCCGACCTGGTGTTCATCGGCCGCGAGCTGCTGCGGGAACCGTACTGGGCTCTCAAGGCACAGCATGAACTGGGCGAAGAGCCCTCGTGGCCCGTTCCGTACGGTTACGCCGTGACCCGCCGCGCAAAGTAGAGGGATCGATACTGCGTAGGGGCGCTGTGCGGACCAACGCTTCATTAAATCCAGAAGGCCAACACGCGTGACTGCTATATGCAACGCGTGTTGGCCTTTTTTATTCGCTTGCGCTTCAGGCTTTTGTAGGGTCCGCTGTGCGGACCAGCTTCTCACAACACGGATATAGCTATGCAGAAGCCGCTGTGCGGACCGCCCGCGACCATACGAAGCGAAGCTATGTATCGATAAGCGTCTCTTGCGGCTGCCGACTTACAAACCAGCGAGCCCAAATCGTAAAGGCGCCAAGTAGCCCCATGCCCGCTGCGGCCAAGCCGGAAAGATGAAGCCACTCGGCCATACTTACGGTGGTATTCACCGCGGAAAAGAAGCATTTCATCGACGGCGAAAGGCCAGGCGCGCCGGGGTTGAAACTCGGCTCCGGCATGACACGTACCGCAATTTCAGGAGCCACGAAGGCGAACACCATGCCCAAGATGGCCGTCGCGAACATCACCACCATCGCAATGCGCTGAGGCCGGCTCATGGGCGTCATACTCTGCTCCTTACTGCGATCCCAACAGCATATTGTAGGGTCCGCTGTGCGGATCAGCTTCTATGAAGCATATTTCGGCGATAGCCGTCTTACCGCGGGCCAAACAGCCGCTTCAGTCCTTGATCGAAGTTCTGGAACAGGCTGTCGGACTTGATTTCGTCGTTCAGCTCCTTCATGCCGCGGTCGATCAGCTTCTGCACGGCATCGCCTCCCGCACGCTTCAAGTTATCGTCGCTGAGCAGGCTGGCGATGGCTTGCGAGCTCAACCGGCTGTTATCGATCCGCGGCTGGCTGAGCGTGCCGTGAATCGGAATCTCCAGTCCTTGCTGCTGCAGACCAGCAAGCGCCGGAACCTTCGCGAACAGCTTCGGCGCGTACACGTGGGCGACGATCGCCAGCGACTGATCCAACCCGACCGAACCGCGGGTGCTGACGGTCACGTCGTCGAACTCGAGCACCATGTTCTGATGGTAGACGCGACCATCAACCAGGCGGTAACTGATGACCGATTCGCGTTTGAGCCGGGCGACTTCCACCCGCGTCGTGCCGCCGGTCTTGCCGCTGGCCAGCCGCACGGCATTGATGGAGCCGGCCACCAGATGCAGCAGCGGGCCTGGCGTCACGGTAATATCGTGTACGAACATCCGGCCGGCGATTTCGGCCTGCTTAGAATCGCCCAGCGGGATGCGGCACCCGCCCGTATCGAGCGAGAACCGCCCCTGTGGCCGCGTGGCATTGGCCAACAGCGGAGCCACGTACTTTAGCCCACGGTTGCACATTTCTTCGGTGACTTCCACCTGCTCGAACAGCATGCCCGGCTCGAGGATGAACACAGGACGCGTGCCGGTGAGCAACAGCTTGGGCTCGGCCATCACACGGCCGTTGTTGACGGCCAGGTCAAACGGTTTGACGCCGAGCATACCCTGGTACAGGTAGCCCTGGACTTCGCCGGCCCCGGCCTTGAAGCCGTAAGCTTCGATCGCCGTCCAATCGAGCGTCGTGGCGGCACTCCACTGGCTGAGTTGTGAGGTCGGCTGGGTACCCGCTGGTACCACGCCTTGGCCGGTTTGGCTCGACAGTGGGCCAGCCAGTTGGAAGGGACGAGGCCGCCGCACCAGCGCAATCTTCACACCATCGCCCAAGTACGGCCGCAGCAGCGGCAGCATGGATTCGTAGTCGTAATCAACACTGCCCGTCAGTTGCAGCATGGCCTGTTGTGAAACACCAGTCACGCCGCCTTGTCCCTGGAGTCGCAGCGAACGGCTATCGACCTGAACGCGGTCGATCTGCACCGCGTCGCTCTGGCCGTCATATCGGGCGAGCGAAGCCACCGAAACCGAAGGCTCGCTCCAATTCCAATCGGTGCCAGCGGCCTTGGCGTCCTTCCACAGCAGTTGCAGATCGTACTGGCTGCGGCGATTGGCCTGGGTGACGCGTGCCGTGGCGTTCACCGTGCCGGCTACCTTGTACTGGGCCAGCGCGGTATGCCACGGCCTCAGCTTGGCCAAGTCGCCAGCGAACGACACTGTGCCTACGAAATGCGGCGTGCCTTGCAGAGGCAGGTCGAGCACCGCCTCGCGGGCGTCGAGCGTGAACGTGCTGGCCGCGAGCGCCAATTGGCTGATCTCCGCCCGGCGAACCGCCTGGTTCCACGAACCATCGATGGCGACCTGCACCTGCGGATCCTGAATCTTGAAGTCGCCGGACCGGATGTTGAGGTTCTCGGCAATCGCCCGCGTTTGACGCAGGGTGACAAAATCCTTGGAGGCCGTGCCGAAGGCGGTCATCCGCAAAAAGCCCTGCGCCGAAACACCGTTCAGCGGGCCGGTCAGCGGTTCGAGCCGCGCCAGCAGTTGCGGAATATCGCCTTCCAGGTCGAGCCGCAGCGGCCAGGCAGCCGTCGATTGCACGCGTGGCACCGCTTCCAGCAGTGAAGCCTTCAGCCGCTCCGTGCCGCTTTCCACGCGCAATACGCCCGATTGCAGGCTGCGGAGCTGCATTTCGTTGTCGATCGAACCGGTGGCTTTCACGAGCGCCAGCAACCGAGGTTCGCGCCAGGCCGGCTTGCCAGGCAACGTGAACTCAAAGTTCTGAATCTGGCACTCGTATTGGCCATCGAACGAACCGTCCGGCTGGCGTTCCCAGTGCAGGTAGCTCCAGCCGTCGCCTCCGAACCGGCACGCTCCCAGATCGACAAACCGGTTCAGCTCGGCGGTCAACCGATCCAGGTCGTGCTCGGCTGCCACGGCAAACGAGCGCAACGTGCCTTCGGCATCGAGCGTAAGAAAGTCTGACTCGCAGTGCAGCAAGTCGATCGCGACGCCAGCAGGCGTTTCGCGCGCGGAAAGATCCAAGCGAATGGGGTGGTCCCACACAATCCGCTGGCCGGCGTTGAAGCCGGTCAGGTTGGTCGTAATCACCTTGGCGTTCCAGGTCATGCCGCCTTCGGTCACGCGGTGCGTGAGGTTCGCCTGCACGTTGCCCGACTCGACCTGCGTGCCGGGCCGGATGCGCAGCGTATCGGGCAGCACGCGGGCAAGCTGGGCCAGGTTGATGCGAGCAATCACGTCGTATTCGTGGGCCCGCAGGGCTTGCAGCACCGCTTGCCAATCGGAGGTGATGGGGAACTCCAGGCGGCCGCCGAACTGCAGGTCGCCTACTTCGCTGAAAGCGTTGAACTCTTGCACGATGATGCGGTCGCCGTGCCGGTACACTTGGCAGGGCACCTGCAACTGCGCGAACTGCAATGTATCGCGGCCCAGCAGCGGATCGCGAATCGCCAGTTGCGTTGCCCGCATCTCGCCGGTCAGGGCAGCGGTCGGCACGCCGGCTTCTTCGCCCCAGTGGAAGGTGTTGCTGCCGCTCAACCAACCGGCAACTTCCAACCCCGGCCGCCACCGCCGAATCAGCGGATGCAGCAGTTGCAGGGGCAGACTATCGGCGTGGACGGTCAATTGCCCAAACGGCGCCGTCGAAATCATGCTGCCCAGCGTGGTTTCGAAGTTCATCGAGAACGGCGTGGACCGGTCCGGCTGCACCACGCTGCCCGAGGCTTCCATCTGCAAGGGCGGCAGGCCATCGGGGTTAAGGCGGACCTTGCCTTTGACATCGTCAATCCGCCAACGGGCCTGGGTGACCAGGTCATCGACCATGATCGCTCCGCCGCTCACGTTGATCGTGGCGTTGGGCACCGGGCGCGTCGAAGGCTCGTTGAGCAGCCGCGCTAACACGGCCTCGAGGTTCGTGTCGCGCTGCGCGCACTTGACGTGCAGCTCAGGCGATTGAACGTCGACCAGGCCGTAGTTATTGCCTGCGCTTAGGAGCGAAAGCAGCGTGGTCTGCAGCGTGACCGACTTGGCCGCCGCCATCAGGCTGCCGTCGACCTCGCGGATTTCGACATCGTACAGCACCACTGGCGAGAACCAGCCCAGCGATGCGCTGCCCGCGGTAACGGTGCCGTTGAGATCGCTGCATGCCGAGCCCAGGATCATGTTGCGCACGGGCGTGTGGGCAGCGATCATGGGCGCGGCCCAGGCCAGCAGCAGCAATCCGCCGAACAGCAGAATCCACTTTTGCAGGCGGCCGCCACGCCAACTACGGCGGGGCGTGTAGCCGATCTCGCGGTCGCGTTCCGCGGCATCGCGCGAGAAACGGGTTCGACGCCGGAGTCGGGTCGGGGTACGCATCGCGGTCATCCTTGACGTTGGTGCTACCTGCCGCTGGTACCCTACTGAGCAGGGATCTAGCGGCACGCATTGGCTGGTCGAGCGTTGGTTGGGTATCAGCGGCGCGTGGAGCACCGCCAAATAAGCTGGCAAATCAAAAAAAGATACAGAGCCTGGAGAAATTACAGCCGGCACTGGGTCGAAACTACCTGCCATGGCTACTGGCGGGCGACGATTCTAACCGCACCCCCATTGGCCTCCTAGGGCAGTGAGGCCACCAGCGTTAAAATGGGTAGGACACCGCACCTCGACACAATCCT
>Ga0182737_1003219_pt1 | contig 12286 bp, 9 predicted proteins | sample eDN5th30CBELigOP_FD_128878 | JGI IMG/M metagenome (GOLD analysis project Ga0182737, IMG submission 128878) | Enriched Organic Plus compost microbial communities from Emeryville, California, USA - eDNA 5th pass 30_C BE-Lig OP (version 2) (version 2) ... | reverse complement strand
TGCTGCTGCCCGGCTCGCGCAGCACGGAGATCGGCCGCCTGCTGCCCGTCTTCGGCGAGGCGGCGAAGGAGCTTTCCGCCCGCAATCCCGGCATACGCTTCCTGCTGCCCACCGTGCCGCGGCAGGAGGCGCTGGTGCGGCAGCTTACGGCCGACTGGCCGGTCAAGCCGCACATCACCGTCACGACGGAGGAAAAGTGGCAGGCCTTCGCCGAGGCCGATGCGGCGATCGCCGCCTCGGGCACGGTGATCCTGGAGCTTGCGCTTGCCCGCGTGCCGGTCATCTCTACCTATCGTTTCGACTGGATCGCCAATCTCTTCCTGCGCAAGGTGAAGGTCTGGTCGGCGGCGATCCCCAATATCGTCGCGGACTATGCCGTGGTTCCGGAATTCCTCAACGAACAGGTGCGTCCCGGCACCCTGACGCGCTGGTTCGAGCGGCTTGCCACCGAGACCGCCGAGCGCCGCGCGATGCTGGAAGGCTACGACCTCGTGCACGAGCGCATGCAGACGGAACGTCCCCCGGGCGAGACCGGCGCCGCCGTCATCCTCGATCTCCTCGCGGCAAGACCGTGACGCCGTTGCGGCCGATGGCCGCGACGCAGCCGTTTGCATGTTGAAATTGTCGGGCAGGACGGGGCGGACACTTGCAAGACCTGCCGCGCTTCATTAGCTCTCGGGCATGCCCCAGTTCGAAACCCGCAGGTCCGTTCCCCACAGTGCCGATGAGATGTTCGACCTCGTTGCAGATGTCGAGCGCTATCCGGAATTCCTGCCGCTCTGCGAGGGGCTGGCGGTGCGCTCGCGCAAGGAGCGCGACGGCAAGGAACTGCTCATCGCGGACATGACCGTCGGCTACAAGGCGATCCGCGAGACCTTCACCACGCAGGTGCTGCTGAACCGCACTGAGCGGGCAATCGACGTGAAATATATCGACGGGCCGTTCCGCTACCTGGACAACCGCTGGCGCTTCGAGCCGCTGCCCGAGGGCGGCTCCACGGTGCATTTCTTCATCGACTACGAGTTCAAGAGCCGCATCCTCGGCGCGCTGATGGGCTCGATGTTCGACCGCGCCTTCCGCATGTTCACCGACGCCTTCGAAAAGCGCGCCGCCGCCATCTATCCGGCGGCCTGAGCGTCTTTAGTCCCGGCCGATTTCCGCCAGCATTTCCAGCGCGGTGCGCACGGTCGCAAGGCGCACGGCGCTGCGGCCGATGTCGCCGTAGCGCATCTCCCGGTGCAGCGTTTCCCGGTCCTTGCGGGCGGCGGCGAGATGGACGAGGCCGACCGGCTTTTCCGGCGATCCGCCGCCGGGCCCGGCAATGCCGGTGACGGCGACGGTGACCGCCGCGCCGGACTGCCTGAGTGCGCCTTCTGCCATTTCCAGCGCGGTCGGGCGGGAGACGGCGCCGTGCGCCTTCAGCGTCTCGGCGCAAACGCCGATCATCTGTTGCTTGGCCTCGTTGGAATAGGTGACGAAGCTGCGGTCGAAGACCGAGGACGAGCCGGCGATCTCCGTCAGCGCGCCGGCGATGAGGCCGGCCGTGCAGGATTCGGCGGTGGCGACGGTCAGGCCGCGCGCGGAAAAATCCTCGATGATCGCCCGCGCGGCATCCTCGATATCCTTCGGCCAGAAGCTCATGCGTCGGCTCCCCTGTAGACCACGGTGGCGGTGGCGATGGCGGCGATGCCCTCGCGGCGGCCGATGAAGCCGATCTTCTCGTTCGTCGTCGCCTTGACCGAGCAGCGGTCGAGGGAAATGCCGAGGAATTCGGCAAGGTTCCGGCGCATCGCCTCGCGGTGCGGGCCGACCTTCGGCGCCTCGGCGATGAGCGAGACGTCGGCGTTCATGATCGTGCCGCCGCGGGCGCGCACAAGATTGGCCGCGTGCTCGAGGAAGATGCGCGAGGCTGCGCCCCTCCACTGCGGATCGGACGGCGGGAAATGATCGCCGATATCGCCGGCTCCGCAGGTGGCGAGCAGCGCGTCCGTCAGCGCGTGCAGCGCGACGTCGGCGTCGGAATGGCCGGAGAGCGTCTGGTCGTGCGGGATGAACAGGCCGCAGAGCGTGACGCCGTCGCCCGGCACGAGCTGGTGCACGTCATAGCCGTTGCCGGTGCGCACATCCGGCAGGCCGTGGGAAAGGCGCTGGTCGGCCATGGCGATATCCTTCTGCAAGGTGAGCTTGACGTTGCCGGCGCCGCCCTCGACGAGGTGCACGCGCACGCCGGCCCATTCGGCAATCGAGGCGTCGTCGGTGAAATCCGTGCGGCCGGAGGCGGCCGCGCGGCGGTGGGCTTCGAGGATGGTCTCGAAATGGAAGGACTGCGGCGTTTGCGCGGCGAAGAGACCGGAACGGGAGACCGTCTCGGCGACATTGCCGTTGGCGTCCGCCCGCTTCAGCGTATCGGCGACGGCGACCGCCGGCAGGACGGCGCGCGCGCCGTGCTGGAAGGCGGTGAGCGTGCGCTCAAGGATGGCGGGCTCGACGAAGGGGCGCACGGCATCCTGGATGAGGACGTGGCTGATCTCCTTTCCGGAGAGCGCTTCGAGGCCGGCAAGCACGGATTGCTGGCGTGTTGCGCCGCCGTGGACGACGGTAAGGCGGCCGTGGTCGGGCAGGGCTTCGGCGCGGGCGGCGGCGAAGAGCGCTTCGTCGTCGGGGTGGATGACGACGACGATGTGCCGGGCCTCGGGCCAGCCGATGAACAGGTCGAGCGTATGGGCGATGACCGGCCGTCCGCCGATGCGGCGGTACTGTTTCGGGCCTTCGGCATGGCTGCCGGCCCGTTCGCCCCGCCCGGCGGCAACGATCACCACACCGCAGGATAGCGCATGTTCCGCCTGCATTTCGGTTCGACAGCTCCCGTTTCAAAGCGTTTTGGAGTGTTTAGCCGGAAGGTTGCCGCAATTCCAGCGCCCTTCGGAAAATTGCCGGCCGGCGTGATTGCGGCTTGGCAAAACCGGCAACAATGTCTAAAAATAGTGCAGCAACATGACTTGCTTGAAAGATGAGCATTTGACCTTTCCAACCCTCTCCACGCCGCTCGCGATCGGCGGCCAGACCCTTCGCAACCGGGTGGTTCTTGCGCCGATGTCGGGCGTGACGGACCTGCCGTTCCGCGATCTCGCCTGGCGTTTTGGCGCGGGGCTCGTCGTGACGGAGATGGTGGCGAGCCGGGAACTGGCGCTGAACGCGCGGGAAAGCTGGGCGCGCATCCGCAATTGCGGCATCCGGCCCCATATGGTGCAGCTCGCCGGCCGCGAGGCGCACTGGATGGCCGAGGCGGCGAGGATCGCGGAAGGCGAGGGCGCCGATATCGTCGACATCAACATGGGCTGCCCCGCCAAGAAGGTGATCGGCGGCTATTCCGGCTCCGCGCTGATGCGCGATCCCGACCATGCGCTCGGTCTGATCGAGGCGACGGTCAACGCCGTGAAGGTGCCGGTCACGGTGAAGATGCGGCTCGGCTGGGATCACGATTGCCTCAACGCGCCGCACATCGCCGCCCGCGCCGAGGCGGCGGGCGCGGCGATGATCACCGTCCACGGCCGCACCCGCATGCAGTTCTACGAAGGCCGGGCAGACTGGGACGCGATCCGCGCGGTGCGCGATGTCCTTTCCATCCCGCTTGTCGCCAACGGTGATGTCGATACCGCCGAGGATGCCGCCGAAATCCTGCGCCGCTCCGGCGCCGATGCGGTCATGATCGGCCGCTCGGCGCAGGGCCGCCCGTGGCATCCCGCCGTGCTGGCAGGTGCTTCTCCGCATCCTTCCAGCGAAGAGATCGCGGCCATCGCCGTCGAGCACTATCGCATGATGCTGGATTTCTATGGTGTCGAGGCAGGCCTTCGCCATGCGCGCAAACATGTCGGCTGGTATCTGGAGCGCTTCGCGCCCGGCATGCCGGGGCCGCGGAAGGCGGAGATCATGACGGCGCGCGACAGCGATTTCGTTGCCGACCGTCTGGCGGCGGCGCTTGCGGAAGGCGGCGATGTCCGCGTGGGAGAGGCGGCATGACGGAGAAGGCCCCGGACCCCAAGGCGCCGGACCTCGCGCTCGCGGTGCTGAACGCCATCCAGAACCCGGTGATCCTCGTCGACGAGCGCGGGTTCATAGCCTTCGCCAACTGGGAGGCCGAATCCTTCTTCGGTGCCAGCGCCAGCCATCTTGCCCGGCATACGGTCTCCACCTTCATCCCGTTCGGCAGTCCGCTGCTGACGCTCATCGAGCAGGTGCGCGAGCGCAGGGCCCCGGTCAGCGAATACCGCGTCGACCTCAGTTCCCCGCGGCTCGGCGCGGAAAAGCTGGTGGATATCTACGTCGCGCCGGCGACGAGCGAGCCCGGCTCCGTCGTGGTGGTCATCCAGGAGCGGTCCATGGCCGACAAGATCGACCGGCAGCTCACCCATCGGGTGGCGGCGCGCTCCGTCACGGGGCTCGCCTCCATGCTGGCGCACGAGATCAAGAACCCGCTTTCCGGCATCCGCGGCGCCGCGCAGCTTCTGGAGACCTCGGCCAACGACGAGGACCGGGCGCTGACGCGGCTGATCTGCGAGGAGACAGACCGTATCGTCTCGCTGGTCGACCGCATGGAGGTCTTCTCCGACGAGCGGCCCGTCGACCGCGTGCCGCTCAACATCCATGCGGTGCTGGATCATGTGAAGGCGGTCGCAAGGGCCGGCTTTGCCCGCAATGTCCGGATCACCGAGCTCTACGACCCCTCGCTGCCGCCGGTCTATGCCAACCGCGACCAGCTCGTGCAGGTCTTCCTCAACCTCATCAAGAACGCCGCCGAGGCGGTCGGCGACCGGCCGGACGGCGAAATCCAGCTGACGACCGCCTACCGGCCCGGCATCCGCCTTTCGGTCGCCGGCACGCGGGAGAAAATCTCCCTGCCGCTCGAATTCTGCGTGCACGACAACGGGCCGGGCGTTCCGGCGGACCTGCTGCCGCACCTCTTCGATCCCTTCATCACCACCAAGACCAACGGTTCGGGCCTTGGCCTTGCGCTGGTGGCGAAGATCATCGGCGGCCATGGCGGCATCGTCGAATGCGACAGCCAGGGCTCGCGAACCACCTTCCGCGTGCTGATGCCGGCCTCCCGCGGCGTCAGCGAAGACGACGACTATCCCAAGACCAAAGGACATTATTGATGACAGGCGCCACAGTCCTCGTTGCCGATGACGATGCCGCGATCCGCACGGTTCTCAACCAGGCCTTGAGCCGCGCGGGATACGACGTGCGGATCACCTCCAATGCAGCGACCCTGTGGCGCTGGATCGCCGCGGGCGAGGGCGACATCGTCGTCACCGACCTCGTCATGCCCGACGAGAACGCCTTCGACCTCCTGCCGCGCATCAAGAAGGCACGGCCGGAGCTGCCGGTGCTCGTCATGAGCGCCCAGAACACCTTCATGACGGCGATCAAGGCCTCGGAGAAGGGGGCCTACGACTACCTGCCCAAGCCCTTCGACCTCACCGAGCTCATCGCCATCATCGGCCGGGCGCTCGCCGAGCCGAAGCGCAAGCCCGCGCACATGGAAGACGACGCGCAGGACGGCATGCCGCTCGTCGGCCGCTCGGCGGCGATGCAGGAGATCTACCGCGTGCTCGCCCGCCTGATGCAGACGGACCTGACGCTGATGATCACCGGCGAATCGGGCACCGGCAAGGAACTCGTCGCCCGCGCGCTGCACGACTACGGCAAGCGTCGCAACGGTCCCTTCGTGGCCATCAACATGGCGGCCATCCCGCGCGACCTCATCGAATCGGAACTTTTCGGCCACGAGAAGGGCGCCTTCACCGGCGCGCAGAACCGCTCGACCGGCCGCTTCGAGCAGGCGGAAGGCGGCACGCTCTTCCTCGACGAGATCGGCGACATGCCGATGGACGCCCAGACGCGCCTGCTGCGCGTGCTCCAGCAGGGCGAATATACGACGGTCGGCGGGCGCACGCCCATCCGCACCGACGTGCGCATCGTCGCGGCGACCAACAAGGACCTGAAGCAGTCGATCAACCAGGGCCTCTTCCGCGAGGACCTTTACTACCGCCTCAACGTGGTGCCGCTGCGCCTGCCGCCGCTGCGCGACCGGGCGGAGGACATTCCAGACCTCGTGCGCCATTTTGTGCAGCAGGCGGAAAGGGAGGGGCTCGACGCCAAGCGCTTCGACCACGAGGCGCTGGAACTGATGAAGGCGCATCCCTGGCCGGGCAATGTGCGCGAGCTGGAAAACGTCGTGCGACGCCTGACCGCGCTTTACCCGCAGGACACCATCACCCGCGAGATCATCGAGGCGGAGCTGCGCGCCGATATTCCCGACAGCCCCATCGACAAGGCGCCGGTGCGCACCGGCTCGCTCTCCATCTCGCAAGCGGTGGAAGAGAACATGCGCCAGTATTTCGCAAGCTTCGGCGACGGCCTGCCGCCCTCCGGCCTCTACGAGCGGGTGCTGGCCGAGGTGGAGTATCCGCTGATCCTCGCGGCGCTGACGGCAACGCGCGGCAACCAGATCAAGGCCGCCGATCTCCTCGGCCTCAACCGCAACACGCTGCGCAAGAAAATTCGCGAACTGGGCGTATCTGTGTACAGAAGTTCGCGCTCTGCTTGACTTGGCGGCAGTCAGCGTTGCATTTTGGCCACATTCTGTTGCTTGAGGGTAACAGAGGGGTTCGCGGTCGAATAGGTCCGCATGCCCGGCCGTCCGGAATGCGGGGTGCGAATGCCGCCCGGTCCGTGAACGGCCGGCGCCATCCCGGAAAAGACGGATAAGGCGCCGGTATCCTTGCGGGGATGCACGGCCGGGGAGCGATGCGGCAGATGGCGGAAGGCGTAAGCCTGCTTTCGGAGGGTGAGGACGGCGCGATGGTGGTCTCGGACCGGCGCGCGTCCTTCGCCTTGCCCGGCCTGCTGCTTGCCGGCGGCGCGCTCGTCGCCGCGACGATCTCGCTCTTCATCCTGCTCGGCCTGACGCCGATCAAGCCGGAGCCCAACGTCGTCATCGCCTCGGCGTCGATCAACGCCATCTTCATCGTCGGCCTGATGTTCCTCATCGGTCGCGAGATCACGCGGCTGCTGAAGGCCCGCCGGCGCGGGCGCGCCGCCGCGCGGCTCCATGTGCGCATCGTCGCGCTCTTCTCCATCGTGGCGATCACGCCGGCGGTGCTGGTCGCCATCTTCGCTTCCATCACGCTCGACGTCGGCCTCGACCGCTGGTTCTCCATCCGCACGCAGTCCATCGTCAGCTCCTCGCTGAACGTCGCGCAGGCCTATGTGCTGGAGAATGCCAGCTACCTCCAGGGTCAGACGGCCTCCATGGCCAACGACCTCGACCGCAACCGCCAGCTCTACAGCCTCGATCGCACCGGCTTCATCGAGCTGATGACGCGGCAGGCGCGCGGGCGCGGCATGCTCGGCGCCTTCCTGCTGCGCGGCGACGGCTCGGCGATCCTGCAGGCGAGCATCCCGACGGAAAGCCCGTTGCCGCCGGTGCCGGCCGATGCGCTGAAAGCCTCGGCCGCCGGCCAGCCGACGCTGATCCCGCCCGGCGGCACGAACCTCGTCGGCGCCATCATCAAGCTGGAGAACATCCCGGACGCCTTCCTCTACACGATCCGCACGGTCGATCCCGAGGTCATGCGCTCGATGCGCCTGATGGAGGAGAACACGGCCGAGTATCGGGCGCTGGAGGCCGGCCGCACGCCGCTGCAGATCGCCTTCGGCGTTCTCTATCTCGGCTTCGCGCTGATCGTGCTGCTCGCCGCCATCTGGACGGCCATCGCCGTCGCCGACCGCATCGTGCGGCCGATCCGCCAGCTCATCGGCGCCGCCGACAGCGTTGCCTCCGGCAATCTCGACGTGAGTGTGCCCGTGCGCACGGCCGACGGCGACGTCGGCAACCTCTCGCGCACCTTCAACAAGATGATCGCCGAGATCCGCGCCCAGCAGAGCCAGATCCTCGATGCGAAGGACGAGGTCGATTATCGCCGGCGCTTCATCGAGGCGGTGCTGTCGGGCGTGACGGCGGCCGTCATCGGCGTGGAGGGCGACGGGCGGGTGACCATCGCCAACCTCTCCGCGGAAATCCTGCTCGGGCGCAATGCAGCCGACCTTCTCGGCCAGCCGCTCAGCCAGGTGGCGCCGGAGATCGCCGCGGTGCTGGAAGAAGGATCGGTGCGTCACCGCAACGACTACCGCAAGCAGGTCAACATCATGCACGGCGGCAAGGAGCGCACGCTGAACGTGCAGGTGACGCGCGAGGAGGCGAAGGACGCCAAGGAATCCTACGTCGTCACCATCGACGACATCACCGACCTCGTCATCGCCCAGCGCTCGACCGCCTGGGCGGACGTGGCGCGGCGCATCGCGCACGAGATCAAGAACCCGCTGACGCCGATCCAGCTCTCCGCCGAGCGCATCCGCCGCCGCTACGGCAAGCAGATCGACCAGGAGGACCGCGCCGTCTTCGACCAGTGCACGGACACCATCGTGCGCCAGGTCGAGGATATCGGCCGCATGGTCGACGAGTTCTCCGCCTTCGCGCGCATGCCGAAGCCCACGAAAGAACGCTCCGACCTGCGCAGCATCCTCAAGGATGCCGTTTTCCTGCGCGAGATGGGTAACAACCACGTCGTCTTCGCCAAGGACTTCGGCGAGCTGCCGCTGACGGGCCTTTTCGACGCGCGCATGCTCGGCCAGGCCTTCGGCAACCTCATCAAGAATGCGGTGGAGGCGATCGAGGCGCTGCCGCCGGATGCGGAGCGGGGGGGGCACAAGGTTCTCGTGCGGGCGCGGGCGGACGATGCGGGCCGCCGCTTCGTCGTCGATGTCATCGACAACGGCAAGGGCCTGCCGACGGAGAACCGGCATCGCATTCTCGAACCCTACATGACCATGCGCGAGAAGGGCACGGGCCTCGGCCTCGCCATCGTCAAGAAGATCATCGAAGACCATGGGGGACAGCTTGAACTGCATGATGCCCCTGTAGATTTCGACCACGGCCACGGGGCGATGATCCGCGTGATCCTGCCCTACGAGGAAACGGTGGTGGCCGCCGATGCGGATAATAAGAAGAGCAAGGACATGAGCCATGGCGTCTGATATTCTCGTAGTGGACGACGAAGAAGACATCCGCGAGATCGTCTCCGGCATCCTTTCCGACGAAGGGCACGAGACGCGCACCGCCTTCGACAGCGACAGCGCGCTCGCCGCCATCAGCGACCGCGTGCCGCGCCTCGTCTTCCTCGATATCTGGATGCAGGGCAGCAAGCTCGACGGGCTTGCGCTCCTCGACGAGATCAAGAGCCGCCATCCCGATCTTCCTGTGGTGATGATCTCCGGCCACGGCAATATCGAGACGGCCGTCTCCGCCATCCGCCGCGGCGCCTACGATTTCATCGAAAAACCCTTCAAGGCCGACCGGCTGATCCTGATCGCCGAGCGGGCGCTGGAGAATTCGAAGCTCCGCCGCGAGGTGACGGAGCTGAAGAAGCGCTCAGGCGATCCCGTCGAACTGATCGGCACCTCCGTCGCCGTCTCGCAACTCCGCCAGACCATCGAGAAGGTCTCGCCGACCAACAGCCGCATCATGATCCTCGGTCCTTCCGGTTCCGGCAAGGAGCTGGTGGCGCGCATGATCCATCGCAAGTCGAGCCGGGCGAACGGCCCGTTCGTCGTGCTCAATGCCGCGGCGATCACGCCGGAGCGCATGGAGATCGCGCTTTTCGGCACGGAAGGAACGCCCGGCCAGCCGCGCAAGACCGGCGCGCTGGAGGAGGCCCATGGCGGCATCCTCTATCTCGACGAGATCGGCGAGATGCCGCGCGAGACGCAGAACAAGATTCTTCGCGTGCTCGTGGATCAACAATTCGAGCGCGTCGGCGGCTCCAAGCGGGTGAAGGTGGATGTGCGCATCATCTCCTCCACCGCCTACAATCTCGAAAGCCTGATCGCCGAGGGCGGTTTCCGCGAGGACCTCTACCACCGCCTTGCCGTGGTGCCGGTGCGCGTGCCGCCGCTTGCCGAGCGGCGCGAGGACATTCCCTTCCTCGTCGACATGTTCATGCGCCAGGTCAGCGAACAGGCCGGCATCCGCGCGCGCAAGATCGGCGACGACGCGCTCGCCGTCCTCCAGGCGCACGACTGGCCCGGCAATATCCGCCAGTTGCGCAACAATATCGAGCGCCTGATGATCCTTGCCCGCAGCGACGGTCCCGATACGCCGATCAGCGCCGACATGCTGCCGACGGAAGTGGGCGACATGCTGCCGAAGATATCGACACAGGGCGACCAGCACATTATGACGCTGCCGCTGCGCGAGGCGCGCGAAATGTTCGAGCGCGACTATCTCATCGCGCAGATCAACCGCTTCGGCGGCAACATTTCCCGCACCGCCGAGTTCGTCGGCATGGAGCGCTCCGCGCTCCATCGCAAACTGAAATCGCTTGGCGTATAAGGCCCTCAGGGACTTGAGGGATTCTGTGAGATGAAGGTCATCATCTGCGGCGCCGGACGCGTCGGCTACGGCATCGCGGAGCGGCTTTCGGAGGAGGGCAACGACGTGTCGGTCATCGACATGCAGCCCTCGCTGATTGCCGGCATCACCGAGACGCTGGACGTCAGCGGCATCGTCGGCCACGGCGCGCATCCGGAAATCCTCGCCAAGGCCGGCGCGGACGAGGCGGACATGATCATCGCCGTCACGCTGTTCGACGAGATCAACATGGTCGCCTGCCAGGTGGCCCATTCGCTGTTCAACGTGCCGACCAAGATCGCCCGCATCCGCGCGCAGAGCTATCTGGCACCGGAATATTCCGACCTCTTCTCCCGCGAGAACCTGCCGATCGACGTCACCATCTCGCCGGAGGTGGAGGTGGGCAAGACCGTGCTGCGGCGTATCTCTTTCCCCGGCGCGACGGACGTGGTGCGCTTTGCCGACGACCGCATCGTCATGGTCGCGATCGAATGCATGGAGGATTGCCCGGTCGTCGAGACGCCGCTGAAGCAGTTGAGCGAGCTCTTCCCCGACCTCAACGCGACGGTCACGGGCATCTTCTCGCAAGGCAGGCTCTTCGTTCCGAACTCCTCCGACCAGCTCCATTCCGGCGACCTTGCCTATGTGGTCTGCGACAAGGGCCATGTGCGCCGCACGCTCGCGCTCTTCGGCCACGAGGAGCAGGAGGCCGCCCGCATCGTCATCGCCGGCGGCGGCAATATCGGCTATTTCGTCGCCAAGGCCATCGAGGACTACCAGCCGAAGACGCGGCTCAAGATCATCGAGAGCGACCGCGAGCGCGCCGTCGCCCTTGCCGACAAGCTGCGCAACGCCGTCGTGCTCAACGGCTCGGCGCTCGACCAGAAGATGCTGCTGCAGGCCGATATCCAGGACGCGGACCTGATCGTGGCGCTGACCAACAACGACCAGATCAACATCCTCGGTAGCGTGATGGCCAAGCGCCTCGGCTGCAAGCAGAACCTCGTCCTCATCAACGACCCGAGCTACCAGGATTTCACCAAGACGCTCGGCATCGACGCGCATATCAACCCGCGCGCCGTCACCATTTCCGGCATCCTCCAGCATGTGCGCAAGGGACGCATCCGCTCGGTCTACGCCGTGCAGAAGGGCTCGGCCGAGGTGATCGAGGCCGAGGCGCTGGAGACCTCGCCGCTCGTCGGCCGGCCGCTGCGCGAGATCGAGCTGCCGCCCGGCATCCGCATCGGCGCGATCTACCGCGACCAGGCGGTGATCCGCCCGGACGGCGACACGAAGATCAAGGCGAAGGACCGCGTCGTGCTTTTCGCCGCCGCCGCGGCCGTGCGCCATGTCGAGCAGCTCTTCCGCGTCAGCATCCAGTATTTCTGAGGGTTTCCATGCCGCGCTTTGCCTATGTCAACGGCCGCTACGTCCGCCATGCGGATGCGGCGGTGCATATCGAGGACCGCGGCTTCGTCTTCGCCGATGCCGTCTACGAGGTCTGCCAGGTGCAGGCCGGCTTCATCGTCGACCTGACGCGCCATCTCGACCGGCTCGACCGTTCGCTGGCCGAAATCCGCATCCGCCCGCCGATGCCGCGCGCCGCGCTCACCGCGATCCTGCGCGTGGTGCTGCGCCGCAACCGCGTCGTCAACGGCATGGTCTATCTCCAGGTGACGCGCGGCACGGCGCGGCGCGACCACGTCTTTCCCGCGCCGGATGTGCGCCCCTCGCTCGTCGTCACGGCAAAGAGCCTCGACCCGGCGGTGAACGCGGCGAAATATGCCGCCGGCATCAAGGGCGTCACCGTTCCCG
>Ga0182737_1003216_pt1 | contig 12297 bp, 7 predicted proteins | sample eDN5th30CBELigOP_FD_128878 | JGI IMG/M metagenome (GOLD analysis project Ga0182737, IMG submission 128878) | Enriched Organic Plus compost microbial communities from Emeryville, California, USA - eDNA 5th pass 30_C BE-Lig OP (version 2) (version 2) ... | reverse complement strand
TGTACGCCGACCGCAACGGCGAACAGTTGCCGCCGTCGACCATCCACCAAAACAACGAGAACTACGTGAATTGGGTTGGGATGCTGTGGCCCGTGATGGAGAAGGACACCAGCTTTTCGCAGCTCAATCTGGCTGTGGCTCAGTCCGACAACGGGACGCCGAAGCCCGGCTCCACCAGCGGTCTGACCAACGCCAAGATTGCCGCTCAGGACCGCTCCGAGGTCTACACTTGCCCCACCCGCGGTTTCCGCACGATCAGCTATGGTGACGCGTGGGCGGGCCAGTGCATCGATTACGTGTGCGTTGGCGTGACGCTCACCGGCGGGAGCATCCCGAGCAACCTGGCGACGGAGAACGGTGGGCTCTCCAAGTACTTCAAGGCGTACGATGACGCCGGCTACTACGGCGGTTCGATCATTCCCGCTGCGAGCTTTACCAACACGGGCAGTGGTTTCATCATTCGCTCGCGCGTGAGCATCGGCAGCGTGACCGACGGCATGACCTATACCGCGCTGGTGGGCGAGAAGCACCTCAACCCCAATCGCTTGGGACAAGGCCCGTACGATAACCCGTACAACCCGCTGCATATCTCCTCGGGCTACGGCGGCGGCGCCAAGATCGCCGGCCTGGGGCTGGCCGCTTCGCCGACGCAGAACATCGTCGATCCGGCCGCCGTTACCAACAACGCGGACGGCAGCACCGATGTGAACTACTACCGCTTCGGTAGCTGGCACCCGGGCATTACCCAATTCGGCTTCGGCGACGCACGCGTTTCCGCCGTGAAGAACCACGCCGATCCCAACGCGTTGAACTACATGGCCGGCCGTGGCGATGGCCAGCCGTACAACCTGCCGTAACCGCTACGCTGGATCGCCAAAACGGTTTGCTAGATTCGACTTGAATGACACGAGGCGGGGTCCGTAGGGCCCCGCCTTTTTCGTTGCGCCGACGCGTCGATTGGATTAATGTAAATCGTCTTTCAAAAAAATATGTGTTTCTGTAGTGAATTCCTAAATTGGGGAGGGTATACTACCCCCCCGGGCAGCACAGCACTTGGCAGTGTTCGCGCACGTACCCAGACCGTGCAAATCCTGTCGCTGAGAATCATTTCTCGACGAGCACCTAGGGCAGCTCAGGCATAGGCAGCGCTACAGGATTCTCGGATTTCACGTTTTTCGGTTTCCTTTCTCATTTCTCGATCTGGGGGAAACGCTAATGACGCCTGATCGTCAGGTTGGAGCACGCGCGCATGGACGTTTGGGTTTCACGCTCGTGGAATTGCTGGTAGTCATTGCCATTATTGGCATCCTCATCGCCATGCTACTGCCGGCGATCCAAGCCGCCCGGGAATCGGCCCGCCGGGCAAACTGCTCCAGCAACTTGAAGCAATGGGCCACGGCCATGCTGCTCTACGCCGATCGCAACAGCGACCAGTTGCCACCGTCGGCCGTGAGCCGCGGAGGCAGCACCACCAATGCGAGCAATAATGGCTTGGGGTGGATGGCGCTGCTGTTTCCGATGATGGAAAAGGACGTCCAGTTTTCGAAGCTGGACCTCATGGATGCGGCGGGCACCACCGGCGGTTCCATCAACGGCACGATCCTGGGGGGCGACCGGTCGGACGTGTACTACTGCCCGACCCGCGGTTATCGCCTGAATCCCAACAGCTCGGATTTCGCCGGTTCGTGCGTCGACTATGTCTGCGTGGGAATCACGATCGACCCGGGCACGACCACGGTGCCGTCGGTTCTGACGGCTTCCGGCGTAAATGGTGGGCTGAGCGGCTGGCGGGCCGGGTGTGAGCCGTACATGGGAGGTCCCATCATCCCGTCGGTTTGGGCCGGTACCACGACCAGCCCCAGGCTGCCGATTCAATCTCGCGTGAGCATCGGCGGCGTGACCGATGGCATGACGTACACGGCGCTGGTCGGCGAGAAGCATCTCAACCCCAACCGGCTCGGCCAGGCGGGTTACGATAACCCGTATAACCCTGGGCACATTTCCTCGGGCCACGGTGGCGGCGCCAAGATCGCTGGTTTGGGACTGGCCCAATCGCCCACGGCCGACGCGTATCGCGTCAACCTGTCCAATACCACGGGCGACTCTACGGACGACGTCAACTACTTCCGGTTTGGCAGTTGGCATCCGGGCATTTCGCAGTTTGCCTATGGCGATGCCCGGGTCGCCGCTGTGAAGAATCACGCCGATCCGACCGCGCTGAACTACATGGCCGGACGTGGCGACGGCCAGCCGTATAACCTGCCGTAGCCGGCAAGTAGCATAAGGCAGCCGTTGGGCACGGTCAGATTTCCACTTTACCGGGCGGGGTCCGCAGGGCCCCGCCTTTGTTGTTGCGCAGAGGTACCCGGAGAAAGTCAACTTGCTTTCACAAAAAGTATTTTATTTTCGGTGTACACGCCAATTGGGTGGGAATATACTGACGGCCAAGTAACATCGCTCCCGAGAGCGGTTACGCACGTGCCCAGACCGTGCAAATCCTGTCATCGGCGATCATTTCTCGTACGCACCTCGCGATACTTCTGCCAAGACGGCGAGGCAGGATTCTCGGTTTTCATGTTTTCCGTTTCACTTCCTGTTTTACTGTTCTGGGGGGTTGCTGATGAATTTGTGTCGACGGAATGGAGAGCGTGCGCTGCGGCGCTCTGGCTTCACCTTGGTGGAGTTGCTGGTGGTCATCGCCATTATTGGGATCCTCATCGCAATGCTGCTGCCGGCCATTCAGGCTGCGCGCGAGTCCGCTCGCCGCGCCAACTGCTCCAGCAACTTGAAGCAGCTGGCCACCGCCATCCAGGTGTATGCCGATCGTAACGGCGAACAGGTGGTGCCTTCGGCGATCAGCCGCGGCACCAGTACGACCGCCGCGAGCAACAATGGCCTGGGCTGGATCACCCTGCTGTATCCCGTGATGGAGAAAGGCAACGAGTACTCCAAGCTCGACCTTTTCCAGACCGCGCATGCCGAACCCAACGGGAGCACGCTGGCCGCCGATCGGTCGGCTTCGTATGTGTGCCCCACCCGCGGTTTCCGACTCATCGGCCGCACCGACACGTATGCCGGCCAATGCGTGGACTACATGTGCGTGGGCATTACCCTGTCGCCGGCGGAGTCGACCCTGCCCGCACCCTTGATTGCCGCCAACGTCAACGGCGGTCTGAGCGGCTGGCGGAACGATTGCGAGCCTTACATGGGCGGCCCGATCATCCCGTCGAACATCATCGGCACCGCGGCCGCGCCGAAGTTGCCGGTGCGCTCGCGCGTGACCATCGGCGCCGTGACCGACGGCATGACCTATACGGCGTTCATTGGCGAGAAGCACTTGAACCCGGACAAGCTCGGCCAGAACGGCTACGATAACCCGCACAACCCTGGCCACATGGCCTCGGGTTCCGGCGGTGCGGCCAAGATTGCCAGTCTGGGCCTGGCGGCATCGCCGAGCGACGCCGCGTACAAGGTCAACCTCACCGACACCAACGGCAACGGTGTGGACGACAAGAACTACTACCGCTTTGGTAGCTGGCACCCGGGCATCAGCCAGTTTGCGTTTGGCGATTGCCGTGTGGTGTCGGTGAAGAATCACGCCGATCCCAATGCGTTGTACAGCATGAGCCACCGCGGCGACGGCCAGCCTTACAATCTGCCGTAACGGCCCGGCGTGTCCTGTGTCGCTGCGTTATTCGCAGCTTGCTAGCATGAATTCCATGGGGAGGTCGGTGGGATGTTCGCCCGCCGACCTCCCTTTTTTGTTGCCTGCCGATGGATGCCGGTCACACAGCCATGGAGACATGCCGACCGAATCGCTGCGCGCATCTCACAGGCCGCTGGAGGGCGAGCGGCGAGCTGCATCGATGATGGTGTTGCAGCCGCTGTGGCCGCTGCATTTTTTCGGTTGACGCATTGGCTTCGTTCCCGTCGCCGCTGGGTACATCATGGCGGCCAATGCCCTGCGCAAATCAAAATGCGGATTTTTCTCTGGCGTTCGGGGGGTAGGCTGGTATATTGACCGCAGTGTCGCCCTGGCGACCCAACCTATCTCCTGGGTTTCCGACAAGTTGCTTCGCCGCCCGCGCTTGCTTCCTCTCTCGACGCGCACCTTGGTTCTTTGTTCGCGAGCGGGCACCAAGAGTTCTATTGCGCTTTCATTTCATCTGCCGTAGTTCGGCTGAATTGGCAATCATTGTGGGCCGCTGACCCGCAAGGATCGGCGGTTTCGTTTGCACTCACGGTTCGGAGTTAGCACGGGGGAGTCCCGGCCAATCTTCGGCTTGTGAGCGATTGCTCCTCGTAACCTGCTAACGATTGCTGGCGGGCACAGCACGGTTGGCGATCTTCGCCACCGAGCTGGGGTAGGGAGAGTCGATGTTTGGTTTTGGCTTGCTTCATCTCTTTATTCTGTTGGCGCCCCTGCCGCTTGCATTGCGCTTTGCGGGTGCTAGCTCTTCCCATCTTTGGTTGGCTCCAGAGGCCGGATCAGATGCTGTCCGCTCATCGGGCAGATCCGGTGTTCTTCTGGCTGGTGGCCAAACCGTGTTTTCATTTTTTTCTTTCTTTCTCCATTCCAGAGGAGGTTGTCGCGATGTTGAACTTGAGGACGTGTTCACGCGAAACGACCAAAAGGCCAGGCTTTACCCTGGTCGAGCTGCTGGTGGTAATCGCCATCATCGGCATCCTGATCGCCATGCTCTTGCCGGCGATCCAAGCGGCGCGCGAATCGGCTCGCCGCGCAAACTGCTCGAACAACTTGCGGCAGATCGGTACGGGCATCCAGCTCTATGCCGACCGCAACAGCGAGCAGATCGTGCCGCACCAGTTCAACGCCTGGAGCTGGTTGTGCTTGATGTGGCCGGTGATGGAACGGCAGGCCGACTGGGGCAACATCCGGTGGCGGCGCATCGATAACGATGGACTCTCGCATCCGTCCTACGGTGCCACCCAGGGCACCGGGCCCAATGGCAAGACCAACGCTCAGAACGTGCAGGCCTTCCGGAGCGACGTGTACTTGTGCCCCACGCGAGGTTTTCGCACCTCGGGCTACAGTAACGGCGGAACGAATTACCAGGCCGTGGATTACGTTCCCGTCGGTGCTACCTACCGCCCCAGTGCCGACTATCCGTTCGGCGCATCGCCGTACAACCAGCACCCGGGCACCTCTGGCACCACGGCGGGCGGTCAACCCTGGTTGAACGGTCCGATCATCGGATATGCCGGGGGGTGGCAGAAGAGCACTGTGAATTCTTCCGGCGAATGGCAGCCGATATTCAGGTCGCAGGTGAGCATCGGCAGCGTGTCCGACGGCATGACCTACACGGCATTCGCCGGCGAAAAGCACGTGACGCCCATGATGCTTGGTCGGGCTGGCCCCGATTACCCGCCCGCTGTGGCGTACACCGACGGCCATTATCACAGCGGCAAGATCGTGGGGCTGGGCCTGGCACAGCGGGCCGATTTCCCGGCGTTCCCCGATCCGCTGCAGAACCCCAGCACCACGGGGCCCGTGAATGGCGAGGACGTTTACTACATGTTCGGCAGTTGGCACCCGGGCATCTCGCAGTTTGTGTTTGGCGATGCCCGCGTGCAGGCCGTGAAGAACTTCGCCGCTCCCGATGTGTTGCGGTACATGGGCGGCCGCAGCGATGGCACGCCCTACAACCTGCCCTAGTGAGCAGGACTGGCAATTCGTGTGGCCGCTGATCCTGCGAGGATAGGCGGCCACGATTGACCTCAATCGCCCGGAGGTTGGCGGGGCACACGCCCTGGCCAGCCTCCGGGGTTTGAGAGTTCATTCCTCGCAACCTGCCACGCACTCGCCAGAGTGGGGGGCAGGTGCAGTACGGCCGGCGATGCGTCGCGGCCGCGCTGCGGTAGGGCAGACTGATGACTTGTGTTGGGTTTTTCACTTCTTCGCCGTGGCACCCTCCGCCGCTTGGATTGCGATTGGCGGGTGCCGACTCACCACGTCTCTGTCGGCGGCTCCGATGCCGGATCACGTTCTGCCCCATTCTTGGGCTGATCCGGCGGGCTTTGGCTTGTGGCCATGTGGAGCCTTGTTTCTTTCCTTTCTTTTCTCCATTCGAGAGGAGTTTGTTGCGATGTTGCATTTGCGAACGCGCTCAACCCGAACGAAGAGGCGGCCAGGCTTCACCCTGGTCGAGCTGTTGGTGGTGATCGCCATCATCGGCATCCTGATCGCCATGCTGCTGCCAGCGATCCAGGCGGCACGGGAATCCGCCCGCCGGGCCAACTGCTCCAACAACCTCAAGCAGTTGGCCACCGGTATTCAGCTCTACGCCGACCGCAACAGCGAGCAGGTTCCGCCTTCGGGCTGGGGCGGCTACAGCTGGCTGGCGCTGATGTACCCGGTGATGGAGCGGCAAGCCGACTGGTCCAACTACCGGCTCTGGCGTGAGGACAGCCCTGGTAACGTCAACGGTCCGACGGGTGGCGCCAGCTACGGGCTTGCCCCGAACGGAAAGACCAATTCCGAGAACTCGCAGGCCTTCCGGTCCGAGGTTTATCTCTGCCCGACCCGCGGCTACCGCCAAGGCCAGTGGGGTACGGCTCAGGCGGTGGATTACGTGGGCGTGGGCGTGACGTATCGTCCCAGTGCCGACTATCCTCACGGCGCCTCGCCGCACAACCTGCACTACACGAGTTCCGGTTCGACGGCGGCTGGCCAGCCCTGGTTGAACGGCCCGATCGTCGGTTATGGCACCTGGGAGAAAACGAGCTTCGACAGCTCGGGCCAGTGGACGCAGGCCATCATCCGCTCACGCGTCAGCATCGGCGGTGTGACCGACGGCATGACGTATACCGCGTTTGCCGGCGAGAAGCACGTGACGCCGTCGATGGTAGGCCGGGCTGGCCCCGACTATCCGTACTGCGTAGCCTACACGGGCGGCGGATACGACGGCGGCAAGATCATCGGTTTGGGATTGGCACAGCGGGCCGATTTCCCGGCGTTCCCCGATCCGCTGGTGGCTCCGCACTCCACCAACAATCCAGGCGGCGAGGACGTCTGGTACATGTTTGGCAGTTGGCACCCCGGGATCACGCAGTTTGTGTTTGGCGATACCCGGGTGGCGTCGGTGAAGAACTACGCCACGCCTGAAGTGCTGCGTTACATGGGCGGCCGCAGCGATGGCACGCCCTACAATCTGCCGTAACCATTGCGGCGGATCGCCGGTCGCTTGCTAGGAGCAAGAGGCCCGCATGAAAAGAAGGGAGGAGGCGGGGCATCAGGCCCGCCTCCTCCCATTTTTATAGAAGTCACTTGGGCAAGCCGTGACTATTCAAGCTTGGGGAGCCCTACCCGCGTTTCCAGTTCCAGCATGCCATCGGCCGGCGCGAGGCGGAGCTCCGCCGTGCCCAGCTCGCGGAGCACCCGCAGTACCAGGGCGACTTCGCTCTGGGCCTCGGCTCGGGTGTTGCCCTTGGTCAGCATGTTTTGCGTCACCAGGGCTTGCTCGTTATCAGTGAGCACCGCGGCCAGGTGTTCCAGGTTCAGTACCGCTTGGACATTGTTGTTGGTGGCGCGGGCAGTTTCGTCACGCTGTAGTTCGTCGATCAACTGACGGGCAAGCTCCGCGGTTGAGGCGATGATGAAGTGGTTCTTCACCATCGCGCAGGTTGGACTGAAGTTGTAGATCAGTTCCACGGTTTGCTGCGGCTCGCCGGGCGGTGTCAGGTAACGCGCCTGGTACAGGGTGGCCCCGCGGTAGTCCGTCGTTTGTTGCAGCAACTGCGGATTGCCCTTCTGAACTCCATCGAAGTTGGCCAGGCCAACCGCCGTCTGATAGGCGGCCACGAGCGCCGGTGAAAACTGGCCGGGGTTCTTCAGTTCCAGCAGTAGGGCGAAGGCGGGCAGCTTCACCGTCGGCACCGGCTGGCCGTCGGCGAACTTCTGCCGTGCCACGATCAAGCGACTGCCCGGCTGCAACTCGCCGAGCACTTGGCTGCCGAAATCGCGGTTGGCAAAGAACATGCTGAGCGAGCCATCGACCTGGTTGAGCTTTGCCAGCGTATCCTGGTCAAACAGTTGGTCGCGCAGTTGCCACATCTGAGCGAGGTCGCGATACATGCTGACGCTCAGGATCGTGCCTTCCGGCTGGATGAGCGCCGGGCCCGCGTTCTCGCCAGCCCGGGCGAAGCACCATTGCCGATTGGCCGACAGTTTTTCGCGATCGAACGGCACCTGCCAGCGAATCGCCAGCCGCCCGTCGGTCACCTTGGCTTGCACCGCCAGGTACGATGCACGATCGAGGGCTTCCATCAGCCCGCCGAGTAGACTTTCGGTGGCTACGTTGCCGCGCGGTGCGGTTTGCAGATTCTCCCATTGGGGCAGGCTGCGGAACTTTTCCAACTGGAGCCAGCCCCAGGCATTGTCATTGCCGGCGTTGGCGGTTTGCGCTGCCTTGAACTCCGACTCGTCCGCCAGCGAACGGCCGCCGTCGAGCAACCGATCCACGGCCGCGATGACATCCTCGCGGCGATTGCCGGCTATCAGCAGTTTCTTGTCGGGCACCAGGGCATAGGCTGCCTGCCCGGCCACGTCCCATACCTCCACGCCGCGATGATTGCTGGCTTGCAGCGGCGACGGTTTGCCCGACGCCAACGAGGCAAGTTCGCCGAAGTTAATCGCCAGTTGACGGACCTTGGCCAGGATGTCGGCGTTTTGTGCCCGCACCAAAAGCAGGCTCCTGCGTTCGAACGGATCGGCGGCCACGGCCAGACCGCCGCCGGTCAGTTCGCTAAGAGCCTGATGCCACGGCATTTGCAGTTGGTCTTCGATCGTGCGTACGCCGGCTTTGAACCGGCCTCCATCTGGCGATCGCCAGAACGCCTGCCATTTTTCGTTCTGTCCGAGCAGCGTTTGCCAGCGGGCTTCGCGGGCGGTGTTTACCAGTGCTTGCGGTTGAGCAATTTCTACGTAAACCGTGGCCGCTTCCGGAGCGAGTTGGGCGAGCGACGCCGGTTGGGCTGCCTGGGCTGCGAGCCCCATACTGGCCGCGACCATGAACAGGACGCAGTGACGCACATACCGCAGCGCACAACGCGAACGAGCGAGCACGATCATGGGAGATGGCTCCTGAAAATGGATGCAGAAGCGGCCAGTGGACCAAACCAGCCGCGGCGGCAGCGGCGACCAACAGCGACAGGAATCCGGCGTTCCACGAGCGCGGCCATAACCGCCGCGGCCTTGCAATCGTGGCACGCGCCGTCATTTCGCAGAGCAATACCGGCCAGCCGGTGGCCAGGTTTCAGCAAAGTGGGCGAAGCCGCTGTCGAAGCCCAGCGGAGGGCGGCTAGCTGGTGGCGTGGCGGATGGCTTCATCGATCGTCAGCAGTTCCACGCCGGCGGCCTGCATTTCCTGCAAGGCTTGTTCGCTATCGTCCGGCTGCAGGTTCACGCCTCGGCAGGCTTCTGGGATGACGTACGTCTTGAAGCCCAACTGCACGGCATCCAACGCGGTGAACTTGACGCAGTAGTCGGTCGCCAGCCCAACAATGTACACCTTGGACACGCCCTGCTGCCGGAGCAGGTCCGATAGCCCGGTGGCCCGGAGGCGCTGGTTATCGAAGAAGCCGCTGTAGCTATCCACGTGCGGATCGGTGCCTTTGCGGACCACGTGTGCCTGCCGTTGGTATTGCAGGTCGGGATGAAATTCCGCTCCGGGCGTGTCTTGCACGCAATGGACCGGCCACAGCCGCTGTTCGAGCTCATCGAGCAGTACCAGATCGCCGGGCTGTTTGCCGGGATGTTTGGCGGCAAAGCTCGCATGGTTCTGGGGATGCCAATCCTGCGTGAACACCAGAATGGGAAAAGCGGCCGCCAGACGATTGATCGGCTCGATGACCTCGTTCCCTCGCGGCACCGCCAAAGCCCCGCCGGGCAAGAAGTCGTTTTGCACATCAACGATCAAAAGCGCCTTCATCGCACACCTTGCGGCACTCCGCCGCTGGCTTGTTGCCGCCAGAATCGCTACGATCGCAGCGTATGTCCTGGCTCTATTCAACGGGCCAATCGCCGCATGCAAAGTGGATCGCGATTGCCTGCCTGGTTCGCCATCGCGCCTGCAGAGGCGACTGGCCAGCCACTAGTTACGCGAGCCCCGTCACCGAGGCAAAGTATGACCGAATATCAGGCTTTGATCGACGAGTATCTGGCTGGCCCCGGGCTGCTGCGGCAGGCCGTTGCCGGCATGAACGCCGAGCAGTTGGACGCTACTCCGGTACCGGGCAAGTGGTCTACGCGGCAAGTGATATGCCACATTGCCGACTTCGAGCCGGTATATGCCGATCGCATGAAGCGGGTGATCGCCGAGCACGAGCCGACCATGTTCGGTGGCGATCCCGACGTGTTTGCCGCGCACCTGGCGTACGACCAGCGCGACGTGGAGGTGGAACTGGCGATGATTGAGTACGTGCGCAGGCACGTGGCCAGCATCCTTCAGACGCTGCCGGCCGAAGCATTTGAACGTCGCGGCATCCACTCGGAAGCTGGCCCGCTGACGCTTGCCGCGTTGCTGCAGAGCGTCACCCAGCACATTCCACACCACCTCACGTTTATCCGCGAGAAGCGGCAGGCGCTGGGCATCTAGCGGCCGCCGCGGAGGGCACGGGGCCAGCCCAGCCTGGAAACGCGTGTAAGGATAGCGACTGTCGTGGGCAAGGAGGCCCGGCGTTATTCTTCGTCGAGCGTCTGCTTTTCGCGCCAGGGCTTGCGCGCCTCGTAGCTCTTGAGCTCTTCCTCGAGCTGGTCGCCGATCCGGCCGTCTTCCTTGCCGACTTCCAGGGCCTTCTTCGACCACTTCACGGCGGTATCGAAGTCGCCCGACTCGGCATAGCCGGCGGCCAGCGTGCTGAGGATGTGGGCCTGCTTGTACTCGGTCAGTTCGCAGGCCTTGGTGGCCAGCTCGATCGAGCGCTTCGCGTTGCGGATGCCGTCCTCGGGCGAGGTGGCCAGCAGCCACGCCAGGTTGTTGAGCACGTGGGTATTGTCGGGCTCCAGTTTCAGGGCCTGCTCGTAGTCGTCGCGGGCACCGGCATGATCGCCCACCCGCAGCCGCGCATCGGCGCGAGCCTGGTAGGCCACGGCCCGCTTGGGATCCTGCTTGATGGCGGCACCAAAAGCGTCGATCGCCTGGCGAACGTTGCCGTTGGTGTAGTACAGCATGCCCAACTGCAACATCGTGGCTACGTCTTGCGACTCACCGTCGCTGAGCTTTTCGAGGTCGCCAATCGCTTCGGCCACCTTGCCCGACCCGGCCAATAGCGTCGCCCTGGCACGCACGGCCTCGGGCATGTTGGGGGCGATCTTCAGCGCGCTGTCCACGTCCTTGAGCGCCGCGTCGATCTTGCCCAACTGCTGGTAAGCGGCAGCCCGGAGCAACAGCACCTCGGGCTGGGGCGTGATCAGCGTCAGGGCTTTATTCACGTCTTCCAAAGCGCCCTGAGAATTGCCCGAGAGGAGGCGAACCCGGGCACGATAGTAGTACGGCGAAGCCGCACCGGGCACTGCCTCGATCGTCTTGGTGAACGCGGCATCGGCCTGATCGTACTTCTTCAGGGTCGCTAGGGTCAGGCCCTGGAGTTCGTACAGGCCGGGCTCTTCGTCTTCGTCGGCCAGTTCCAGCGCCGCCTTGATGTCTTCCAGCGCCTTCTCCGCGGCGTTGGTTTGCAACAGGAAGGTGGCCCTGGCTTCGCGGGCGTCGATATCGCCGGGAGCCGCTTCCACGGCGGCGTTCAGATCAGCCCGCTTCTTTTCGGCGTCGTCCAGGATCTTGGCCCGCGCCACGAGTGCCTTGGCCCTCAGACCTGGCTCATCCTCGGCGATTTCGATAGCGGCGGAGAGAGCTTTAATGGCCTTCTCCTTGTCGCCGCCGGGGATCGATTGCAGCCGACCCAGCAGGAACTGCCCTTGGGCAGTCTTGGGCGTCAGTTCGATCGCGCGTTCCAGATCGCGCTGGGCCATCTCGCGCAGGCGGATCAGTTGCTGCAACTGCTGGGCGTCGACCGGCACGCCGGCCAGCACCGGCCGCGAGAGCTGAGCCGCCCGTTCGATCAAGGTCGAAGCGAGGAAGCTCTCGCAGAACTGCTTGTTGGCGCCGCTCATGCCGGCATCAAGCGCCTTCTCAGCCAGGTCGATCACCTCGGTCAATTCGCGCAGGCTTTCGGCCTGGAGGCGTTTTTCCAGGGCTTCGTCGAAGAACTTCTGGCCAGGATCGTCGGCCTTGGCCGCCGTCACCAGCAGGACAGGAATCAAGATCCAACTCCAGGCCA
>Ga0182737_1003214_pt1 | contig 12306 bp, 8 predicted proteins | sample eDN5th30CBELigOP_FD_128878 | JGI IMG/M metagenome (GOLD analysis project Ga0182737, IMG submission 128878) | Enriched Organic Plus compost microbial communities from Emeryville, California, USA - eDNA 5th pass 30_C BE-Lig OP (version 2) (version 2) ... | reverse complement strand
CGACGAGGAAGACGAGGCCGAGGTTCAGAACGAGGCCAATCACGGCGATGCCTGAGGTGTCGAGCGAGCGGCGGCGGAGGCCGAGGACGAAGCCGTAGAAACCGAGCGCGACGCCGCCGAGGACGAACAGGCTCGCGACGGTGCTGATCGCGTAATAGGCCCACGCCACGAAGCCGACGAGTTCCTCCTTCGCCGTGAGCTGCTGGAACGTGCACATCAGCGTGAAGCAGACGAAGGCAGCCAGAATCGAGCACCTCGCCGCCCAACGCCCCGGCTCGGTCGGTGGGAGTTGGGAGGCAGGCTCAGTCATGCGTCGTCGCTAAAAAAGGGGCGGGAGTCGTCTCGGTCAGATCGGCTACCATTGTATCGACCGTCGAGCGAGACGACTCCCGCCCCCCCGTCTTGCTTCCATTCCATGGGGTGGCTGGGGCAAAACGTAGTGATGCCCCAGAGATCCACGCCCATCAGACGTCCAATCGCAGGGCGGCGCTGCCGGCTTAGCCAACCGTGCCGCCCTGGTTGAATTTCGTCGCCGTTACTCCGGCAGCGGCTTGTCCTTCGTTTCCGGCGCGAACAGCAGCGTGATGACGCCGACGAAAAAGATCGCGCACATGCACACGCCCGCGTAGCGCCAGTTGAGCGGCGGCGGGTACTTATCGGGCGTGAACACCTGGCTCGTAAGCAAACCGAGCACCGTCGGGCCACCCGCAGCCACGTAGCGGCCGACGTTGTAGCAGAAGCTGGTGCCCGTGCTGCGCAGGCGAGTGGGGAACAACTCGGGGAAGTAAATCGCATACCCGGCGAACAGCGACAACTGGAAGAAACCCATGATCGGGATCATCCAGAAGATGTCGGTCGGTTTGTTCAGATAGGCGAAGACAAACGCCGTCGACGCCGCAGCCCCCAAGAAGGCGATCAGGAACGTCGGTCGGCGGCCGATGCGCATTGTGATCCAGCCGAAGCTGTACATCCCCAAAAACGCGCCGACTTGCTGCATCAGCAGCGTCAGGCTTTGCCACGTCGTCAGGCTGCTGCTGATTTCGCGCTCAATGCTCGTCCGTAGCGTTCGCTCCTCCTCGGGGAGCGATTCGACCAGCTTCTTTCGCTCAGCGGCCAACATCGGACGCTGTTCCCACTCCTGCAGTTTTTCGAGCACGGCAATCTTTGCGGCGTCCCCTTGCGCGGCGGCGAAATACCGCTCATAGACCGCCGGCGAAAGGTTCTTGCGGAACACCTGACGCGACAGGTCGCCGCTGAAAAAGCCGATGCCCCACAAACCGATCACGCCCGGGATCGCCAGCATGAGGCCGACAAGCGCGCTCTTGCGCCAGCGCGGATCGGTGAACATTTCGACATAGGAACCGCGTTTTTGATCGGCTGCGCCCGAATGCGCCACCTTTTGCCACTGCTCGGGCTCCTTCAAACGGCGACGGATCACCAGGGCCAAAAGGGCGGGCAAGGCGCCAATGACGAACATGATTCGCCACGCGCTGATCCCCTTTTCTTCCAGCGGCGCCAAACCAATACCAATCAACGCAGCCGAGACGTTGCCGACCGCCGACAGCGCCTGCAACAGGCTCAAGGCGCGCGGACGAGCGCGGGCTGGCATTACCTCGGCCACCAAGGCGACGCCCACCGCGAACTCGCCGCCGACGCCGAGTCCGGTCAGAAATCGGTAGAAGGAAAAGTCCCAAACGCTGGTCGACAGCGCGCTAAGCCCCGTACAGGCCGAGTACAAGAGAATGGTAATGACCATTGTCTTCGCGCGGCCGATACGATCGCCGAGGGCACCAAAGAACAACCCGCCGGTCGCCCAACCAATAATGAACAGGCTGGTGACGTAGCCACTCCACAAGGCTACGGACGGATGGTCAGAAGCGACCTCCAGTAGTTCCTGCATCGCCTTCGGACGGGCGAGCGTAAAGAGCTGCTGATCCAGACAATCGAACAACCAACCCAGGGCGGAGACGATCAGTACGAACCAGTGATAGCGATTCAGCAGCTTGTACCAGGGCCGATTGTCGTTCAGGTCGTCGGCCGGGGCGGGAGATCCTTCGTCAAAACCGTGCATGATGGCCCTCGGGTGAGTGGAGGCGAGTTTCGCAGTGTAAATGGCTTGCTTGCTGACAGCAAGCGCGTCGGCCCGACGGGCTGGCGGGGCAGGGGAGTGAGGATTTGAGTTGCGCGGCGCTGGCTCAAGCTCGCCCAGCCGGGACGCCTGGACCACAGAGGGGCGGCGATCCTTGCCACTTATTAATTAGTTCCATACAATCGCCGCATGCCGAACCTCGTTAGGTCCGCCTGGCGTGGAGCGGTTGGCTGCTGCGCGGTCGGGGAGTTTTCCAGCGCCACAAGCGCGGCGGGCGGACAGGTCTTGTGGCCTACCTCCCAGTCACCAACCCACCCGCTGGGGGTATTGTGGGCCGCAAGGGTCGTTTCTGCGTAAGTACTGTAATGAACAGACATTAAATACGTTCAAGAACCTGTTGTGCCTCTAGTAGGCGAGGGTCAACGGCGGTTGGAGCGGGGCGTCCTCGGGTCGCTGCCGAGCGGCGGCGGGCGCGGGGCCGCCTTTTGACCGACGAACCACCCATTTCGCGGTAGACTTGGGGACTAGTCGTCGCAAGTTGGAAGAAGCTAGGCCGGCGAGCCAAAATAGGAGCGTCGCCAGGATATAGAGAAGGAGTGCGCGAATGAGTGCAGGTTTTCCGGGCCAACAGCCCGTTGTGATTTACCACCAGATGAGCCCCCTCAGCCGACTTTTCGGTTGGTTCGGCTGGTTGGCGGCGATCGTCTGTCTGATTTGGGCGTTCGGCGCCTACTCGGCCTACAAGGAATACCTGGACGAGGATAAAGGCATCACCGAGAAGTTTGTCTCGGGCTCGAAGACGGCGGACAACAAGATCGCCATCATCACGATCGACGGCGTGATCATGGAAGACGGCAACGGCTTCGTGAAGAAGCAGATCGATCGCGTGGCCGCCGACAAAAACGTGAAGGCGGTGGTCGTGCGCGTCGACTCCCCTGGCGGCACCGTCTCCGGATCGGACTACATCCTCCACCACCTGGACAAGCTGCGCGAGGACAAGGATCTGCCGATTGTCGTCAGCATGGGGAGCATGGCGACCAGCGGCGGATACTATGTGTCGATGGCGGTCGGCAGCAAACCGGACACGATCTTTGCCGAGCCGACAACCACGACGGGCTCGATCGGCGTGATCATTCCGCACTACGACATCAGTGGCCTGCTCGCGCGGATCGATGTGAAGGACGATTCGATCGCAACGCACGAGCGGAAGCAGATGCTGAGCATGACGCGGCCGATCAGTCCCGAAAATCGCGAGCTGATCCAGGCCTACGTGAACGAGAGCTTCGAGCGATTCAAGTCGATCATCAAGAAGGGGCGGCCGGTCTTTGAAAAAGACGCCTCAGCCCTCGATCAATTGGCGACCGGCGAGATCTTCAGTGCTAACCAAGCGCTTAAGCACGGCTTGGTCGACAAGATCGGCTTTCAGGAGGATGCGATCGACCGCGCGATCGAACTGGCGGGAATCGACAAGTCCAAGACCAAGGTCGTGCGATTCAATCCGCCGGTCGACCTGTTCGGCAGCCTCGGCTTGATGAGCGCGAAGATGCCGTCGCTGCAAAACCCCTTCAACAGCCAAACGCTCCTCGACCTGAGCACGCCGCGAGCGTATTACCTGGTGACCATGCTGCCGGCTGCGGCGACCAGCCATCGGCGGTAATGCGGAATTCGGAATAGGGAATGCGGAATGTGGGACGCTAATAGCGTCTTACGTTCCGCATTCGTTTTTCTTGCCGCTCATTCCGCATTCCGCATTCGCCCATCATCCAGCCGAATACAGCATTTCCCCCTGAAAATGATACTGCCACCGCCCCGCTCGGTCGGCGAGGCGGTAGATGGCGACGCGTTGGCCGGTGGTGAGTTTTTTGTCCTTGCCGATGATGGCCATTACGGTCCGCTGGCACTCGGATACGGCGTCCCCTGCGGAGGCTTCGCGTTCGGGGAAGACGACTTGTTGGTAATGGCCGTCGAGCGGACCGCCAACGAATTCAATTGCCATGCGGATCATGGTCCCGACCTCTTTCTCAGGTGCGCTACCGCAAAACCAGCGACCTTGCTGTTGAACTAGCTCCGGTCGTTCGGCTTCGCGCCGCTCGTCGGCTGCCCAGCCCAGAACACCGGGCCGGGCAGCGACAACGATTGGCCCTACAACGTTCGGAGGAAGGCGACCAGGTCAGCCTTCTCCTCTTCGGTCAGCTTCAACTGCTGGACCAAATTGAAGAATTCCACGGTGTCTTCGAGCGTCAGGCAGCGTCCGTCGTGCAGATACGGCGGGCTGTCTTTGATGCCGCGAAGCGTGAAGGTCTTGATCGGTCCGTCGCCTGGCTCTTGCGTAAAGCGTTCGAGCTTCAGGTCGTGCATCTGATGGTCGAGGAAGTGCGGCCCGCTATGGCAGGTAACGCAGCGTCCTTTGCCGTGGAAGATCTTTTCGCCCCGCAGCTCCGCTTCGGTCGCTTTCTCGGGATCGAGTCGGCCCTCGATCGTCAGCTTGGGGGCCGGCGGAAAGTCGAGCATGTTCTGCAGCTGAGCCATATGCGGGATCACCACGCGCGGCAGCTCGACGAAACCTTTCTTCATGGCGTGAATCGGGTCGCCGTTGAAGTAAGCCGTCCGCTGCTCGAACTCGGTGAAGTCTTCGACGCTGCGCAGGCTGCGCTTCGAGCCGTGAATCTGCTGGTTGAACACGCCCCGGAGGCTGGTCGTGTCGAGACGGAAGCGGCGTTCCTGCGGACGAATATCGGGCGACAGGTGGAACTGGCCGGTCGTGTGGCCGTTCACGTGACAATCGAAGCAGGCGACGCCGAGGCTCGGCTTCTCGCTCTTGCGATCGTCGGTCAGATTGAATTCCTCCTGCGGCAGCGGCGTGAGCAGTAGCCGCAAACCGTCGAGCTGCACTGGCGTGAGGATGTCTTTGAACAGGCGATGGAAGTTCTCGAGCGTGACGACCTCGCCGCGCGAGACGTCGCCCAGCTCCGGACGATTCTGCAGGAAGATCGCCGGCGGGAATTCCGGCAAGAACGCTTCGGGCAGATCGTGCTCGACGTCAAAGCGTTCCAGCCGCGGGAACATCTTCACCTGCATCTGCGGGAAGACCTGTCCGCCGGGCGTGTGCTTGGGATGGGGAAGCGGCTTGTACGGAAAGAGATTCTTCTCGCGGATTTCGGCGGGGGACATTTCAGCCAGGTCGGCGAACGTCATTCCCTGCGGCAGCCTGGCGGTGGGCCCAACCGGCAGTGGCTTGCCGCGGCTCATCTTGGCTTCGGGATCGAGTTTGGGCTCCAGGTTGTAGCGACTTTCGAGCAGCTTCCGCTGGGCGGCCATGACCTTCGGCTTGTCGGCTTTGTCCTTGGCCATCACTTCCTCGAACGTAACGGCGTTCGGCTCGGGAGCGCCGAGGGGATCGCGAGCGAAGTCGAAGCCCCGCATCTCTCCCTTCTCCGGCTGATCCTCCAAAGCCTGGCTGCTGCGCTGGGCGTTCTTGGGATCGAACTTCTCGGGGGCGTCGGCCTTGGTTAGCCGCTGCTCGGGCCGCTTGCCGCCGTCATCGCGAGCGCCTTGCTGGGCTTGCTCGACAACGTCGAACGGTCGATTGGCTTGGCCAGCCGGCTGAGCGGCGCGTCGGCTATCGGCTGGCGCCGCCGGAGCTGCCGCGGCGCCGGGTCGGACCGAAGGAGGCACAGCGCCCGGCTGAAGGCGAACGCCCGGCTGCTGCCCTGGCGTCTGGCCGGCGGGCGGTTGCCGCTGCGGAGTGGTTTGGGAGGCGGCAACGACCGTTAGCAGCATAAAGCCGCCCGTTGCCAGGATAGAGCTCATAGCGAGAGAGCTGCGCGACATCTTGGTGGTTCCTCAGAGAGCGATGCGGTCGCCGCGTGAACGCCCCATTGCGTTGCCAACCGTGGAATCCGCGACCGCAGGGGTAATAGCAAATCATGTACCGTGCGCGCGCATTCACTCTTACACGCCGGTAGCTCTCCATGTGCCCCCGCTGACTTCCAGCGAAATTCAGGCCACTTTGCGCCGGGGCGCGCGGTGTGCGATTCGGCTCGCGCGACGGAGCGATTTCCCTTTACCTCCACGCGTCTTAGACGCCCTCCTCGACTTAAGCTCTTGCTTCATCCACTGCTCGAGCAGCCCCAGCACGGCGCCTTCTTCCGGCGTCAGCCGGTGGAGCGAAGTGCGCAACTCTCGCTGCGCCTTGGCTTGCAGCGTTTCGACGAGGCGCCGGTCGAGGAACGTCTGAATTACTGCAGGGTGGATATAGCATTTGCGGCACACGGCCGTGGTGTTTCCAAGTCGCTTCGCAACCTGCTCAATCGCCGCCGTGATCCGCCGCCTGGCTGCCGCCTGAGAGTCGAAATCCTGAAACTCCTGCAGCGCTCGCGCGGCGAGCGCCGTCCCCGCCCAGGTTCGAAAGTCCTTCGCCGTGAACGGCCCGCCGGTGATCTCGCGCAAGTAGTCGTTCACGTCCGCAGAGCCGACGTCGCGCACCTCGCCGGTCTCGTCGACGTACTGCAGTAACTCCTGCCCGGGCAGATCCTGGCACCTGGCCACAATCTTGGCTAGCTGCGGATCGTGCAGGTCGATCTCGTGCCGCACTCCGCTCTTGCCGCGGAAGTCGAATGCAATTTTGTGTCCCTTCACGCGAACGTGCTTGTTTCGCAGCGTCGTCAGGCCGAAGGAGTCGTTCTTCTGGGCGTACTCGTCGTTGCCGACGCGAATCAGCGTCGTCTCCAACAGCCGAACGACGGCGGCCAGCACCTTCTCCCGTGGCAGGCCACGGCGTTTCAGATCGCGAGCCACCGCGCGGCGTATTTTGGGCAGCGTGCGGGCGAACTCGATGACGCGTTCGAACTTCACCTCGTCGCGCACCCGCTCCCAGTCGGCGTGATACCGATACTGCTTTCGCCCCCGAGCATCCTTGCCGGTCGCTTGGATATGCCCCCGCTCGTCCGGACAGATCCAAACGTCGGTCCACGCCGGCGGAATCGCCAGCGCGTCAATCCGCTGCAACGTCGCGGCGAGTCGAATCACTCGCCCCCGCTCATCGCGGTAGACGAACTTGCGCCCGCGCTTTACGCGCGTGACGCCGGGGCAATCGTCGCACACATAACGCAACCCGGCGCTCCTGGCGAACTCGGGGGCGTTCTCGGGAGTGACTTTCATGAGCGTGGTCATGCTTTGGCCGGGAGGCAATCGTTATGCCGCCCGCCTTGCGCCTCCGCGCATGTCACAAAGCCTCGAATCGCAGGTCGCGCGATCGTCCTCCGCGCTTCAGCCGGTCCCCCTGGTGGCGCTACGACCGTCTCAGAACGAGAGTCCGCGTCTCGCGAGGATACGGTTTTTGCCGCCTTTCCCGGCCGTTCGGCAAATCGCAGAATCGCCGAAACTCCAACGTAGACAACGCTTAACCGTGCTGTCACGCACTCTTGCCAGAATGACTGGCACGGAGTTTGCCTTTTGGGTCCGCCACCTGCCAACGACGGCAGCCAAAAACGAAATCAACACAACTTTGCTTAGTTTGCATTGAGGAGAATTGCCATGGAGGCTGTCATCAGCAAAACCAATCGACGGGCCGAAGGCCGTCTGCCTGATCCTGAAACCATTCGTCGTCGCGCGGCCCGCATCCGTTCGCACTGGTCGCAAGAGGAACGTCGTCAGCGGGCCGAACAAGCTCGCCGCTTCCTGATCCAACTCGCAAGCCAACTGTAAACGCGGCGCGGGCGATTGTTACTACAAACGCAACGTAGCGCTCTGGCTCAATCGGCCAGCTCGCGATGATCTATAGAGCCGAGTCGACGCGTGTCCGCCGCTTCCATGGCGGGCACGCTCGACACGGAAATTCAACATGATGGACAACTTGCAATGGCGCTCGCCGAGTACCGACGGAAGCGCGATTTTCGAGTAACCGCTGAGCCCAAGGGCGTTCAAAAATCGAGCGGTCGTTCCATTTTCTGCGTGCAAAAGCACGCAGCCTCTCATCTGCACTACGATTTCCGTCTCGAACTGGACGGAGTGCTTCTAAGCTGGGCCGTTCCTAAGGGACCGAGCCTCAATCCGGCCACCAAACGGCTGGCGATGCACGTCGAGGATCATCCACTCGACTACGCCGACTTCGAAGGGACGATCCCGCAGGGCGAATACGGCGGCGGAACCGTCATGCTCTGGGACATCGGCCACTGGGAAGCCGACGGCGACGCGAGGAAGATGTACCGCGACGGCAGTATCAAGTTCACGCTGCACGGCAGCAAACTGAAAGGGCACTGGCATCTGATCCGCTCCGGTGGTCGCCGAAGCAACAACGACAAACAGTGGCTCCTCTTCAAATCGAAAGACGAGGCGGCGAGCGACAGCGACGAAATCACCGAGAGTCTGCCCCGCTCCGTCAAAACGGGGCGAGATCTGGACGAGATCGCCGCCGGCAAACCGACCAAGAAGAAGAAACGCTCCACCAAGAAGCCCCCCCAAGCCTCCACCGCCCGCAGCAAGCGGCCCAAGACCAAGACCGCCAGGTCGGCTCGCGCCAAAGCTAAGGGCGGCACCCGTTCGACGGCCAGCGGAACTCGGCGGAAGCGTCGCAGCCGAGACGCCGATGCCGAAAGTGGGGCGGCTGTGACTCAACCAAAGCGATCGGGCGGCTCTCTCGGCATCGCGCTGCCATTCGAGCCGCAGCTCGCCACGCTCGCCGATGAAGTTCCGCAGGGCCCGCAGTGGATTCACGAGCAGAAGTTCGACGGCTATCGCATGCTCGGCCTGGTCGACAACGGCCAGGTGATGCTCGTCAGCCGCAACGGCCACGACTGGTCCGATAAATTCCCCGCTGTCATCGAAGCAGCGCGCAAGCTCCGCTTCAAGCAAGTCATCTTCGACGGCGAAGTCGCCGCACTCGACGAGCAGGGAGTCAGCCGCTTTCAGCTCCTCCAAAACGCCGTCAGCGAGCGACGAGCCGACCATCTGAAGTACTACGTCTTCGACCTGCTCTTCCACAACGGCAAAGACTTGCGAAGTCTGCCCCTGGAAAAGCGCAAGGCGAAGCTCGAAAAGCTCCTCGCCAAGGCCCCCAAGGGCGGCGTCGTTCAGTATTCGACGCACCGCGCCGGCGATGGCCAGCGATTCTGGCAGGAGGCGTGTCGCGGGGGCGAAGAGGGGATCATTTCCAAGCGCAAGGACATGCCGTATCGCTCAGGCCGCAGCCTGGAGTGGCTGAAGATCAAGTGCACGCTGAATCAGGAATTCGTGATCGGCGGCTACACCAGCCCGCAAGGAAGCCGAACCGATTTCGGCGCGCTGCTGGTCGGCTACTACGAAGCGGGGGCGCTGAAGTACGCCGGGAAAGTCGGCGCCGGCTTCAGTCAAAAAATGCTCGGCGAATTGATGGCGAAGCTCAAGCCGCTCGAGCAACGCGCGTCGCCCTTCTCAGACCTGAACTCCGGGATGGCTGAGGGGCGCAAGGCCCACTGGGTAGCGCCACGCCTGGTCTGCCAGATCACCTTCACGCAGTGGACCAAGGACAACCGGCTGCGACATCCGGTGTTTCAAGGTCTACGTGAGGACAAAGCGCCCAAGGCGGTCGTGCGCGAGCAGATCGTGCCCCACGCAGCCGCCGAGAGCGAGGCCAGACATTCGCACAACGGACACGCTGGCAGCGGAGAAAATGGCATGGCGAAGACAAAAGGCCCCCGTGGAAAGCGGGCAGCCAAACCAAGCCCACGAAGTGCGAGCGGCGACGAAACGGAGGTCCTCGGCGTTCGGCTGACGAGCCCCGGCAAGGTGCTGTACGCCGATCAAGGCATCACGAAGCTCGATCTGGCGGAGTACTACGAGCAGGTCGCCGAGTGGATGCTACCGCACATCGACGGCCGGCCGCTGTCACTGGTCCGCTGCCCGGAAGGGGAGGGCAAATCGTGCTTTTATCAGAAGCACCTCAGCCCCGGCATGCCGGAAGAGTTGCGGCGCATTGAAATTCAGGAAGAGAAGAAGGTCGGAACCTACGTCGTCGCCGAACAGCCGGAAGACCTCATCGCGCTGGCTCAGATCGGCGCCCTGGAAATCCACTGCTGGGGCTCGCGCGCGGACCGGGCCGAGACCCCCGATCAAATGGTGTTCGATCTCGACCCAGCGCCCGACGTCGGCTGGCCGATGGTCGTCGATGCCGCGCAGCAGCTTCGGCAACTCATCGAAGATCTCGGCCTCAACTGCCTGCTCAAGACCACCGGCGGCAAAGGGTTGCACCTGGTCGTGCCGCTGCAGCGACGTCACGGCTGGGAGGAGGTCGCCGCGTTTAGCAAAGCGCTAGCCGACGCGGTTTCGACCGCCGCTCCGGACCATTTCACATCGAACATGTCGAAAAAGGCCCGCGACGGGAAAATCTTCATCGACTACCTGCGCAATAATCGCGGCGCCACGGCCATCGCTCCGTACTCGACGCGCGCCCGCGCCGGCGCGCCAGTCGCTGTGCCGATCCGTTGGGACGAGCTGAGCGCCAAGCTCAAGTCCGACGCCTTTACGCTCCGCGATGTCCCGCGCCGCTTGAAAGGCCTCAAGCAGGATCCCTGGGCCGACTTCAACTCGCTAAAGAAAGCGATTCCTCGTTCCGCTTGGACCAGGCTCGGATACGATCCGCCATAAACGCGGCGCGCGCAGCCGATCGCCGGCCGGGCGTGCCGCATCGAAGGAGACTCCTGTCATGGCACAACGACGCACCACCAAGGCCAAACAGCCGAGAGCGAGCTGGAAAGGTCGGTTGATCATCGACCTGGTCCAATTCAAGATCGAGGCGTTCAACGCGGTCTCGCCCGACGAGGGGGAAATCCACTTCCACCAATTGCATGCCGCCTGCCATAGCCGGATTCGGTACCAAAAGGTCTGTCCGATCCATGGCGAGGTCGACAACGACGAAATCGTCCTTGGCTACGAGTACGGACGGAACAAGTACGTCGAAGTCGACTCCGACGAAATCGACGCGATGCGCACCGAGCGGGACAAGGCGCTCCGTCTCGACACGTTCGTCGCGGCAGACGCCTTTGACCCAATGTGGTTCGACGGCCGCACCTATTACCTGCTTCCGACCGACACCGAGGACCATGAACCGTACGCCCTGATTCACGCCGCGCTGCTCGACATGGGGCGTTACGGCATCGGCGAGATGGTCTTCTCGCAGCGCGAGCAGTTGACCGCCGTCCGAGCGACGGAGGAGGGACTCGTTCTCTCCATGCTCCGCTACGGCAACGCGTTTCGCGAAGCGTCGGAGTTTGCCCCGCCCAAGCTGAAGGTGACGGGCAAGAAGGTGGCGATGGCCAAGATGCTTATCGACGCGGCCACGGAGAAGAAGTTCGACCTGGCCAGGTACGCCGACGAGTACCAAACCAGGCTTGCCGAATTCGTCGAAGCCAAGATCAAAGGCAAGGACGTGAAAGCCGCCCCGGAAGAGGAAGAGCCGGAGCCGGTAATCAACCTGATGGACGCCCTCAAGCGGAGCTTGGACCACAACAAGCGTTCAGGCGTTTCCAGCAAGACTACGTCGAAAAAACGCGCGACGGGACGGCGGAAACGAGCGTCCTGAAATCGCTACTCCCCCACGAGGGATTGCCGGGCAATCTCTATTTCTTCGCTCATCGATCGCGCGCAGCGGCGATGGTGCTGTCATGGCCTCTTTGCGCCCGCGCTGGTCAGATTGCGACCCCGCGCGGGTGGGCAATTTTCTCTAGTACCCCCCGCAGCCGAGGCCAATCGAGCCTTCTCCGCGTGCAGGAGCTCTTGAGGCTGCGTTAGGTACGGAAGATGCAACGGCCAGATGCCGGCTTCGAGTCGACAGCAGTCCGAAGCCAGTCCGAGCCGTGCGCTCGGTCCCTGATGACGCACACCTTGAAACGCTTCACGAGCGGGAGCTGACTGCGTATGAGCCCGGAACCTGGCAGCGGTATGCCTGACGAACAATGGCCGGAGCATCGGCCCGATAAGGCAGGCAAGAATCAGCCAGCCGCCGCGACGCCCCAAACGCCGGGAGGGACGAATCATGGGGCTCCTCTCAAGCGGTCCGCCATCCACGGCAAAGGAGACGCCCCCTCGGACCTGACGCCGCACGCTCATCCCGAAGCGGAATGGCAGCGCGCGGAGCAAATCTCCGAGTCGAGCATCGTCCAACAAAATAAGCTCGCCGCCACCGGCAGCGTTGGACTCGCCAAACACCAGGCCGACACGGCCGCCGAGCGCGCCGAGAAGGG
>Ga0182737_1003213_pt1 | contig 12316 bp, 10 predicted proteins | sample eDN5th30CBELigOP_FD_128878 | JGI IMG/M metagenome (GOLD analysis project Ga0182737, IMG submission 128878) | Enriched Organic Plus compost microbial communities from Emeryville, California, USA - eDNA 5th pass 30_C BE-Lig OP (version 2) (version 2) ... | reverse complement strand
GGACCGCGGCGTGGGCCCCGTGATGCTGCGCCCCGGCCACGTCACCGCGGCCCAGATCGCCGCGGTGCTGGGCATGCCCGTGGGGCGGCCCGATACCGACGCGCCGCGCGCCTCCGGCACCCTGAAGGCGCACTACGCGCCGCATACACCGCTGGAACTGGTCGACGCCGCCCGGGTGTCGCGGGCGCTGCAGGGCCGCGGCCTGCCCGCTGGCAAGGTGGCACTGGTGGCCTATGATCCGCGTCCGGCCGGCAGTGTTCCGACCGAGGACGACGGACGCATGCATTGGCACGCCGTGCCCGCCGATCCGGCGCAGTACGCCCAGGCCCTGTACGCCACGCTGCGCGAGCTCGACACCCAGGGCTACGCCCGCATCCTGCTGCAGGCGCCGCCGCTGCTGCCCGAATGGGAGGCCGTCAACGACCGCATCGGCCGCGCCGCGGCGGCGTTCTCGCTGGACACGACAGGACTGACCGGCACTTAAGGGTGATGGCGGGTCCGGGCGTTCCTGGGCAGATACTGGGCTGATTTTTTTGTCGAGTGTTTGGCTGTCGGGGGCGGTCTGGGTTCTTGAGACGTCCGCGCCGGGGGAGCCGGCCGAGGGGCGCTTCCGGTGCCGGTCCGGCGCCGCGGAGCGCCGGACACCGCTTCGGCTCGCTCGTCCGGCCCGTCCGGGCCTCCCTTCGCTTCCGCCTCGCTCGGCCCCGAGGCGCGCCCCCCGGCCGGCTCCCCCAGCGCGGACTCGCAGATCAGATCGATCGACGGCCGGCGGGATGAGCGGTTTGCTTGGCATGCTGGCCCGCACGGGAGGGCGGGTGGAAGATCTTGCCGGGCCCGGCCATGCGGGGTGCGCGGGCACCCCACATGGCCTTACGCGTTGTGCGCTGGCGAGGTGCGGGTTTGTGGCCAGTGTTTCTTTTCTTCTCGCAGCTTGCGCGACGCTCGCGCAACCTTCATTGCTCGCAAACCTTCCCAAGGAAACGACTCCCCGGCCAGCCAACACTCCATGCCCACCTGGGCATGTACGTCCCGGCAGACCGCGCAGGGCGGCCTGCCGGGACGGGTGCCAGAAAGTTTCCTTCCCCACCCACCCACGAACGTCTCAAGAACCCAAAACCCCACCTCTGTAAAGAAAGAAGCGCCCCCGGGAAGAAGCGCATTGCGACATCCCCCGAGACAGGCGTAACCTTCCGACCCGCCCGACATCCCGGGCGAGCTCATGCCGCCGGCACCCCACCCGGGCGCGGCGGCTCTACTTATTCAGGAGTACAAGAATCATGAAGCGGCAATTTGCCATGGTGATGGGGGCGCTGGCGCTCACGTTCGCGGCGCAATCGGCGTACGCGGGTCCGACGCTGGACGCGGTCAAGAAAAAGGGCTTCGTGCAATGCGGCCTGACCGACGGCGTGTCCGGTTTCAGCGCCGTCGACAGCAAGGGCGCCTGGTCCGGCATGGACGTGGACATCTGCCGCGCCGTTTCGGCGGCCGTCTTCGGCGATGCCGACAAGTACAAGGGCCTGGCCCTGTCCACCCAGCAGCGCTTCACCGCACTGCAGTCCGGCGAAGTCGATGTGCTGCTGCGCACCGTCACACTGACCCAGACCCGCGACACCTCGCTGGGCCTGGCCGCCGTGGCGGTCAGCTTCTACGACGGGCAGGGCGTGCTGGTGCGCAAGTCGCTCGGCGTGAAGAGCGCCAAGGACCTCAACGGCGCCACCATCTGCGTGCAGCCGGGCACCACCACCGAGCTGAACCTGGCCGACTGGTTCCGCGCCAACGGTATCGCGTTCACGCCCGTGGTGATCGACAAGGTCTCCGAAGTCGTGCGCGCGTTCGAGTCGGGCCGTTGCGACGCCTTCACCGACGACGCTTCGCAGCTGGCCGCGGTGCGCGCCACCCAGGTGTCCAAGCCGGACGACTACGAGATCCTGCCCGAGCGCTTCTCCAAGGAGCCGCTGGGCCCCATGGTGCGCCAAGGCGACGAGAACTGGCTGGGCATCGTGCGCTGGACGCTGTTCGCCCTGATGGAAGCCGAGGAATACGGCATCACCCAGAAGAACGTCGACGAGATGCTCAAGAGCAAGAACCCCAACGTGCTGCGCATCCTGGGCGTGACGCCGGGCGCCGGCAAGAACATGGGCCTGGACGAGAAGTGGGCCTACAACGCCATCAAGGCGGTGGGTAACTACGGCGAGATCTTCGAGCGCAACGTGGGCAAGGACAGCAAGCTGGGCCTGGCGCGTGGCGTGAATGCGCTGTGGAACCAGGGCGGCGCGGTCTATCCCTGGCCGGTGCGCTGATACCGGCCCGGGCTGCCCTGCGGGCAGGGGCGGCCCGGTGCCCGGCATTGGTTCCATGCGCCGCGCCCGAAATGGTTCTAGCGCGCGGCGCCATCTCTCCCTATGATGCCTGCAAGCCATACGCGGCCGGTCCCGGCCGCGTTTCTCATTTTCCCTTCCCGAATGCTTCCATGAACGGCGCCGACAGTCTCTGCGACACCCTGCTAGCCAACGATATCGATGTCTGCTTCGCCAACCCCGGCACGTCGGAGATGCACTTCGTCGCTGCACTCGACCGCAAGCCGCGCATGCGCTGCGTGCTGGGCCTGTTCGAGGGTGTGGTCACCGGCGCGGCCGACGGCTATGCCCGCATGGCCGGCAAGCCCGCCGCCACGCTGCTGCACCTGGGCCCCGGCCTGGGCAACGGCCTGGCCAACCTGCACAACGCCAAGCGTGCACGCACGCCCATGGTCAACGTGGTGGGCGACCATGCCACCTACCACGTCCAGTACGACGCCCCGCTCACCAGCGACGTCGAGGGCGTGGCCAAACCGATGTCGCACTGGGTCGGCCGCATCGCCGACGCCGCCTCGGTGGCCACGCAGGCCGGCGAAGCCGTGCGCGTGGCGCGCCGTGCGCCCGGCAACGTCACCACACTGATCCTGCCGGCCGACGCCGCCTGGGGCGAGCTGCCGGGCGACACGCCGGCCCCCGTTGCCGTGCCCCTGGAGACACCCGCGGCGCCCGCCGCGCAGCAGATCCGCGCCGCCGCCCAGGCCATCCGCAGCGGCCAGCCCACCACGCTGCTGCTGGGCGGTGCGGCGCTGCAGGGCCGCGCGCTGGCGGCCGCCGGCCGCATCGCCCACGCCTATGGCGTGCGGCTGGCCAGCGAAACCTCGTCGCGCCGCGTCGAGCGCGGCATCACGCGCGCTCCGGTGCAGCGCCTGCCGTATCCGGTGGACCAGGCCGTGGCCTTCCTGAAGGACGTGCGTCATCTCATCATGATCGGCGCGCGTTCGCCGGTGGCATTCTTCGCCTATCCCGGCAAGCCCAGCCTGCTGGCCTCGCCCGACAGCAACCAGATCGTCATGGCCACGCCCGAACAGGACCTGGCCCAGGCGCTGGAATGGCTGGCCGACGAACTGGGCATTGCCCCCGATGCGCCGCAGGCCGCCGCGCCGGCGGTCGATACCGATGTGCCGGCCAGCGGCCGCCTCACCAGTGCCGCCGTCAATCGCCTGGCCGCACGGCTGTTGCCGGACAACGCCATCGTGTGCGACGAGTCCATCACGCAGGGCCGCGAGTTCGGCCTGTGCAGCGTCGCATCGCGGCCGCACGACTACCTGATGCTGACGGGCGGAGCCATCGGCATCGGCCTGCCCCTGGCCACCGGCGCGGCCATCGCCTGCCCCGACCGCAAGGTCGTCACGCTGCAGGCCGACGGCAGCGGCATGTACACCGTGCAGGCCCTGTGGACGCAGGCGCGCGAGCAGCTCGACTGCCTCACCATCATCTACGCCAACCGCACCTACGCCACGCTGCATGGCGAGATGAAGAACGTGGGCGTACAACAGATGGGCGAGAACGCGCGCCGCATGATCGACTTGGACAATCCCAGCATCGACTGGGTGCACACCGCCCGCGGCATGGGGGTCGAAGCCGTGCGGGCGGACACCGTGGAAGGTTTTGCGAGGGCGCTGCGCGACGGCCTGGGCCGCAAGGGCCCCTACCTGATCGAAGCCATCATCTGACCTGCGGCGTCCATGCGGCGGCCGGTGCGCAAGCAGCGGCCTGCCTTTTGGTCTATCCTGGATGTTGCAGTGCAATGACGCTTATCCGGCGGCTGTGTCCGGGCCTCGCGGGCCGGAGCGGGCGCCGCCAGGAAGGAATCCCCCGCAATGAAGTTCGCCGATTTTCGCGAAGGCATGCTGATCCATGCCGGCCCCATCAAGGTCACCCAGCAAGACATCCTGGATTTCGCCAACAAGTACGACCCGCAGTGGTTCCACACTGATCCTCCGCGGGCCGACCAGGGCCGCTGGGGCGGCCTGATCGCCAGCGGCTGGCACACCTGTGCGCTGGCCATGCGCATGGCGGTCGACGCCATCCTGCACGACTCCGAATCCTTCGGCTCTCCCGGCCTGGGGGAGGTCAGCTGGCGTGTGCCGGTGCGCCCGGGCGACGAACTGCGGCTGCAGGCGCGCGTCAATGCGGCGCGCAAGTCGTCCTCGCGCGAGGACCTGGGCATCGTCACCTGGCGCTGGGAGGTCTACAACCAGCACAACGAGGTGGTGCTGGAGCTCAACGCCACCATCCTGTTCGACCTGGCGGGCGAATAGCGCGCGGCCAGGCAGGCCCCAAATGAAAAGGGCCGGCACGTGTGTGCCGGCCTGGCAGGCGGCAGCGCAGCGTGGCCGCGCCGCCCTCCGGATGCGTCAGAAGAAGGCCTGGATACCCGTCTGGGCGCGGCCCAGGATCAGCGCATGCACGTCGTGCGTGCCTTCGTAGGTGTTGACCACTTCCAGATTGACCAGGTGGCGCGCCACGCCGAACTCGTCGGAGATGCCGTTGCCGCCCAGCATGTCGCGCGCCAGGCGGGCGATGTCCAGCGCCTTGCCGCACGAGTTGCGCTTCATGATCGAAGTGATCTCGACCGCGGCCGTGCCCTCGTCCTTCATGCGGCCCAGGCGCAGGCAGCCCTGCAGGCCCAGCGTGATCTCGGTCTGCATGTCGGCCAGCTTCTTCTGGATGAGCTGGTTGGCGGCCAGCGGGCGGCCGAACTGCTTGCGGTCCAGCGTGTACTGGCGGGCGGTGTGCCAGCAGGCCTCCGCCGCGCCCAGCGCGCCCCAGGCGATGCCGTAGCGCGCCGAGTTCAGGCAGGTGAAGGGGCCGCGCAGGCCCGACACGCCGGGCATCATCTGGTCTTCGGAGACCTCGACTTCATCCATCACGATCTCGCCGGTGATGGAGGCGCGCAGGCCCACCTTGCCGTGGATGGCCGGAGCCGACAGGCCCTTCATGCCCTTTTCCAGGATGAAGCCGCGGATCTTGCCATCGAACTCGCCGCCCACGCACTTGGCCCACACGACGAACACGTCGGCGATGGGCGAGTTGGTAATCCACATCTTGTTGCCCGACACCTTGTAGCCGCCGTCGGTCTTGACCGCGCGCGTCTCCATGCCGTTGGGGTCGGAGCCGTGGTTGGGCTCGGTGAGGCCGAAGCAGCCGATCCACTCGCCGCGGGCCAGCTTGGGCAGGTATTTCTGTTTCTGCGCTTCGCTGCCGAATTCGTTGATGGGCACCATCACCAGCGAGGACTGCACGCTCATCATCGAGCGGTAGCCCGAGTCGACGCGCTCGACTTCGCGGGCGATCAGGCCGTAGCTGACGTAGTTCAGGCCGGCGCCGCCGTACTCGGCAGGGATGGTGGCGCCCAGCAGGCCCAGTTCGCCCATCTCGGCGAAGATGGCGGGATCGGTCTGCTCGTGGCGGAAGGCTTCCAGCACGCGCGGAGCCAGCTTGTCCTGGGCGTACGCCGCGGCGGCGTCGCGCACCATGCGTTCTTCTTCGGTGAGCTGCTGGTCGAGCAGCAGGGGATCTTGCCAGTGGAAAGAGGGCGTCGAGGACATGCGTGATGCTCCGGTAGGATACGGAAAATAGTTTAAGTCTGAAATAATTGCGCGGGCAAGCCGGCCGGCGCTGTGGCGCCGGCGGCTCGCGCCCTTATTGCGTCTTCAGTGCGGCCTCGCGGATCTTCTCCAGCGTGGTCGACGGGCTGATGGTCTCGGGGTCGATCAGGCAGTGCAGGATGGCCGGCTTGCCGCTGGCCAGCGCACGCTCGAAGGCGGGCCCGAACTGCTCGCTGGTCTCGACCCGCTCGCCGTGGCCGCCGAAGGCCTGGGCGTAGGCGGCGAAGTCGGGATTGCGCAGCGCGGTGGCCGAGATGCGGCCGGGATAGTGGCGCTCCTGGTGCATGCGGATGGTGCCGTACATGCCGTTGTCGACCAGCACCACGACAATGGGCAGGTCGTACTGCACGGCGGTGGCGAATTCCTGGCCGTGCATCATGAAGCAGCCGTCTCCCGCGAAGCACACCACGGTCTTGTCGGGCCACACGCGCTTGGCGCCTACGGCGGCGGGCAGGCCATAGCCCATCGAGCCCGAGGTGGGCGCGAGTTGCGTGCCGTAGCGCGTGAACCGGTGGAAGCGGTGCAGCCACGTGGCGTAGTTGCCCGCGCCGTTGGTCATGATGGCGTCGGCGGGCAGCGTGCGCTCCAGGTAGGCCATGACCTCGCCCAGCTGCAGCCGGCCCGGCGTGCGGATGGCCGCGGGGTCGCTCCATTTCAGGTAGGAATCGTGCATGGCCTGCGTGCCGGCGGCCCAGGACGGCGCGGCCGCGGGGGCCGGCAGGCCCTCGAGCGTGGCGGCGAAGGCGGCAGGCGAGGCGTTGATGGCCAGGCGGGCACGGTAGACGCGGCCCAGTTCGGACGAATCGGGATGCACGTGCACCAGTTGCTGGCGCGGCACCGGGATGTCCAGCAGCGTGTACGACTGGCTGGGGATTTCGGACATGCGGCCGCCCACCAGTAGCAGCAGGTCGGCCTCTTGCAGGCGCTTGACCAGCGCGGGATTGATCCCGAGGCCCACGTCGCCGATGTAGCAGGGGTGGTCGGCCGGGAACAGCATCTGGCGGCGGAACGACACGGCGGTGGGCAGTTGGTGGCGCTGCGCGAAATCGGCGAACTGCTGCACCGCACGCGCATCCCACCGCGATCCGCCCAGGATGGCCGCCGGCGCGCGGGCGCCGGCCAGCAGGCGCGCCAGCTCATCCATCTGGCCCGCCGCGGGGGCGCTGTCGATGACCTCGTAGCGGGGCGCGTCTGGCACGCTGGCGGTTTCGGTCAGCATGTCTTCGGGCAGCGCGATGACCACCGGACCGGGGCGCCCCGAGGTGGCCACGTGGAAGGCGCGCGACACCAGTTCGGGGATGCGCTCGACCTGGTCGATCTCGGTGACCCACTTGGCCTGCGTGCCGAACACGGCGCGGTAGTCCATCTCCTGGAAGGCCTCGCGCTCGCGCATGCCGCGCTCGATCTGGCCCACGAACAGGATCAGCGGCGTGGAGTCCTGCTTGGCGATGTGGATGCCCGCCAGTGCGTTGGAGGCGCCGGGGCCGCGGGTGACCATGCAGATGCCGGGCTCGCCGGTCAGCTTGCCATGCGCGTCGGCCATCATGGCCGCGCCGCCTTCCTGGCGGCAGACGGTGACGTCGATTTTCGCGTCGTGCAGGCCGTCCAGCACGGCCAGGTAGCTTTCGCCGGGCACGCAGAAGACGTGCTTGACGCCGTGGACGGCCAGCTGGTCGACCAGGATGTGGCCGCCCAGGCGGGCGGCGTCGGAGGAGCGGGGTGTGGTGTTCATGGACGAAACCGGTAGGGGACGTTCGAGAATAATGTGCGAAGGGCGCACAAGGCAATTGATAAAATTGCACAATCTCTTGACCTCCCGGAACGTCTGCCGGGCTGATTGCGTCCCCGCCATGAGAAACGGCATCCCCAACCTCAGTGCCCTGCAGGCCTTCGAAGCCACCGCCCGGCTGGGCAGCTTCTCGCGCGCCGCCGAGGAACTGGCGCTGACCCACAGCGCGGTGTACCGCCAGGTGGCCAGCCTGGAGGCCCGCCTGGGCGTGCAGCTGTTCACCCGCGTGCGCCGCCGCATCGTGCTGACCGACCACGGCGCCGAATATGCCGGCCGCATCCGCCATCACCTCGACCAGATCGAGAAGGACACCTTCGGCCTGGTCAGCCGCACCGGCATGGGCCGCAGTATCCATGTGGCGGTGGTGCCTACGCTGGCCACCACTTGGCTCATCCCGCGCCTGGCCGAGTTCCACCGCCTGCAGCCCGACATCACCGTCAGCCTGTCGGTGCGCACGCTGCCGTTCCAGTTCAAGGACCAGCCATTCGACGCCGCGCTGTACCACGGCGATGGCATCTGGCCCGGCACGCAGGGCGTGCTGCTGTTTCCCGAGCGCGAGCTGGTGCCGGTGTGCGCGCCCGAGCTGGCCGAGGCCGCGCGCCAGCGGCCCGGGGCCGAGCTGGCCGGCATGACGCACCTGCACCTGAATTCCCGGCCCGAGGCCTGGCGCCACTGGTACGCGGCGCAACAGCTGCCCTACGGCCCGCATGCGGCGGGCGGCCCGCGCTACGAGCTCTTCACCATGGTAATGGCGGCGGTGCAGGCGGGGTTGGGCGTGGGCCTGGTCCCGCGCTTCCTGGCGCAGCCGGCGCTGGACGCCGGCACGCTGGCCATGCCGGTGCCGCGCGCGCTGGCGGTGGGGCAGGGCTATTACTTCGGCTATCCACAACGCAACGAACGATCCGAGGCGCTGAAGGTGTTCGAGGCATGGCTGCGGTCCACCGCCGCCACGCCCTGAGCCCGCCGGCCGCGCCCCGCACCCCTTAGAATGCGCATGCGGCGCGGCGCTTCGGCCCTGCGCCGCCGGGCGGTACGCCGTGCGCGGCAGCCGCCCGACCCTTCCGTTTTCCCGACGCCCATGTCCGATTCCTCCCATCCCCTGGCCGCGCAGGCCGACATCGATGCCTTCATCGACGCCGTCTGGCTGGAGGACGGCCTGGCCGCCAACACGCTGGCGGCCTATCGGCGCGACCTGTCCGCGTTCGCGGGCTGGCTCGAGAACCCCGCGGCGAGCGGGCTGGCGGCGCCCGTGGCGCTGAACCTGGCCGAGTCCGGCCACATCGAGGCCTGGTTCGCCGCGCGCCATGCCGAGAGCCGGCCCACCACGGCCAACCGCAGGCTTGCCGCGCTGCGCCGCTTCTATGCCTGGTCGCTGCGCGAGCGGCGCAGCGAACGCGATCCCTGCCTGACGCTGGTGGCTGCCAAGCAGCCTCCGCGATTGCCCAAGACACTGTCCGAAGCGCAGGTCGAGGCGCTGCTGCGCGCGCCGGACACCGACAGCGCGCGCGGCCTGCGTGACCGCGCCATGCTCGAGACGCTGTACGCCACCGGCCTGCGCGTGTCCGAGCTGGTGGGCGTGCGCGTCCTGGACGTCAGCCTGAACGAGGGCGTGGTGCGCGTGGTGCTGGGCAAGGGGGGCAAGGACCGCCTGGTGCCGCTGGGCGCCGAGGCGGCGCACTGGATCGACGCTTACCTGCGCGGGGCGCGGCCCGAGCTGCTGGGCGGGCGCGTCAGCGATGCACTGTTCGTCACCGCGCGCGCGCAGTCCATGACCCGCCAGGCGTTCTGGCAACTGGTGAAGAAGTACGCGCGCCAGGCCGACATCCACGCGCCGTTGTCGCCGCACGTGCTGCGCCACGCCTTCGCCACGCACCTGCTCAACCATGGCGCCGACCTGCGCGTGGTGCAGATGCTGCTGGGCCACGCCGACATCTCCACCACCCAGATCTACACGCACGTCGCGCGCGAGCGGCTCAAGGCGCTGCACGCGGCGCACCACCCGCGCGGCTAGGACCGACTTCCATGAGCAAATCCCGCCACGTCTCCGAGACGCCCGCCACCCAGTTCCTGAAGCAGCACAAGGTGGCCTATACCGAGCACACGTACGACTACGTCGACCACGGCGGGGCCGGAGAGGCGGCGCGCCAGCTGGGCCTGGACCCGCACGCGGTGGTCAAGACCCTGGTGATGGAGGACGAGGCCGCCCGGCCGCTCGTGGTGCTGATGCACGGCGACCGCGAAGTCTCCACCAAGAACCTGGCGCGCCAGGCCGGCCTGAAGAAGGCGGCGCCCTGCCTGCCCGAGGTGGCGCAGCGCCATTCCGGCTACCAGGTGGGCGGCACTTCGCCTTTCGGCACGCGCAAGCGCATGCCGGTGTGGGTCGAGGCCAGCGTGCTGGCGTGCCCGCGCATCTACATCAACGGCGGGCGGCGTGGCTACCTTGTAGGCATTGAGCCGCGCGTGCTGGTCGACCTGCTGGACGCGCGCGCCGTCAACGTCGCGCTCGAGTAGGGCTGCGGTATTCCCATACCACCCGCGGTGCGGCCGGCTGCCGCACAATGGCCGGCAGGGCGGGCACAAGACTACAACATCACGCCAGCCGGGGCGCGGATCGGCCGCGCCCGCACTTCCGGAGACGCACATGAGCAAGAAACTGCTGATGCTGGTCGGCGACTACGCCGAAGACTACGAGACCATGGTCCCGTTCCAGACGCTGCTGGCCGTGGGCCATACCGTGCACGCCGTCTGCCCCGACAAGAAGGCGGGCGACAGCGTGGCCACCGCCATCCACGACTTCGACGGCGCGCAGACCTACAGCGAGAAGCGCGGCCACAACTTCACGCTGAACCACGACTTCGACAAGGTCGATCCGCAGGCCTACGACGGCCTGGTCATCCCCGGCGGCCGCGCCCCGGAATACCTGCGCCTGAACGAGCGCGTGCTCGACATCGTGCGGCACTTCGACCAGGCGAAAAAACCCATCGCCGCCGTATGCCACGGCGCGCAGCTGCTGGCCGCGGCCGACATCCTGAAGGGCCGCACGTGCTCGGCCTATCCCGCCTGCGCGCCCGAGGTTCGGCTCGCCGGCGGCACCTATGCCGACATCGCCATCGACCAAGCCCACACCGATGGCAACCTCGTCACCGCACCGGCCTGGCCGGCGCATCCGGCATGGCTGGCGCAGTTCCTGGAGGTGCTGGGCACGCGTATCTCGCGCTGAGCCCAGGACGGCGCCCCGGTCCTGTCCCCGTATCCGCGGCCCAGGGGCCGCTGCGGCGCGGCGGCCTTGCGGCCGGCGCCGCGATGGCCGTACAGTGGCCGGGAGCCTTCCCGCAGGAGTTCCCCATGTGCGAAATCTTCATCCGCGCGGCCCCGCAGTCGTACGCGTCCGAGACGCGTTCGCTGCGCCTGCATGGCGTGGCCACCAGCGTCCGGCTGGAGCAATTGTTCTGGAACGTGCTGGAAGAGATCGCCGCGCGCGACGGCATGCGCGTCACGCAGCTGATCGAGCGCCTGTACGACGAGCTGGTCGACTATCGCGGGCAGGCCGCCAATTTCACGTCATTCTTGCGGGTGTGCTGCCTGCGCTATCAGCTGCTGCAGGCCCAGGGCCGCATCCCGGCCGACACGCGCGTGCCCATCCGTTCGCTGGACGCGCGCGAGGTGCTGCGCGGCCTGCCCGAAGGCCATTGCGACGAGGCGGAGCTGGCCGTACGCGCCTGACGCCGGCGGGGATAGCCCGCAGCCGCGCAAAGGAAAAGGCCACGCCGCGGCGTGGCCTTGCGTCTTGGCGGGCGCAGCCGCGCTACAGCATCGCCACCTGGTTCTCGACGATGCGGCGGATGCGCACCGCATCGCCGATGCGCGACAGCTTGCCCTGCGAGTCCAGCAGCACGATGGCCAAGTCGCGGCCGTCGATGCGCGCCATCATCACCAGGCACTCGCCGGCCTCGCTGATGTAGCCGGTCTTGGACACCTTGATGTCCCAATCGGGCTTGCGCACCAGCAGATTGGTGTTGCGGAAGGTCTGCGTGCGGGACTTCACCTCCACCTCGTACTCGGTGTCGGTGGAGTAGCGGTGGATCAGCGGACGCTGCGCGGCGGCGCGCACCATGCGCGCCAGGTCGCGCGGCGACGACACGTTTTCGCTGGACAGGCCCGTGGGTTCGACGAAGCGCGTGCTGGTCATGCCCAGCGCCTGCGCCTTTTCGTTCATCGCGGCCACGAAGGCGGGCAGGCCGCCCGGGTAGTGGCGCGCCAGCGCGTGCGCGGCGCGGTTCTCCGACGACATCAGCGCCAGATGCAGCATGTCGCCGCGGTTCAGCCGCGTGCCGACCTCCAGCCGTGAGGCGCTGTGCTTCAGCTGGTCGACGTCGTCCTCGGTGATCTCCAGCATCTCGTCCATCGGCAGGTTGGCGTCGACCACCACCAGCGCCGTCATCAGCTTGGAGATCGAGGCGATCGGGCGCACCACGTTCTCGTTCTTGGCGAACACGACGCTGGAGGTTTCGAGATCCTGCACGTAGGCGGTGCTGGAGCGCAGCGCCGCGATGTCGGCG
>Ga0182737_1003212_pt1 | contig 12319 bp, 12 predicted proteins | sample eDN5th30CBELigOP_FD_128878 | JGI IMG/M metagenome (GOLD analysis project Ga0182737, IMG submission 128878) | Enriched Organic Plus compost microbial communities from Emeryville, California, USA - eDNA 5th pass 30_C BE-Lig OP (version 2) (version 2) ... | reverse complement strand
GCGGGGCATGGCGAGGACGAGGGGCGAGACAGATGGCGCAGCGGGAAAGCGGCATGGGCGCACGCGCGGCGTGGCGCCGCGTGTTTGGCGACTGGGTCGGCGAGGTGGGGCCGGCCACGCTGCGCGCCGATGCGCTTGCCGGCCTGCTTGGCGCGCTGCTGGTGCTGCCGCAGGGCGTGGCCTTCGCCACGCTTGCCGGCCTGCCGCCCGAGTACGGACTGTATTCGGCCGTCGTGCCATGTGTGCTGGCGGCGCTGTTCGGGTCCAGCCGCCACGTGATGTCGGGCCCCACCAACGCGAATTCGCTGGCGCTGTTCGCAGTGCTGGCGCCGCTGGCGGCGGCCGGCAGCCCGCGCTACATCGAGCTGGCGCTGGCCGTGACGGTGCTGGTCGGGTTACTGCAGCTTGCCGTGGGCCTGCTGCGCCTGGGCGCGCTGGCCAACTTCATTTCGCCCTCGGCGTTGTTCGGCTTCACCAGCGGGGCGGCGCTGCTGATCGCGCTGCACGCGCTGGGCGACGCGCTCGGAGTCGAGCCCGCAGGGCCGGGCACGCTGGGCGTCGTGGCCGGCATCGCATCCGGGTTGCCCCACATTCAATGGGCCGAGGTGGCTGTGGCCGCCAGCACGCTCGCCGTGGCCATGCTGGCGCGGCGGCTGGATCGCCGCAAGCCCTACATGCTGGCCGGCCTGGCCGCCGGCATGCTGATGGCGGCGGCGCTGCAGGCCGCCAAGCCCGGCTTGTCCATCTCGCTGCTGGGGCCGCTGGCACAGCCCTGGCCCCAGCCGCACCTGCCCGCAATCGACTGGCGCCTGCTGCCGGAACTGCTGGGCTTGGCGGTGCCGTTGACCATCGTGGCGCTGGCCCAGTCCATCTCTATCGCCTTGGCGATAGAGATGGACTGGGCCAGCGCGTCGACGCCAGCCGCGAGTTCGTCGGGCAGGGCGTGTCCAACGCGGTGGGCGGACTGTTTTCCTGTTATCTGTCGTGCGGCTCGCTGAACCGCTCCGTGCCTAATTTCGAGGCCGGTGCGCGCACGCCGCTAGCGGCCGTATTCTCGGCGCTGATGCTGGTCGCGCTGGTGGCCGTCAGCGCGCCGCTCCTGGCGCGCATCCCGCACGCCGCCATCGCGGGCCTGCTGCTGCTGGTGGCGTGGTCGCTGCTGGACCTGCCGCGCTGGCGCCGGCTGCTGCGCGAAGACCGCGGCGAGACCCTCATTGCCTTCGCCACGTTGGCCGCCACGGTGTGCATCCGCATGGAGATTGCCATCCTGCTGGGCACGCTGCTGTCGCTGACGGGCTACCTGCACCGTACCTCGCGGCCGGCGATGCGGGCGATGGGGTTCGAGGCTGGCGACGCCGAACGCCACTTCGTGCCAGTGGGGGAGGGCGCCGACACGCTGCCGGAATGCCCGCAATTGAAGCTGCTGCGCATGGAGGGATCGGTGTATTTCGGCGCTGCGGCGCATGTCTCCGACCGCCTGCACGCCCTGCGCGGGCAAGCGCAGGCGCCGCGTCATCTGCTGGTGATGACCAAGAGCATGAATTTCGTCGACCATGCCGGCGCCCAGGTCTGGGATGACGAACTGCGCCATCGCCGCGCGATGGGCGGCGACCTGTATTTCCACCGGCCGCGGCCGCAGGTGCTGCAAACCTGGCGGCGCAACGGCTTTCTGGAGCGCCTGGGCGATGACCACGTCTTTCCGGACAAGCGCACCGCCATTCACACGATTTATCAGCGGCTGGACCCGGGGGTCTGCCGGGGTTGCACGGCGCGCGTGTTCGAAGAGTGCGGTCCGTATGGCTACGCCGGACAGCGCGGCGTGGCGCGGGAAACGTGAAAGGCTTTCGGCCCGTCTTGCCGCTCAGTGCATCGGCGTGCGGTCGGGGCGTACCAGTTTGCCTTGCGGCACGCGCGGCGGCAGCGGCCGGTCGCGTTGCAGCCGGGGCGCGCGCTGGTTTGGCGATGGGGGAGCAGGCGCGTGCGAGGCCGCGGCCGCGCTGCCGCCGGTGGGCGTGGCCGACCCATCCTCGGTCGCCTGGCCATCCTGTGCATTGCCGGCACCCGCGCCGGCCTTGCTGCCGGCCGCCTGGTCTGTCGCGGCCTCGTCGTGCGGCGCCGGCGGGCGCAGGCGCCGCACCTGCGTATCCAGGGGCTGCAGCCGCGAGCCGTCCAGATAGCCCAGCACGTGCATGACGGGCCGGCCCGCATCGAGCGCGGTGGTGCCGATGTAGACGCCCAGCGTGGACTGGTGGTCGATGCGGCGGAACTGGAATCGGCCGTAGGGCGATTCCGCCTCCAGGCCCGCGAAGGCCTCGGCCAGCGCCTCGGGCTGGGCGCTGCCGGCCTTGCGCAGGCCCGCTGCCAGCGCCGTCAGGGCCGTATAGCCCAGCACCGATCCGGCCTGCGGGGCCGCGCCGTAGCGCTGCCGGTAGGCCTGTTCGAAGCGGCGGTGCGCATCGCTGTCGATGGCCTGGGGCGCATAGCCGGTGACCAGCCAGCCCGACGGCGCATCGGCGCCCAGGGGCTCCAGGTATTCGGGCAGGCCGGCCAGGGGCGCCACCACCGGGCGTCCGTCGAGCAGTCCCAGCGCACGCCCTTCGCGCACGAAGCCCGCCAGGCGAGTGGCGTACAGCGCATTGAACAGCGCGTCGGGCCGGGCATCGGCCAGCCGGCGCGCGGCGGCGCGCAGATCGGGCTTGGCGGCGGGCACGGCCACCTCGGCGACGAAGTCCACCTTGGACTGGAACGCCTCCATCATGGCCTTGAAGGTGGCCGCCGCGCCCCGCCCGTACTCGTCGTCGGGATAGACCATGGCCCAACGCGCCTTGCGCAGCCCCAGCGCCTTGGGCGCCAGCGCGGCTACCAGCATGCGGCTGGACGGGCCGACGCGGTACGTATAGCGGTTGCCCTGCTGCCACACCAGTTTGTCGGTGAGCGGCGCCGTGGCCAGGTAGAAGGCGTGGTTGCGCTGCGCATGATCGGACAGGGCCAGCCCGGCTTCGGACAGGAATCCGCCGAAGTAGATATCGATGCCATGGCGCTCGCGCAGCTGCTGCGCCGCCTGTGCCGCCCCCTCGGCGCTGCCTTTGTCGTCGCGCGACACGACCTGCAGCTTGCGGCCGAGCACGCCGCCCTGTGCGTTGATTTCATCCAACGCCAGCTGCCAGCCCTTGCGGTAGGGCTCGAGGAAGGCCGGATGGGCGCGGTAGCTGTTGATCTCGCCCACCTGCAGCGGTGGCGGGGCGGCCGGTGCCCGGCGCGCGGCGTGGGCGCTGGTGCCCGCCAACAGCATGCCGGCTGCCAGTATGCAGGCGGCGCGAAGCGGCAGGGGCAGGAAGCGGAACATGGCGGCAGGCGCGGACGGCGGCGCGGGCAATGACGTGAACAATGAAAAAGGCCCTGCCAGGTGGCAGGGCCTTGAACGATACCGCAAAACCGCTGAATTACTTCAGCTTGGTTTCCTTGTATTCGACGTGCTTGCGCGCGACCGGATCGTACTTCTTGATCAGCATCTTGTCGGGCGTGTTGCGCTTGTTCTTGGTGGTGGTGTAGAAGTGGCCCGTGCCGGCGGTCGACTCGAGCTTGATCTTTTCACGGATGCCTTTGGCCATGTCGTGCTCCTGGAATCTGGGTTGGCGGGTTGACGGGGCCGCTTAGACGGCTTCGCCGCGGGCGCGCATTTCGGCGAGAACGGCATCGATGCCGTTCTTGTCGATCGTGCGGATGGCCTTGGTCGTGACGCGCAGGCGGACCCAGCGGTTTTCGCTCTCGACCCAGAACCGGCGCGATTGCAGGTTGGGCAGGAAGCGGCGCTTGGTCTTGTTGTTGGCGTGCGAAACGTTGTTGCCCACCATCGGGCCCTTGCCGGTAACTTGGCAGACGCGTGCCATGGATACACCTCTTGGGTTGTTCTGGCCGTGCGTGGGGGAGGGCATTGCGACCGGGGAAGGCACCCACCCGGTTCGCGTTTCGCGTGTTTCGCGTCTGGCGAGTCTTGCGGGTAGGGGCCGTGGCCGCCGCTGCAAGAACTGGGATGTGTGCTTATACCCCGCCGCCGCCATCCCGCATGCGCGGAAGGGTCAGTCGGAAATGCCGGTCGCAAAGCATAGCAACCTGACACGGGAAATTCATGCAATCTGCGATTCTAGTATGATGCGGCCGGCCAAGTCAAGTGCCGCGACGAGCGATGCGGCCGGCCAGCCACGACAGGCAGGCGCAGGCTGCCAGCAGGGCGGCCATCGGCACCGGCGTGTCGCTTTGCCAGGCGCTGACGGCCAGGCCTGCCAGCGCACCGCACGACAGTTGCAGCATGCCCATCAGCGCCGAGGCGGCGCCCAGCCGGCCGCCCTGTTCGGCCAAGGCGAGCGCGGCGGAATTCGGATTGACGAATCCCTGGCTGAACATATAGCCCATCACGCAGGCCATGAGGATGGGCAGCGTCATCCATCCCGGCAGTGCCAGCGCCAGGGCGGCCAGGCTGGCAGCCGCCAGCGCCACCTGGGCGTGGCGCTGCAGTTCTTGCGGCTTGCGCCGGCGCAGCAGGCGCGCGCTGACCTGCGAGCCGGTGATCAGCGCGGCCGCGTTGGCCCCGAACAGTAGTCCGTAGTACTGCGGCGCCACGCCGTAGATCTCGATGAACACCCGTGGCGAGCCGATGATGTAGACGAACATCCCGGCCTGGCCCAGCCCGCCGGCCAGGCTGTGTGCCATGAAGCCCCGATGGCGCAACAGGCCGCCGTAGTTGCCCAGGATGGTGCGCCAGCGCAGCGGCAGCACGCGCGCCGGCGCCAGCGACTCGCGCATCACGCGGACCACGGCAACCAGCAGGGCCACGCCGATCAGCGCCATCAGCCAGAACAGGCTGCGCCAGCCCACGAAGGCCAGCATCTGGCCGCCGATCAGCGGTGCCAGGATGGGAGCCAGCCCCATGATGAGCAGCAGCATCGACAGGGCCCGAGCGGCATCCTGGGTGTCGTAGTGGTCACGGATGACGGCGCGCGGAATGACGACCCCGGCCGCGCCGCCCAGTGCCTGTGCCAGCCGGCCCATCGTCAGCCCCTCGATGGAGCCGGACAGCGCACACCATGCCGAGGCCGCGGTGTAGAGAATCAGGCCGCCCACCACGGGTGGCTTGCGGCCAAAGCGGTCCGCCAGCGGGCCGTAGACGATCTGCGCCAGCGCCAGGCCTGCCAGGTAGGCGGCCAGTGTGCGTTCGACCTGGCCGCGCGGCACGTCCAATCCCTGCGCGATGGCGGGAAATGCCGGCAGATACATGTCGATGGAAAATGGCCCGATCGCGGTCAGCGCCCCCATCAGCAGCAGCCATCCAGGGAGAAAGCGGGGCAGCGCGCGGGAAGGCATGGAAAGGACGAATGGGGCGCCAGGCTTGCGCGAAGCCATTCACTCTATCACGATAGGGCTTACATGCAAGTTTCGCCTGTTTTCCGATAAAGTCGCGCAAGTTATTTGTCCAAGGGAGAGGATCTCGTGAATCCTTTGCTAGCAGTCGTGGATCGAAAACTTCGTGCAATGCCGATGCCCGTCCAGCTCGTCATGCCGGACGGCACCACGGTAGGCGATGCCAACGCAAAAGTCAGATTCATCGCGCGTGACAAGGGCGCGCTGACCCACCTGGCCCAGGGCGCCATCGGCGTGCTGGCCCAGGATTACGTTGAGGGGCGCGTCGACATCGAGGGTTCGATGCGCGACGTGATGGCCGCCGCCGCCCAGCTGCTGCCTGCCTCGCCGCTCGAGGGCGCCCGCGTAGGCTGGCTGCAGGGACTGGCCCGCAAGATGATCTCGGTGTCGCGCCACACCATCGAGCGCGATGCTCGCCAGATCGAGTTCCATTACGACATCTCCGACGACTTCTACGGCCTGTGGCAGGATCCGCGGCGCGTCTATTCGTGCGCCTACTACCGCACGCCGGACATGACGCTGGCGCAGGCCCAGGAGGCCAAGCTGGATCACATCTGCCGCAAGCTGCTACTGCGCCCCGGCGAGCGCTTCCTGGACGTGGGCGCGGGCTGGGGCGGCCTGCTGCTGTGGGCAGCCGAGCACTACGGGGTGGACGCCACCGGCATCACGCTCTCGCGCAATCAGCATGCCCACGTTACCCGTCTCATCGAAGAAAAGGGGCTGTCAGGCCGGGTGCGGGTGGAGCTCCTCGATTACCGCAAGCTGGACGAGTCCAACCCCTACGACAAGATCGCCTCGGTGGGCATGTTCGAGCACGTGGGCCGCGCCCAGCTGCCGGAGTACTTTGCCAAGCTGCGCCGGCTGGTCAAGCCCAGCGGGCTGATCATGAACCACGGCATCACCGCGGCGGGCGTCTACAACGCCGAACTCGGCAGCGGCATGGGGCAGTTCATCGAAAAGTACATCTTTCCGGGCGGCGAACTTACCCACATCAGCAGCGTGCTGGAGTCCGTGACGCTGGGCGGGCTGGAATCGGTCGACGTCGAAAACCTGCGTCCGCACTACGCCCGTACGCTGTGGGCCTGGAGCGATTCGCTGGAGGCCCAGTTGGACCGCGCGGCGCAAATCCTGCAAGGCGAGCAGGGCGCGCGATCGCTGCGCGCCTACCGCCTGTATCTGGCGGGCTGCGCGATGGCGTTCGAGCATGGCTGGATTGCCCTGCACCAGGTGTTGGCCGCGCCGCTGGCCACGGGCCGCTCCGACGAACTCGACCTGCCCGCCGACCTGGCTTATCCGTGGCGCCGCGACTATATGTACGGCGCCGCCACGCAGGCCTGATCCGGCGGCGTTCGCACGGCGGCTGCGCCGGAAAAATCCCTTCCTGCCCTGCCTGTAACGGCCCGCCTTGGCGGGCCGTTCTGCGTTCCTGCGCACTGGCTAAGGGTAAGCACGCATGCCCCGGATGGCGGTTAAGAGTTGAGCATGATTGCAAAATCGGTTAACATGCCGCCTTCTTCATTCAGCTGTATTCAATTTGTGCGCATGTCCGGGAGGCTCGTTCCCGCATCGCGCACTGTCCTGTGGGCGCCGCCTGAACCGGTCCGCGTCCCATCCTGCTGGTGTCGGTTTGTATTGGCGGTTCTGCCCGTCTTCCGCACAACCCCCTTAGCGCCACGGCATGACCCGGCCTCGCTGCCGTGCATGTCCTTGAACCTATGGAGGCAACAAAGCCCATGCGTTATCTTTCTCAAAAGCTCCTGGCCGCCGCGGCCGCGTTCGCCTGCGTCGGCGCAGTCCATGCCGCGCCCGTCCAATGCGAGCTGGACCGACCCGTCAAGTTCGGCGGCATGAACTGGGAATCGAATCTGGTGCTCGTCGAAATCGAGCGTTTCATCATGGAAAAGGGCTACGGCTGCGAGACCGAAGTATTGCCCACCGAAACGCTGCCCGCGCTGGCGGCGCTCGAGCGCGGCGATCTGGACATCAATACCGAAGTCTGGCTGAACAGCGTGGCCGCGCCCTGGGAGAAGGCCGAGAAGACCGGCAAGGTGAAGCGCGTCGGCGACGTATATCTGGGCGGTGAAGCCTGGTTCGTGCCGCGCTACACGGCCGAGCGCCTGCCCGAATTGAAGTCGGCGGCCGACCTGCCGAAGTTCAAGGACGCGTTCCAGGATCCGGAAGATCCCGCCAAGGGCCGCTTCTACGGCTGCCCGGCCGGCTGGGGCTGCGAGGTGACCAGCACCAACCTGTTCCATGCCTTGAAGCTGGACGATACCTATACGCTGTACTCGCCGGGCACCGGCGCGGCGCAGAAGGCGGCCCTGATGTCGGCCTACAAGCGCAAGCAGAACGTGGTCTTCTATTACTGGTATCCGACGCCGCTGGTGGGGGCGCTGGACCTGGTGAAGCTCGAACTGCCGCCCTACGACGCGAAGACGCACTCCTGCCTGACCTCGCCGGCCTGCGAGAACCCGCAGGCCAGCGACTACCCCGAAAATCCCGTTTTCACGGCGGTCAACACCGGGTTCGCCGAGCGCGCGCCGCAACTGACCAGCTTCCTGTCCAAGGTGGCGGTGCCGCTGCCCGAGGTGAACGAGACGCTGGCGCACATGGAAGAGTCGGGCGATGAGTCGCCCGAGGTGGCGCGCTGGTTCCTGGCCCACAAGGCCGACGTCTGGAAGAAGTGGGTGGACGCCGACGTGGCCGCACGCGTGGAGTCGGCGCTCTAATGCGCCGGACCGGCCCGGAGATTCCTCATGTTTCCTGAAATCCTGCCGCCGCGCGCCGTGCGCGGCGCGATCGACGGCTTCGTCGATCACCTGGTCACGCAGTATGCCGATACGCTCGAGGCGATGTCCCAGCCGTTCCTGCACGTGCTGGTCTGGCTCGAGCAGCTGCTGCGCGCCTCGCCGTGGTGGCTGGTGGTGCTGGCCGTGATGGCCGTGGCCTGGTTGGTGGGACGGCGCGTCCTGCTCAGCCTGGCCATGGGGGCACTGCTGTGCTTCATCGGCGTGCTGGGGCTGTGGGACGCCGGTATGCAGACCCTGGCGCTGATGATCATGGCCGCGGGCCTGTCGGTCGTGATCGGTATTCCGCTGGGCGTGCTGATGGCCCGGCTGGACTGGCTGCGCGCGGTCATGCTGCCGGCGCTGGACGTGATGCAGACCATGCCCAGCTTCGTGTACCTGATTCCCGTGGTGATGCTGTTCGGGCTGGGCAAGATCCCCGCCATCATCGCCACCGTGATCTATGCCGTGCCGCCGCTCATCCGCCTGACCGACCTGGGTATCCGGCTGGTCGACCGCGAGGTGCTGGAGGCGGCCCGCGCGTTCGGCGCCAGCCCGCGCCAGCAATTGTTCGGCGTGCAGCTGCCGCTGGCCATGCCCAACATCATGGCGGGCGTCAATCAGACCACCATGATGGCGCTGTCGATGGTGGTGATCGCGTCCATGATCGGCGCGCGCGGCCTGGGCTACGAGGTGCTGCTGGGCATCAACCGGCTCGAGGTGGGCCGCGGCCTGCTGGCCGGGCTGGGCATCGTGGCGCTGGCGGTCCTGTTCGACCGCATCACGCAGTCGTACGGCCACCGCATGCGCAAGGGAGGCCAGCGATGAGCAAGATCGAGGTCCGCAATATCTACAAGATCTTTGGCCCGCAGCCGCAGAAGTGGCTGGCGGCGGCGCGCGAAGGCATCAGCAAGGAAGAGCTGCTCTCGCGCAGCGGCCACACGCTGGGCCTGCGCGACATCAGCCTGACGATCGAAGAAGGCAGCATCTACGTCATCATGGGCCTGTCGGGCTCGGGCAAGTCGACGCTGATCCGCCATTTCAACCGGCTGATCGAGCCCACTTCGGGCCAGTTGCTGGTCGACGGCGTCGACGTCATGGGGCTGGACAAGGCCGCGCTCGAGACCTTCCGGCGCCGCAAGATGAGCATGGTGTTCCAGCGCTTCGGCCTGTTTCCGCATCGCACCGTGCTGGAGAACGCGGCCTACGGCCTGGCGGTGCAGGGCGAGCGCCGCGCCGCGCGCGAGGCCCGTGCGCGCCACTGGCTGGAGCAGGTGGGCCTGACCGGCTTCGAGAAGCAGTACCCGCATCAGCTGTCCGGCGGCATGCAGCAGCGCGTGGGCCTGGCTCGCGCACTGGCCACCGATGCCGAGATCCTGCTGATGGACGAGGCCTTCTCCGCGCTGGATCCGTTGATCCGCCGCGAAATGCAGGACCACCTGCTGCAGCTGCAGGCCCGGCTGAACAAGACCATCGTGTTCATCACACACGACCTGGACGAGGCGCTGCGCCTGGGCAACCGCATCGCCATCCTGAAGGACGGCGAGCTGGTGCAGGAGGGCACGCCCGAAGACATCCTGCTCAATCCGGCGAACGACTACGTGCAGTCCTTCCTTCAGGACGTCAACCGCACCAAGGTGCTGAACGCCGCCCATGCCGTGAACCCGCCGCGCCTGACGCTGACGATGCGTTCGCGGCCCGCGCACGCGCTGGAGCGCATGCAGGCGCTGAACTACGCCTATGCGCCCGTGCTGGACGGCAAGCGTCTGGCCGGCGTGCTGACGGCCGAGGCGGCGCGGCGCGCGCAGGACGAAGGCGCACGCGACGTGTCGCGCATGGTGGAGGATCTGGCCTCGGTGCCGGCCACCGCGGGCCTGCACGAGGTGCTGGCCCGCCTGGTGCACAGCGACCAGCCGGTGGCGGTGACCGGCGAGGACCACGAGTTCCTGGGCATGCTGTCGCGAACCAAGGTCGTGGAGCTGGTGACGCCGTGCACCGCGGCCGCCGAGGCGTCGGCGGAGGCGCCGGCATCGGGCGACTCTCCGTCCGCGTCGGGCGCTCCAGGCTAGCGCCGCCCGAGGCTTGCCGCCGTGCCTGTGCACGGCGCGGCGCCCGGGCGCCCGCGCCTGGTGTGCGGTTTCGGTCTCGAGGCTGGCGCCTGTAGACTGCTCCAATATTGTTTTTGAGAAAACGATACCGCAGCAGTATCGCCCGCTTGCCGAGCGCGTGGAGAGAGACCCATGGATTTCAAGCATTTGCAGCAGTTCCTGACGCTGGCCGAGACATTGAACTTCCGCCGCGCGGCAGAAAAGCTGCATATGGCCCAGCCGCCGCTCTCGGTGTCGATCCGCAAGCTCGAGGCCGATGTGGGCGTGGCGCTGTTCACGCGCGGCAAGGATGGCGTGAAACTGACCGAAAGTGGCGAGGCGGCACTGGCCGAGGCGCGCCGCGCGCTGTTCCACGCCGCACAGTTCCGCCAGACGGCGCGCGCCGCGTCCACGGGCGAGGGTGGCACGCTGCGCATCGGCTTCGTCGGCTCGGCCACGCACCACGTGCTGCCGCGCATCCTGCCGAAGTTCCGGCAGCAATATCCGGGCGTAACGCTGGAACTGCACGAGATCATTTCCATCCGCCTGATGCAGATGCTGGAGGACGAGGGCCTGGACATCGGCGTGGTGCGCGTGCCCGTGGCAAGCGGCTCGAACTCCCGCCTGGCCACGATGCTGACCGAGACCTTCGCGCTGGCGGTGCCGTGCAGCAACCCCCTGGCCCAGCGCGAGTCGGTGCGGCTGGCGGACCTGGCCAACGAAGACTTCATTCTGTATTCGGGCGCCGATGCGCCAGGCCTGCGCACCGCCGCCATTCATGCCTGCCAGCTACGCGGTTTCACGCCACGCGTGGCGCAGGAGGCCATTCAGGTGCAGACGGTACTGAGCCTGGTGGAGGCCGGCTTCGGCGTGGCGCTGGTGCCCTCGATATCGCGCCGCTTCGAGAGCCAGCAGATCGCCTACAAGACGCTGGACGACTTTCCGTCCAGCGCGACCATCGGCATCTCGCTGGCCTGGAACCCTTCGGCCGAAAGCGCCGCGGTGCGCAATTTCATCGACGTGGCCACGCGCCAATTCCCGCGCTAGGGCGTCAGCGCCCCGCGGCCTTGGCCGTCAGGCCGTCGGCCACGCCCATGTCGGTGTTCGGCACGTCGGTGATGATGACCCGGATGTCGCTCTGCGACAGGCCGATGCTGGCGTGGATCGCCTTGCTCAGTGCCGCGACCAGGGCGGCTTTCTTTTCCTCGGTGCGGCCTTCGATCAGGCGCACCAGCGCCAGCGCCATGGGCTGGCCGATGCGCCCGGCCACGATCACGTGTCCGGGCGCGACCTCATCCAGCACGATGCGGACCGTGGACACGGGCGCGGCGATGCTGTCCACCACGGCCTTGCTCGCGTTTTCCAGCAGCGCGGACTTTTCGCTGTCGGTGTGGCCCTGCATGATCTGGATGTTGAGGATCGGCATGATGTCTCCAATTTCGGGATGTGGGGAAGCCGCGCCGTGCGGCCGGGCGCTCACTCCGGCTTGATGCCGGCGGCGTTCGCCACATTTTGCCAGCGTGTCAGCTCGGCGGCGATATCGTCGCCGAATTCCTTGGGGGTGGACGGGGCCGGCTCGACGCCCTGCGACGCTCAGGCAGGGCTGGGCGGGCATCCGGGCGGGTATGATGGACGCCATGGCTGCGGCACCACCGCCGTCCGGATTTTTCTTATATCGAGAGGAGCAATGCCATGAATGACGTCATCGTCGCTGCCGCCGCACGCACCGCCATTGGCGATTTCGGCGGGGCGCTGAAGGACGTGCCGCCCGCCGACCTGGGGGCCACCGTCATCCGCGCCGCGCTGGAGCGCGCCGGCGTGGCAGGCAACGAGGTCGGTCACGTCGCGGTCGGCCACGTCATCAACACCGAGCCGCGCGATATGTACCTGTCGCGCGTGGCGGCGATGAACGCCGGCGTCGGCAAGGAAACCCCCGCGTTCAACGTCAACCGGCTGTGCGGCTCGGGGCTGCAGGCCATCGTGTCGGCCGCGCAGACCATCATGCTGGGCGACACCGAGATCGCCGTG
>Ga0182737_1003210_pt1 | contig 12343 bp, 11 predicted proteins | sample eDN5th30CBELigOP_FD_128878 | JGI IMG/M metagenome (GOLD analysis project Ga0182737, IMG submission 128878) | Enriched Organic Plus compost microbial communities from Emeryville, California, USA - eDNA 5th pass 30_C BE-Lig OP (version 2) (version 2) ... | reverse complement strand
GATCCGCGCGCTGCCGACCACGGCGGGGACGCCCGCGCCCGGATGCGTGCCCGCGCCGACCAGATAGAGGTTGGAGATCACGGCATCGCGATTGTGGGGGCGCAGCCAGCCATTTTGCGTCAGCAGCGGCTCCAGCGAGAAGGCGCTGCCCCGGAAGGCATTGAGGCCCGCCGCGAAATCGGGCGGGGCATGGTGGAAGCGGGTGACGATGCGCGCGCGGATGTCGGGGATCAGGCGGTGCTCTATCTCGTCGAGGATGCGCTCGGCATAGAGCGGCCCCATCTCCGCCCAGTCGATCGGCAGCTTGCCCATGTGCGGCACCGGCGCCACCGCCGTGAACACCGAGCAGCCGTCCGGCGCAAGGCTCGGGTCGGTGATCGTCGGATGGTGCAGGTAGAGCGAGAAGTCGGCGCTCAGCACGCCATGCTGGAAGATGTCGGTCAGCAATTCCCGGTATCGCGGCCCGAACAGCACCATGTGGTGCGGAATGCCCGGCCAGGTGCCCTTTATGCCGAAATGCACCATGAACAGGCTGGGCGACCAGCGCTTGCGGGAAAGTTTCTCCGCCTGCGCCCGGCCGCGCGGATGCTGGCCAAGGAGGGTGCCGTAGCTGTGGACGAGATCGGCATTGCTGGCGATTACGTCCGCCTCGCCGCGCCAGCCGTCGCGCGTTACCACGGCGCTCGCCCGGTCGCCGATCGTCTCTATGTGCACCACCGGGTCGCCCAGCCGCATCGTGCCGCCGATACGCTCGAACTGCGTCACCATCGCGGCGACCAGCCGGTTGATGCCGCCGCGCGGCCACCAGACCCCGGTGTCCTTCTCCAGCTTGTGGATGAGGGCGTAGATGGCGCTGGCGGTCATCGGGTTGCCGCCGACCAGCAGGGTATGGAACGACAGCGCCTGCCGCAGCTTCTCATTGTTCACGAAACCGGACACGATCGAATGGACCGATCGCCATGCCTGTGACTGGATGAGGGCGGGCAGCGCCTTCGTCATCGCCCGCAGGTCGAGGAAGGGAGCGCGCGCCAGATGCTGATAGCATTCCTGCATCATCGCGCCGCTATAGGCGAGGAAGCGGTCATAGCCCGGCAGGTCGCCGCTATCGAGCTTCGCGATCTCCTGCCGCAATATGGTGTCGTCGGCGCTGCAATCGAACTGGGTGCCGTCCGGCCAGCTCAGCCGGTAGAAGGGCGAGACGGGATCGAGCGCGATGTCCTGCGCCATGTCGTGCCCCGAAAGGCGCCACAACTCCGCCAGGCAATCGGGATCGGTGATGACCGTCGGCCCCGTGTCGAAGGTGAAGCCGTCCTTCTGCACATAGCCCGCGCAGCCGCCCGGCCGTTCCCGCGCTTCCACCACCGTGGTGGCCATGCCTGCCGATTGCAGGCGGATGGCAAGGGCCAGACCGCCGAAGCCGGAGCCTATGACGATCGCTGATTTCTTCCTGTCGGCGGCGTGGGGTGCCCGGATCATGCGCCTTTCCGCTGCTTTGCTGTCTGCATCCGGGCCCTTATGGGCATTGCCGCCGCCGGGCACAAGACCGGGATAGGGAAAGGGAGGAAGCGGGCCCTGCATCCGTGCACGATTGACGGCGGGGCGCGGGCCTGCATAGTTGCGGTCATGACCCGACAGCCGCCCGAGCACACCCATTATTTCGACCATGTCTATCTGCCGGAAGGGCATGACCGGAATGCGCGCCGTACCCGCTGGGTGATCGTGCTGACGGTGCTGACCATGGTGGTGGAAATTGCCGCGGGCTGGATGACCGGATCGATGGCGCTGCTGGCCGATGGCTTTCACATGGCCACCCATGCCGGGGCGCTGGCGATCGCGGCGGTCGCCTACAGCTTCGCGCGCAGGCATGCGCGCAATGCGCGTTTCACCTTCGGCACCGGCAAGGTGGGGGATCTGGCGGGCTTCGCCTCCGCGCTGATGCTGGGGATCGCCTCGCTCGGCATCGCGCTCGAATCGGGCCAGCGGCTGCTCCACCCCGGCGAAGTCCGCTTCAGCGAGGCGACGCTGGTCGCGGTCATCGGGCTGATCGTTAATCTGCTCAGCGCATGGATGCTGATGGAGGATCACGGGCATGAGGGGCATGGTCACGACCATGACCCCAACAAGGGCCATTCCCACGCGCAGGGGCATTCCCATGCCCATCGCGGCGACGGTGACGGCAAGGCGGATGGCCCGCGCGACAATAATCTGCGTGCTGCCTATCTGCACGTGCTGGCCGATGCGCTGACTTCCGTCGCGGCGATCGTCGCGCTGCTGGCCGGGCGATATCTCGGCTGGGTGTGGCTCGATTCGACGATCGGGCTGGTCGGCGCCGTCATCATCGCCCGCTGGGCCTGGAGCCTGATGAAGGATACCGCCGGGATTCTGCTCGACACCGCCGAGCCGGAACTGGCGGGCGCGGTAAAGTCCATAACCGAGGAAAAGGGCGGCACGGTCGCGGACCTGCATGTCTGGCGCGTCGGGCCGCATGCCCATGCGGCCATCGTCACCATCGCCGGACCGGGCGGCGACACCGGGGAAATCCGCGCCGCTGTCGGCGCGTTGCGCAACATGGTGCATGTCACCGTGGAACGCTGGCCGGATTAGCCGCTTCGGGCGCTGTCCCGCGCGCATCCCCACAAGAATGACGCGCCTCTACAACGGGGCTTCCCTGACGGCGCTTCCGGCGCTATCGTGCCGCCCTACCACCGGGGAGCCATGTGGCTGAGAGGTGCGGGTAACGCCGCACGACCCGCTGAACCTGAAACCGCTAATACGGTCGGAGGGAGTGGACGTGCGCAGGAATGGCCGGTCGACCGGCCGGCGCACAGAGCTTCCCTCCATCGTGGGATGGAGAGGCCGCGATGAGTGAAGCGCCCGCATGGTCCGCGCTGTTTATCGGACTGTTCCTGCTCGTCTGTTCTTTCGGCGAACTGCGCCGTCCGGGTCTGTGGCGCGGAATGACCGAAGAGATCGGCGCGTCTTCCGCCCTTCAGATGCTGACCGGCCTCGCCGAACTGGCGACAGGCGCCGCCGTCTATCTCTGCAACCGCGCCGCCCCGCCGTCGGTGCCGCCCGACTGGCTGGCGGTGCTGATGATGGTGCTGGGCGGCTTCATGATCGTCGAGGCGCTCGTCATCGCCGCCTTCACCGACCGCCTGTTGCCGCTGTGGCGCCACACGCTGCGCAGCGGCACGCGCGGCTGGGCGGTTGTCGGGCTGATCGTCGGCGCGGCCCTGGCGGCCTCCGGGCTTATCCGTTTCCTCTAATCCCCCTCAAGCGAAGGAATTTCCATGGCAGACCGTCATGCGCCGACCCCGATCGGCGTGACCACCGGCCCCATCCGGGGCAGCCGCAAGATCCACGTCGCGGCCAGATCCGGCAGCGGCATCCGCGTGGCGATGCGCGAGATCACTCTCGAACCGTCGAGCGGCGAGCCGCCGGTGCGTGTCTATGACACCTCCGGCCCCTATACCGACCCGGCGGCCAGCATCGACATCGACCTCGGCCTGCCGCCGCTGCGCCGCGACTGGATCGTCGCGCGCGGCGATGTGGAGGAATATGACGGGCGGGCGGTGCGGCCGGAGGATAATGGGCAACTCGGCCCGGATCGCTCGGGCGGGGTGCGCCCCTTCCCCAATGTGGTGCGCCGCCCGCTGCGCGCGAAGGCGGGGGGCACCGTCACCCAGATGCACTATGCCCGCCGGGGCATCATCACGCCGGAGATGGAATATGTAGCCGAGCGCGAGAATCTGGGGCGCGAGCGGCTCGCCGAATATATTCGCGACGGGAAGGACTGGGGCGCGGCCATCCCCGATTATGTGACGCCGGAGTTCGTGCGCGATGAAGTGGCGCGCGGGCGGGCGATCATCCCCAGCAACATCAACCACCCCGAAAGCGAGCCGATGGCGATCGGCCGGAATTTCCTCGTGAAGATCAACGCCAATATCGGCAATTCGGCGGTCGCTTCCGACGTCGCGAGCGAGGTGGACAAGATGGTCTGGTCGATCCGCTGGGGCGCGGACACGGTGATGGACCTTTCGACCGGGCGCAACATCCACGACACGCGCGAATGGATCATCCGCAACGCGCCCGTTCCCATCGGCACCGTGCCCATCTATCAGGCGCTCGAAAAGGTCGGGGGCATCGCCGAGGACCTGACATGGGAGATTTTCCGCGACACGCTGATCGAGCAGGCCGAGCAAGGCGTCGATTATTTCACCATCCATGCGGGCGTGCGCCTGCCCTTCGTGCCGCTGGCGGCCAAGCGGGTGACGGGCATCGTCTCGCGGGGCGGGTCGATCATGGCGAAATGGTGCCTTGCCCATCATCGCGAGAGCTTCCTCTATGAGCATTTCGACGAGATCAGCGAGATCTTGCGGGCCTATGACATCGCCTATTCGCTGGGCGACGGCCTGCGCCCCGGCTCCATCGCCGATGCCAATGACGAGGCGCAGTTCGCCGAACTCTATACGCTGGGCGAACTGACGAAGCGGGCGTGGGCGCAGGACGTGCAGGTGATGATCGAAGGCCCCGGCCATGTGCCGATGCACAAGATCAAGGAGAATATGGACCGCCAGCTCGAAGCCTGCGGCGAGGCGCCCTTCTACACGCTGGGGCCGCTCACCACCGATATCGCGCCGGGATATGACCATATCACCTCGGCCATCGGCGCGGCGCAGATCGGCTGGTTCGGCACGGCGATGCTCTGCTACGTCACGCCCAAGGAGCATCTGGGCCTGCCTGACAGGGACGATGTGAAGGTCGGCGTCGTCACCTACAAGCTGGCGGCGCACGCGGCGGACCTTGCCAAGGGGCATCCCGCCGCGCGGGTGCGCGACGATGCGCTTTCCCGCGCCCGGTTCGAGTTCCGCTGGCGCGACCAGTTCAACCTGTCGCTCGACCCGGACACGGCGGAGGACTATCACGACCAGACGCTGCCCGCCGAGGGCGCCAAGACCGCGCATTTCTGTTCCATGTGCGGCCCCAAATTCTGCTCGATGAAGATCACGCAGGAGGTGCGCGAGTTCGCCGCGCGGCAGAACCAGCCCGCCGATGGGTTCATCGCGGCGGGCGCATCGGAGGCGGACGCCGCAAGGGGCATGGCGGAAATGAGCGAGAAATTCCGCGAACAGGGCGGGGAGGTTTACATTCCCGCGGCGGAATAGCAGGATGCGGGCGGCGGTCCGGCGCCGCGCCGTACCGGTTCGCGCCAAGGCTAGGGAAGGACGGATATGACGGTCAGGATAGTCACCCCGGCGGCACTCGCCGCGCTACTCGCGCTCACGGCCTGTGGCGGCCGGGAAGAGGACAAGGGCGCCGCGCTCAACCGCGCGGGCAATGCGGCGGAAAGCGCGGTGAACGCCGCCGCAACCGCCGCATCCGCATCGGCCGATGCCGCAAATACCGCCAGCGCGGCCGCCTCCGCGTCCGGCCTGTCGCGCTATGTCGGCAAATATCCGTTCAACAAGGTGGGCGACCATAGCTGGAAGGACGATCCGGCGGTCATCGCCGCGATCACGGCGGCGGTCGGCGACGCGAAGGTGCGCAAGCTAGTGCTGGAGGGGGGCGGGCCGTCCGCGCCGATCACGGCGAGGGACGGCAGGATTCTCGCATGGTCGTGCGAGACGCATAATTGCGGCCCGCACAACTGGATCACGATCGTCGATCCCGCCAGCGGCGCCGCCGAGATCTGCTATGTCGACGAGGAGGCGGCGCCCGGCAAGACGCGCTGGTTCAAGGGCGGCAAGGAAGAGGTGCGGTCCGTGCCCTGCCCACGGGAAGACGGCTAGGGCATATTCCGGTCCTGTTGAACCGGAATATGCTCTTATGCCTGTATGGTCGGCGTTTCCCGAGCGGGCAGACGATGCCGTCTGCTTCGAAAACGCTCCAGGTCCGGGTCAGTCCTTCAGCTCATAATCGAGCGATATCTCGCAATTGAGCAGCTTGCTGACCGGGCACCCGGCCTTGGCGCCGGAGGCGAGGGAGGCGAAGCTTTCCTCGTCGATGCCGGGAACGCGGGCCGTCAGCTTCAGGTCGGAACGGGTGACGGTGAAGCCCTCGCCATCCTTTTCCAGCGTCACCCGCGCCTCGGTATCGAGCTGGCCGTCGCTATATCCCGCCTTCGCCAGCGCGAACGACAGCGCCATGGTGAAGCAGGCGCTGTGGGCGGCGGCGATCAGTTCTTCCGGATTGGTGCCCCGCTCGCCCTCGAAACGGGTGCCGAAGCCATAGGGCTGGGCGTCGAGAACGCCGGATTTCGTCCAGATATGGCCCTTGCCGTCCTTGCCGAGCCCTTCATAACGGGCGGACGCGGTATTGGTGGTCATGATCCTTCCTCCTGTGGTGCGCGCGCAAGGGGCCGGGGCATGGACCGGCGCCGATGGCCTGATGGTAAACGAAAGCCGGGCGTGTCGCCGCAACGGCACTGCCTGCCGCGATCAGTCAACGACCGGTCGTCACCGTCGTTCCATGGGAGGCAGCCGACTCAGCGTGGCAGGATCGCGATGCCCCGCGTAGAATCCGTCCAGCACCGCCGCAAAGGGGGGGCGTCCAGATCTTCCTCGCCCGCGGCCCGCTCGAACAGCGTCATCGAGGAACGCAGCTTCATCGCATCGACCGCGCCGAATATAGCCTCCGCAGGGCATAGGCCCTGCCATGGCAGCAAAGCTTCGATTGCCTCACGCAGCCGCGCGCCGAGGAGTGGATGGCGCAGAAAGGCGCCCGCCTCGGCGAGATCGGCGATCGCATAATGGCGGGCCGTCGCGCTGTGTCCCAGCCCGGCGATCTGCGGGAAGGCGAACCACATCCAATGGCTCCGCTTGCGCCCCTGATGCAGTTCCGTCAGCACGCTGTCCCAGCAAGGCCGCTGGGCTGCGACGAATCGGGACAGGTCGGGATCGCGGAGGTCGGCCATGACCTTATCATCGTCCAGCCGCGTCCGGGGTCAATATCCCGGCGCGTTCTACCACGGCCCCCGGATCGCGAGCGTCTTGCCGGGGCTGTAGAGGTTGACGAACAGTGTCGATCCGTCGGGCGAGAAGCAGGCGCCCGCCAGTTCTGTCTGCGTGCGCAGCCGCGCCAGCGTGTAGAGCAGGCCGTCGGGCGTCACGCCGCGCAGATGATTGTCCACGACATGCGTATACTGGTCCTCGCAGACGATCAGATGGCCGTTGGGGGCGACGGTCAGATTGTCGCCATAGTTGAACATCGCCTTGTCCTGCGATTCGAGGAATATCTGGAGCGCGCCGGGCGCGTCCTTCTCCCCCGCCGGTCCTTCGGCGGGGGAAGGGCGATAGCGCATGACCTGGCCGAGCCCCGACTTGCCGCCGCTGGTGCAGCAGAAGTAGAATTCCCCCTGCCCGAACCAGATACCCTCGCCACGCGCGAAGATCGCCGCGCCCGCCTTCGCGCCGCGCAGGCGCAGGTCGTCGTCGGGGCTGTCCACATGGTCGAGGTCGATCCAGCGCGCCGACGCCCAGCTTCCGGGGGTGAAATCATGCGTGCCCCAGTTGCGCGTGTCGGCGGGCGCATCGCCCAGCGCCAGCGCCTGCAACCGGCCGCCCTTGGCCAGCGCCCCGCGCTCGGCGGGCAGGAAGCGGTAGAGCAGGCTGTCGTCGCGATCCTCGGTCAGGTAGACGATGCCGGTCGCCGGATCGACGCAGGCGGCCTCGTGGTTGAAGCGGCCCATGGCGCGAAGCGGCTCCGGCCGGGCGAGACCGCGATGGGCGGCGGGCACCTCAAATACCCAGCCATGGTCCCGGGACACACCGTCCCGTCCGGCGCGGGTCACGTCTTCCTCGCAACTGAGCCAGCTTCCCCACGGGGTGACGCCCCCCGCGCAATTGCGGATCGTGCCCGCGAGGCTGAGATACTGGTCCTCGACCGCGAGGCTTTTCGCATCGAGCACGATTGTCGAGGTGCCGCCCGGCAAGGCCGCGCCATCGTGGAGCCGGTCATAGGCGTCCTCCGACCGCAGGCCATTCCTGCCCGCCGGGCCGTCCTTCATCCCCTCGGGGCGAAGCTCGTGATTGCGGACGAGTGCGATGCGGCGGTCGTCCAGCCGGAAGCAGCCCATGCCGTCGCAATTGTCCGGCACGGCGAGGCCGTCGCTCATCCGGTCGCCCTGGGCGGAGATCACCCGGTAGGAAAAGCCGCGCGGCAGGTCCAGCAAGCCTTCGGGATCGGCCTGCAACGGGCCGTAGCCGCTCGCCATGGCCTTGCCGGCGGACGCGCCCTTATGGCCAAGCGCGTGAATGGTGCCCGCGTAGAGCGCCATCCCGCCAAAAGCGATGCCGGTCAGCCCGAAGGCAATCTGTCTGCGAGTATAATCCTGTTTCATCGCCGCGCGCCTAGCCCGTTCCGATTACAGAAATGCGTCACCGCGGGCGCTGTTCCGCTTTTGCCGCCGCATCGGCGAACCATGGGATCATCCGGGCGATCGCTTCCTCCACCTCGGCGGTGGAAACGGCGAAGCTGAACCGCATATGGCGATGGCCCTCTACCGGGTCGAAATCGATGCCCGGCGCGGTGACGACGCCGGTATCCTCCAGCAACGAACGGCAGAAGGACAGGCTGTCCTGTGTCAGATGGCCGATGTCGGCATAGATGTAGAAGGCCCCGTCGGGCGGCGCGATATGGCTGAGGCCGAGCCGGGGCAGCGCGTCGAGCATCAGTTCCCGGTTGCGGCGATAGGTCGCCACATGCCCGTCGAGTTCCCGCGCGCAGTCGAACGCGGCGAGCGCGGCATGCTGGGCCAGCGATGGCGGCGTCAGGAACAGATTGCCCATCAGCGCGCGGGCATTGGGGATCAGCGCCTCGGGCACGATCGCCCAGCCGAGCCGCCACCCGGCCATGCTGTAATATTTGGAGAAGCTGTTGATGACGATCGCGTCGTCATCGAGCGACAGCGCGGTCGGCACCGGCCCGACATAGCTGAGGCCGTGATAGATCTCGTCGGAGATGACGCGGATGCCCCGGTCGCGGCAGAGGCGCAGCATGGCCGCCAGTTCCCCGGCCGGGATGACGGATCCGGTCGGGTTGGCGGGACTGGCGAGGATGAGGCCGTCCGGCGCGGGGTCGAGCGCGGCGATCATCGCGGCGGTCGGCTGGAAATGGGTGTCCGCGCCGCAGGGCAGCTCCACCGGCTCCATGTGCAGGGCGCGCGTGACGTTGCGATAGGCGACATAGCCCGGCCGGGCCATCGCGATGCGCCCGCCCGGATCGAACAGGCAATGCAGCGCGACGACCAGCGCGGGCGAGGCGCCGCACGTGAGGACGATGCGCTCCGGGTCCACGGCGACGCCATGGCTGTCCGCATAATGGCGGGCGATGCGCTCCTTGAGCGGCTGGCTTTCCCAATAGCCCATGCCATCGCTGTCCAGCACCTGATGCGCGCGCGCGATGGCGGCGGCGGGCGCGCCGGTAGAGGGCTGGCCGAACTCCATATGGATGATGGAGCGGCCCTGCTGCTTCAGGTCATGGGCGCGGCGGCTGATCGAGATGGCGTGAAAGGGCGCGACGGGGACGGGCATGGAGGCGCCTTTAGCCTATCGCGGCGGGCGGCGCCATGGGGCGCCGGGGGTGCCCGAGCGGTGCGGCCACCCCTGCCTGCCCGCGAAAGGGGTCAGGCGTCCTTGCCCCCCGGCGTATGGACGCCCGGCAGCGGCGGCACGGGTTGGGGCGGCGCGTCGGCGTCGTCCTCATGCACGTCCACTATGCCGCGTCCGACATGGCTGCGGTTGCGGCTGTAGAGGAAATAGACGGCAAGGCCGATCACCGCCCAGCCGATGAAGAGCAGCTTGCTCTTCTCGTCGAGGCTGAAGAACAGATAGATGCAGCCCAGAATGGACAGAGGCGCGAACAGCAGGATCGCCGGGGTGCGGAAAGGGCGCACGCGGTGCGGGTCGGTCCTGCGCAGGGCCAGCACCGCGAAGGAGACCGCCATGAACGCGAACAGCGTGCCGGAATTGGAGATGTTCGCAAGCTGACCCACGGGGAAGAAGGCGGAGAACAGCGCCACGAACAGCCCGGTCAGCAGCGTGATGACATGCGGCGTGTTGTAGCGCGGATGCACTTTCGAAAAGACCTGCGGCAGCAGGCCGTCGCGGCTCATCACGAAGAAGATGCGGGTCTGGCCGAACATCATCATCAGGATGACCGAGGGCAGCGCGAGGATGGCGGCGAGACCGACCAGATTGCCGATCTGCGGCCAGCCGATCTGGCGCAGCGTCCAGGCAAGGGCCTCCTTGGAGCAGACCACCGCCTGGTCGGCGATCGCGGCGCACTGGGCGGCGAGTTCGCGGCTTCCCGGTTCCAGCGCCTGCCCCTGCGGCCCGAATTCCGGTTGCGCGCCGACCGTGCCGATCACCCCCGCCGACACGAGCAGATAGAACACCGTGCAGATGCCAAGGCTGCCGATCAGGCCGATCGGCATGTTGCGCTGCGGGTTCTTGGTTTCCTCGGCCGCCGTCGATACCGCGTCGAAGCCGACATAGGCGAAGAAGATCGACGCCGCCGCCGCAGAGATGCCGCCGAAGCCGAGCGGCGCGAACGGATCGAACTGCTTCATGTTCAGCACCGGCACCGACAGCGCGATGAAGGCGAGAAGGGCGACGATCTTGATCGCCACCAGCACCGCGTTCACCGTCGCGCTTTCCTTGGTGCCGCGCACCAGCAGCAGCGTGACGAGGCCCGCGATCACCATTGCGGGCAGGTTGATGAGCCCCCCGTCGAACGGCCCGCGCGTCCACGCATCGGATATGTCGGTGCCCAGCGCATGTTCGAGATAGCCGATCATATAGCCCGACCAGCCCACCGAGACCGCGCCCGCCGCCACCGCATATTCGAGGATCAGCGCCCAGCCGACCATCCACGCGATCAGTTCGCCCATCACCGCATAGCTGTAGGTATAGGCGGAGCCGGACACCGGGACCATCGACGCCATCTCCGCGTAGCAGAGCGCCGCCACCGCGCAGACGAGACCGGCGATGACGAAGCTTATCATCATGCCCGGCCCGGCCTTCTGCGCGGCCTCGGCGGTGAGGACGAAAATGCCGGTGCCGATCACCGCGCCGATCCCCAGCATGGTGAGCTGGAACGCGCCGAGCGAACGGTGCAGGGATTTCTTCTCCGCCGTCGCCAATATGGCATCCAGCGGTTTGATACGACCGAAGATCATGCGGATGGCCCCTTTAACCATGGAAGCGCCTCGGAACGGCGCCGTTATGGGAAAAGGAGACTATAGGCTAATACAGGATGCGCAAGGGGCCGTTGAAACGGCCCGCCGCGCCGCGCCCGCTCAGCGCGCCAGCATCGGGCCGAGCCACTGCCCCGCGAAGAGGTGGACGTGCAGATGCGGCACTTCCTGACCGCCATGCCCGCCGATATTGGCGAGCAGGCGATAGCCCGGCTCGACCAGGCCGAGATCGCGGGCGACATGGCCGACCGCGCGCACGAAGCCGCCGATTTCCGCGTCGGAGGCGCGGGCGGAAAAATCGTCCCAGCTTACATAGCGGCCCTTGGGCACGACGAGGATGTGCGTCGGCGCCTGCGGGTTGATGTCCTGGAAGGCGAAGGCCCACTCGTCCTCATAGACCCTGGTGCACGGAATTTCGCCGCGCAATATCTTCGCGAAGACATTGTCGTCGTCATAGGGCAGGGTGGCGTCTATCGGCATTGCTTGCTCTCCGCATTACTCTTTGGGGCGGGCGGCCTTTTCGGCGATGCCCGAAATGCCCTCGCGCCGGTCCAGTTCCGCACGAATCTCGTCGAGCGAGAGGCCCATGTCGGCCAGCAGCAGCGTGAGGTGGAAGATCAGGTCCGCGCCTTCCTTGACAGCTTCCGCCTTGTCGTCCGCGATGGCGGCGATCACCAGTTCCACCGCTTCCTCGCCTACCTTCTGCGCGATCTTGGCGCGTCCCCGCGCGGTCAGCTTCGCGACATAGGAGGCGGACGGGTCAGCCGTGCGGCGTTCCCTTATCGTCTGTTCGAGGCGGTCGAGGCTGTCGCGCATCATATGCCTTTCTTCGCGCCGCCGGGGGGCGAGGTCAAGTCGGGGAGGGGCAGGTCAGAGGATCGGCGTGCGCACCGGGATGCCCGCGGCGGCGAGGGCGGCGTGCGCCTCGCCGATCGTGTGCTGGCCGAAATGGAAGATCGAGGCGGCGAGCACCGCGCTGGCATGGCCCTGCACCACGCCCTCGACCAGATGATCGAGCGTGCCGACGCCGCCGCTGGCGATCACCGGCACCGTTACGGCATCGGCGATGGCGCGGGTGAGCGCGAGATCATAGCCCCGCTTGGTGCCGTCGCCGTCCATCGAGGTGACGAGCAGTTCGCCCGCGCCCAG
>Ga0182737_1003207_pt1 | contig 12353 bp, 10 predicted proteins | sample eDN5th30CBELigOP_FD_128878 | JGI IMG/M metagenome (GOLD analysis project Ga0182737, IMG submission 128878) | Enriched Organic Plus compost microbial communities from Emeryville, California, USA - eDNA 5th pass 30_C BE-Lig OP (version 2) (version 2) ... | reverse complement strand
GATCCGCGAGACCGTGCTCGACCGCATTGCTGACCGATTCGGCGACCACCAGCGCCATCGGCACCGATGCGCCGGGGGGCAAGGCGGTGTCGAAGCCGATGTCGAGCGAAAGCTGGATGTCCTCCCGCCCGCTCGCCAGCAATATGTCGGAGATCAGATTGCGCAGAAAAGGCTCAAGCCGATGCCGCCCCGTCTCGCTGTCATAAAGGGACCGGCTGATGCGGCCGATCAGCATCAGGCGGCGGCCCGCCTCGTCCAGCACGCGCAATGCCTGCGGATCGGCCACCGACCGGCCTTGCAGCATGAGCAGCGCGCTCGCCAGTTGCAGATTGTTGGACACACGGTGCTGAAGTTCGTGAAACAGCATTTCGCGGGTATCCGCCAGTTCGCGGTTCCGCTCCCGCTGCCGGGCGATCGTGCGGTTGCAGCGCTGCAGCCAGTGAATGAGCAGGATATTGACGCCCGCCCCTGCCGCATAGAAGATCAGGGCGAGCGCGGCGCCGCCGCTGTGGATGCCGCCGAATGCCGGCAGGATGAACCAGAAATAGGCCAGGATGCCGCCGGTCGTCGCCGCGAACAGGCCCGGCCCGATGCCGAACAGGAAGCAACTGACCAGAATGGCGGGGAAAACGGCCACATAGGGAAGGTTGGGCGGCAACAGGCGGCCGATCGAGAAACGCACCGTCAGCCCGATCAGCACGAGAACGAGCGACATTGCATAGCCGATCCACGGTCTGTCCGGCGCCAGTGGCAGCCGTTCCACAAACAGGTCATTGGTACGATGCATGCCTTTGCCCCTTTGCCGGCATGCGTTTAGTATCTCTGCATAATTTGGTCAGGGCAAGAGCGAAGGACCGGTCGAAAAGAACCGGACCGGATCAAGCTTTCTCAAGCGTGCATTGCAGCGGATGCTGGTTCTGGCGGGCGAAGTCCATCACTTGATTGACCTTGGTTTCCGCCACTTCATAGCTGAAGATACCGCAGACGCCGACGCCGCGCTGGTGCACATGCAGCATCACCCGCGTCGCTTCCTCCATATCCATCTTGAAAAAGCGTTGCAACACATGGACGACGAACTCCATCGGCGTATAGTCGTCGTTGAGCATCAGCACCTTGTAGAGCGAGGGACGCTTGGTGCGCGTGCGGGTACGAGTCGCGATACCGACATGGGGGCCGGACCCTCCGGCGCCCTCATCGTCCTGATCACCCCCGGCCATCACGGCACGCATGGAAAAAATTCGAGTCTGGTGAAACCCTGTCATCCGACGGAATATGGCGGCTGCCAGGACATTCGGCAAGAGGGCGCGCGAGCAAAGGCGGACAGTTCGCCTCGCCTCTCCAAGCCTTTGTCCCAAAACGAAAAACGGCCCCTTCCCATCGGGGGAAGAGGCCATTTCCGCTATGTCATGCTTTCCTTGTCGCCATCGCGATCAGGCGGACAGCGAGCGCACCTTCTCGGTCACGACCGAGACGCGGGTGCTGATCGGCTGCGCGACATCGCCCGCAAGCTTCAGCAGCGCCTCGCTGGCCTTGGCGCTTTCCTTGGCGAACGCGTCGAAGCTGGAGGACAGAAGTTCGCTCTGCACCTGGAAGAATTCGGTCGGCGACTTGACGGCGGCAAGGCTCTTCATCGCGGCCGAAGCCTTTTCGAAGGACAGGCGGCCATATTCGGCGGCGCCCTGACCGATGGCCTCGACACCCTTGGTCGCGATCTTGCCCGATTCGACCAGCGCTTCGACATTGCCCTTGGCAAGGTCGCTCAGTTCCTCGAACGCGCGGGTCGACTTCTCAACGCCGACCTTGGTCTTTTCGCTCAGTTCCGAAAAGGCGGACTGGAAGCGTTCCTTGGCTTCCTCGGTGTATTTCTTGGTCGTTTCGAGCACTTCGGACATGGATTCTCTTCCTTTCTGCACGGCCTCTTCCGCTTTCGCGGCAAGCGCTTCGGCCGGCGGAGGCGCGATCGCCTCACTGTTGTCCGGCTCCGCGACCGCCGGGGCGGGTTGGGGGGGTTGGGGTACTTCCTGCGAAACAGCAAGATCGGCGGCCGTCAACTCGGCGACATCCCGCACGTCGGGCGTTGGAAGCGCCGCGGCCTGCTTCTTGGGACGGGGCGCGGTGCCGGCCTTGGCGGAGGCGGGCTTCGCAGCCGCCTTGCGCGAAGACGTGCCGCTGACGGACCGCCGGGGCGCTTTCGTGGTGCCGGTCATGACGAACTCCTCAATTGCTGCAACGCACAATAGCAGAGTCGCGCATGCTCTTCAAGAGTTTTTTGTGCACTGCAACAAACTCGCCAACGAAGGCCGCCAGCGCCTTCTCGTCGCGAAAATCAGGCCGCGCCGCCCTTCACATAACTGCCCGGCGCGTCCTCCAGCGGGGGCAGCTTGCCCTTGCCGGGGATGCGCGCGCCCTTCGCCGCCACGGTTGCGGGCGCGCGCGCCCGGACCCATTCGATCCAGTCCGGCCACCAGCTTCCCGGCGTTTCCACCGCCGAGGCGACGAACTCCTCCAGCGTCGGGGCGGGCGTCCCGCAGGTCCAATATTGATATTTATGCTTGCCGGGCGGGTTCACCACCCCGGCGATATGGCCCGAACCGGCGAGCACGAAGCGGATCGGACCGGCGAAATGATCCGTCACCTTCCACACGCTGCGGGGCGGGGCGATATGGTCCTCCTTCCCCGCCTGCACATAGCAGGGGACCGTGACCTTGCGCAGGTCGATGGGCGTCCCGTCGATGCTGAGCGCGCCGGGCACCACCAGCTTGTTGTCGCGATAGAGGTCGGCCAGATAGTGCCGGTGCCACGTCGCGGGCAGGTTGGTGGTGTCGCCGTTCCAGTAGAGCAGGTCGAAGGGCACATAATCCTCGCCCAGCAGATAATTGTTGACCACATAGTTCCAGATGAGGTCGCGTCCGCGCAGCAGGTTGAAGGTCGCGGCCATATAGCGTCCGTCGAGATAGCCGGGCGCGGAAAGCTGCTCCACCAGCTTCAGTTGCTCATCATCGACGAACAGCGAGAGGTCGCCCGCCTCGCTGAAATCGACCTGCGCGGTGAACAGGGTGGCGCTGGCCACCTTGTCCGCCTGCCCCCGCGCGGCGAGCAGCGCCAGCGATGCGGCGAGCGTCGTGCCCGCGACGCAATAGCCGATGGTGTGCACGCTCTCCACCCCCAGCAGATCGCGCACGGTGTCGATCGCGTCGATCTGGCCGCGCAGGATATAATCATCCCAGACGACATCCTTCATGCTCGCGTCCGCCGATTTCCAGCTTACCATGAACACGGTCAGTCCCTGATCGACCGCCCATTTGACGAAGCTCTTTTCCGGCGAAAGGTCGAGGATGTAGAAACGGTTGATCCATGGCGGAAAGATGACGAGCGGCGTTGCCAGCACCTTTCCCGTCGCCGGAGCATATTGGATGAGCTGGTAGAGCGGCGTTTCCTTCACCACCTTGCCCGGCGTCGCCGCGATATTCTCCCCCACCCTGAAAGCGGAGCCGTCCGTCTGGCTCAACTGGCCCTTTTCCATGTCGGCGAGCATGTGACGCAGGCCGCGCACCAGATTCTCGCCGCCGGTTTCCATCGTCCGCTCGAACACCACGGGGTTGGTCAGCGGGAAATTGCTGGGCGACAGCGCATCGACCAGCCCCTGCGTGGCGAAGCGTATCCGTTCCTTCTGATGGGGGTCGATACCGTCCACCGTATCCGACAGCCGCGTCATATAGTCGGCGATCAGCCGATAGCTCTGGCGAATCATGTCGTAGAAGGGATGGTCGCTCCATTGCGCCGCGGCGAAGCGGCGATCGGCGCGCGCGGCGGGGCTGCCGGGCGGGGGAGCGTGATCGCCCTTGCCGCCCTCCAGAAACCGCTGCCACAGCGCGATCGATTCCTTCGCGAAATCCGCCTGCACCTGCGCCAGCCGCTCCGGCTGGAAGAAGGTCGGCGGAGAGAAGGGCGGCGGCGAGGGCAGCCCCCCCTGCGCCAGCGGCGGCGCGGCGGCGCGCGTCATATGCTGCGTCGCATATTCGAGGATCAGTTGCTGCGCCTGCCCCAGCGATCGGGTCCATTGCTGCATCCTTTCGAGGTAGGGAACGGTCTGCGCGAGGCCGCTTTCAGACGCCGGACCGGCCTTGGAATGATGATCGGACAAACGGACCTCCTCTCCTGCCTGTGATTTGCCCACAGGCTGCCCCGGATGCATGGAAAAAGCGAGAGTCTTTCTCTGGCAACCGGCCCGATCGGCGTATATAGCTGGCGCTGCGCCGGGGCACATTCCGTCCCGGTGTGTTCAACAGGAAAGTTACAGGAAAATGTCCGAAGAATTCTACCGCATCAAGCGCCTGCCACCCTATGTCATCGCCGAAGTGAACGCGATGCGGGCAGCAGCGCGGGCGGCAGGCGAGGACATTATCGACCTGGGCATGGGCAATCCCGACCTGCCCCCGCCGGCCCATGTGATCGACAAGCTGTGCGAGGTAGCGCAGAAGCCCAACGCGCACGGCTATTCCCAATCCAAGGGCATTCCGGGGCTGCGCCGCGCGCAGGCCAATTATTATGCGCGCCGCTTCGGCGTTGATCTCGACCCGGAAACCGAGGTGGTCGTGACCATGGGGTCGAAGGAAGGGCTGTCCAGCCTCGCCACGGCGATCACCGCGCCGGGCGACGTGGTGCTGGCGCCCAACCCCAGCTACCCGATCCACACCTTCGGCTTCATCATCGCGGGCGCGACCATCCGCGCCGTGCCGACGACCCCGGACGAGCGCTATTTCGCATCGCTGGAGCGCGCGATGGCCTTTACCGTGCCGCGCCCCAGCATCCTCATCGTCAACTATCCGTCCAACCCGACGGCGGAGACGGTGGATCTCGCCTTCTACGAAAGGCTGGTCGCCTGGGCGAAGGAGAACAAGGTCTGGATCATCTCCGACCTTGCCTATTCGGAACTCTATTATGACGGCAACCCGACGCCCTCGGTGCTTCAGGTGCCGGGCGCGAAGGATGTCGCGATCGAGTTCACCTCCATGTCCAAGACCTATTCGATGGCGGGATGGCGCATGGGCTTCGCGGTCGGCAACAAGCATCTCATCTCGGCGCTGACGCGGGTCAAAAGCTATCTGGACTATGGCGCGTTCACGCCGATCCAGGCGGCGGCCTGCGCGGCGCTGAACGGCCCGCAGGACATCGTGCAGAAGAATCGCGAACTGTACCACAAGCGCCGCGACGTGCTGGTGGAAAGCTTCGGCCGCGCCGGATGGGACATTCCCCCGGCCAAGGCGTCGATGTTCTGCTGGGCGCCGCTGCCGCCCGCTCTGCGGGAAATGGGCAGCCTCGAATTTTCGAAGCAGCTCCTTACGCAGGCAAAGGTCGCGGTTGCGGCGGGGGTCGGCTATGGCGAGGATGGCGAGGGCTATGTCCGCATCGCAATGGTCGAGAATGAACAACGGCTGCGGCAGGCCGCCCGCAATGTGAAGCGCTATCTGCAAAGCATGGGGGTGAACACCGGGCCGGACCGCAAGGTCGCGGGCAACTGATCGCCGACGACCTGATGCCGATTCCGATGCCGCTCGCGGGGAACGAACTTATCCATATCTCCGATGTGGGGGAAACCATCCGCCTCGCGGTGGCGCCGGTTTTCCTGCTGGCGGGCATCGGCGGCTTCCTCAATGTCTGCGCGAGCCGTCTGGCCCGCGTGATCGACCGCGCGCGGGTGGTGGAAAAGCTCGTCACCCAGACGCGCGGCAGGGACCATGACCGCTATATCGAGGAAATCCGCACGCTCGACCGGCGGATAGGCATCATCAATGTCGCCATATTGCTGAGCGTGCTGAGCGCCTGCATGATCTGTCTCGTGGTGATCCTGCTGTTCGCCAACCAGCTTTTCGGCAACCGCTTCGACACGGTGATCGCGCTGCTGTTCATCGGTTCCATGCTGTGCATGGGCGCCGGTTTCGCGCTGTTCATCGTCGAAACCCGGATCGGATCGGCGGTCATCCGCGTACGCAACGAGATATTGCACCACAAGGCGGAAGAAGAAGAGAACTGACCGGCGCGCCCCGCGCCATTGCCACATCTCAGGAAGGCTGGCCGGAAAGCCGCGCAATCTCTTCGTTCAGCGCCTGGATGGAGGAAATCAGGCGTCCCCGGTCCGCCCGCAATTCCTCCAGTTCGGCCCGCGTTTCCCCCAGTTCCATCGCCCGGCGCGCGATGCGCGCGTCGAGGACTTCATTATGCCGGGCCATCTGTTCCAGTCGGCGCGCGCGCCGGACCATGTGGCGCAGCCGCAGGTCCGCCACGTCGAAATCGAACGGCTTGGCGACATGGTCGTCAGCGCCCGTCTCCAGCGCCAGCCGCGCCAGCCCGTCCTCGCCCTCCGGGGCGATGGCCAGGACAGGAGCGCCGCGCAGCAGGCCGGACACCCGCAGGCGGCGAAGCGTTTCCACGCCGTCCGGATCGGCCGGTTGCATATCCACCAGCACTATGTCGAAATGCCAGGCCGACAACGCCTCCAGCGCCGCCGCGCCGCTTTCCGCGAGGATCACGTCATACCGCATATGGGAAAAGCGCCGCGCCATCGCCTCGCGCGCATGCGCATCGGCCCCCACCACGAGCAGGTGCAATCGTTCCGCCCGCGCATCCAGCGCCATGGGCGTTTCCCCGTTCATATCCCCGACGTTCGATCCCGAACGAAAGTCGAAACGCTGCATCGCGCTGCCCCCGAATCGCGGCGATCACCACCTTGAAACTGTCCAAGGCTATGAAAAGAAGGTCACGAAATGGTTAACGGAAACCGGCAACCCCGCCATCTGTTTCAGGGACCGGAATCCCGGCTCTCAACCCGCGCCGCCACCCCCGGCGCGAACGGAATTTTCCTCCATCACCGCGCGGATCGCATCGTCGATCACCCGGTTGCCCTTGGGACCCTTCATCACCATCACGGTGTCGCAGGTCGCAACGCATTCGCCCTGCTGGAAGGCCGCCGAAAGCAGGCTCCAACTGCTGTTGCCGATATGACCGATGCCGCTGTGCACCACGACATCATAAGGGAAATGCGCTTCCTCCACATATTTGAGGTCTACCGCCGCGACCAGCCAGCGCACCCCCAGTTCGGCAGGGTGGCGACCGAGCCGGTGGTGGAAATGCACCCGCGCCGTCTCGAAGATGCTCGCCATCGCGACATTATTGATATGACCCAGAGAATCCAGATCGCCGAAGCGTGACTGAATAACCATTGAAACCGGATAATTGCCCGCATCCAGACGCCACGCTTCTGCTCTTGCCATCAAAGACCCCTTGTTCTTTATTCTTTCCGCGACCGCAGCCGCCCAGTTCCCCTTTGTGCCCCTTTTTTAGGAGGCTGTGGCGAAGAAACTATGACAAAGCGCGCCATGGCGCCAGAGCCTAATGCCCCGCGCGGAGGAAAGCGCCGCGACGGCGCGCGGGCGATTGGTCGCCTTGCCCTTCTAACCGGCGGCGCAAAGCGCTATATGCGCCGCATGAGTCACCCGGAGCAGCCCGTCCATGTCCGATCATAATCCCGGCCTTCGTCCCTGGCGCGACATCGCCCGCCGCCGGTGCCGCCAGATCATGGTGGGCACGGTGCCGGTGGGCGGCGACGCGCCGATCACCGTGCAGACGATGACCAACACACTGACATCCGACGCCGGAGCCACGATCGACCAGATCCGCCGCTGCGAGGAAGCGGGCGCGGACCTCATCCGCGTGTCCTGCCCGGACGAGGAGTCGACGGCGGCCCTCAAGCAGATCGTGCGCGCCGCGCAGGTGCCGATCATCGCCGACATCCATTTCCACTATAAGCGCGCGCTGGAGGCCGCTGACGCGGGCGCGGCGTGCCTGCGCATCAACCCCGGCAATATCGGCAGCGCGGCGCGCGTCAAGGAAGTGGTGGACGCGGCCAAGGCCAATGGCTGCGCGATCCGCATCGGCGTCAACGCGGGCAGCCTCGAAAAGCATCTGCTCGAAAAATATGGCGAACCCTGCCCGGAGGCGCTGATCGAGAGCGCGCTGGATCATATCAGGCTGCTTCAGGATCAGGATTTCCATGAATATAAGGTCGCGGTGAAGGCGAGCGACGTATTCCTCGCCGTCGCCGCCTATATGGGGCTGGCCGAAGCGGTCGATTGCCCGCTGCACCTCGGCATCACCGAAGCGGGCGGCCTGCGCGGCGGCACGGGGAAGAGCGCGATCGGCATCGGCAACCTGCTCTGGGCCGGGATCGGCGACACCATCCGCGTTTCCCTTTCCGCCGAGCCGGAAGAAGAAGTGCGCGTCGGCTATGAGATATTGAAGTCGCTCGGCCTGCGGACGCGCGGTGTGCGCGTCGTTTCCTGCCCCAGTTGCGCGCGGCAGGGCTTCGACGTGGTCAAGACGGTGCAGATATTGGAGGAACGCCTCCAGCATATCCGCACGCCGCTGTCGCTATCCGTGCTGGGCTGCGTCGTCAATGGACCCGGCGAGGCGCGCGAGACCGATATCGGCATCACCGGCGGAGGCAATGGCAAGCACATGGTGTATCTGTCCGGCGTCACCGATCATCATGTTCAGGATGACCAGATGATCGACCATATCGTCCGGCTTGTCGAAGCCAAGGCCGCCGAGATCGAAGCCGCCGCGACGGCGAGCGCGGTCGCCGCGGAATAGCGCGCGGGGAGGCGGGGAGGCGCTGCCCGGAGCGGGTCTACCGATCCCCGGCGTCCATGTCGGCGCACGGCAGGTTCTGTTCCTGAGCCCGCGGATCGACTGCGCACGCCCGCAAGGCTTGGGTAGCTGTTCTCCCTTTCCTCATCCCAAAGGCTTTTCCGGCCAGCCGCCGAACAAGCCTCTTGACGCCTTTCTCCCTCCCCGCTCATATGCTATTGAGAATCGAAATCATTATTTGACCATGGGCGGCGACACCACCGATGGCCTTCGGGATGAAGAGGGATATCGCATGTACGACTATATGGATCAGCCCGTCGCGCGCCTCGATCATGGCGGCCGCTTCCTGATCTGGGCGATGCGCCACTGGGTGCAGGCGATGCAGGACCGCCAATGCCCCGCCTGCGTGATCGGCCCGGCTTTCGTAAAGTGGCGGATCATGCCCGCTCTCGGGCCCTTCCAGACGATGATGGCCACGCTCAACCTGCACGCGCTCAATGATCTCAGCTTCGCGCCGTGCCGCTGTGCGATCGTGAGCGAGGACGAGGCGCTGCTGCTCGGCCTCATCGCCGACGCCCGCCAGCGTACGGGCGAGGAAACGACACGCATCGCCGCTCTGGTGGTGACGCGGGACCGGGTGGAGCAACTGCGCGACAGCATCGCCGCGCTGGGCGAAATCATGACCGAGGCGGGCATTCTCCCCGTCAAGCCCGCGCCCGCGCCACGTCCGGCGGAATGATGCCTTTCAGCGGCGGGCGGGGAGCGGGTCCGGAACCGCCCCGGCCCCCTGATGCTCCGCCGCGAACTCCACCCTCTGCTTCGCGGGATCGGCGGACAGCAGCCGCACGCACAGCGCATCGCCCGGCGCGGAGCCATTGGCCTTGACCCGCGCGACGATGGGCAGGTCACGCAACTGCATGCGCGCGCCGCGTTCATCGACATCGGTGACGATGGCGGGAAATATCTCCCCCTCCCGCCCCTTCAGCATCACCGCTTCGGCAAGGTCGATCACCGCGCTTTCGATCTGCCCGCCGAGCGAGGCCGCCGCCGCCATCACCCTGGGCAAGCGCTCGAACGCCTGCGTCACGCTGTCCGGCACCGCACGCCCGTTGGCGACGGCGAGCGTCGCTTCCACGACATAGCGGTCGGCAAGACGGCGCAGCGGCGCCGTGGCATGCGCATAGGTGGCCGCCATCGCGGCATGCCAGGGCAGTTGCCCTTCCCGCCACGGCACATAAGCGGCCCGCGCCCCCGCGCGGCGGATGGCGAGCATGAAAGCCGCCTCTTTCGGATTATCCGCGCGCAGGCCACGCTCGAACTGGTCGAGCGTCTCCATGTCGGGCCACGCCAGACCGAAGGCGCGCGCGGTCTGGCGCAGGCGCAACACCGCCTTTTCATCCGGCGCCGGCATCACGCGGAACAGCCCCGTCCGATGTGCCAGCAGCGCATCGGCGACGGCGAGGTTGGCGGCCAGCGACAGCGCGGCATTGTCTGCTTCCGATTGCAGGCGCGGGCGGAAAGCCAGCGTATAGCCGCCCCAGATCATCGCCGCGACCTCCTGCTCCGGCGGATCGACGCGTGCGGCGCCGCGCCTGTCCTCGGCCAGACGGATACGCGCGGCGAGTTCCGAGAAATCGGGCGGCAGGTCATCGGCGGTCACGCTGTCATAGGCCAGTTTCGCACGGCTGCGGATGATCGCGCGCTCCGCCCCCTCCAGCTTCACCTGCCCTTGCGAATCGATGCGCACCGTGAAGATCACCGCCGGGCGCGGGCCATCGGGCAGCAGGCTGGCCGCCGCCTCGCTCAGCACCGGTGGATAGAGCGGCGCCTTGCCATCCGGCAGATACTGGCTGGTGCCTCGCCGCCATGCCTCCTCGTCCATCGGATCGCCATCGGCGACGAACCAGCCGACATCGGCGATCGCATAGTGCAGCAGCAGGTCGTCGCCCGTCCGCTCTATCGCGAACGCCTGATCGAGATCGGTCGAGGTCGCCGGGTCGAGCGTGACGAAGGCCCGGTCCGTCCGGTCGCGATGTTCTGTCGGTGCGCGGCGGGCGGCTTTCGCGGCGGCGGCCAGGACGGGGGCGGGAAAGCCGCCGGGAAGCTGGAAGCGAAGGCGGATATCGGCCAGCCCCTGCGCCAGCGCGCCGCTGCAATCCACCAATGTCTTCACGCTCCGGCCCTTTCCGCTTTTACAGGCGGTAAGGCTAGACCATCCGGCGCGGGGGTGAAAACCGCTTTTCTGCAAAATCGGAACGGCTGCGGCGGGACGTGGAGATGGAAGATTTGGTTCACGCCCGGCACGCGCGCGCAAACCTTCCCTTTAGGCGGGACGTGCCCCCTTCCGCCAAATCCCTCATTCCGCAGAGCCGCAAAAAGCGACCCTCAAAGGGAGATGACCCGATACCGGCTCAACTCCCTTTTTCGCGGCCGTCACAGGCAGATCAAATGTCGAGATTGGCGACGTTCAGCGCATTGTCCTGAATGAACTCGCGTCGCGGTTCGACCACGTCGCCCATCAGGCGGGTGAAGATTTCGTCCGCGATATCCGCCTGCTCGATCTCGACGCGCAGCATCGAGCGCGCATTGGGATCGAGCGTGGTTTCCCATAGCTGCTCGGCGTTCATCTCGCCCAGCCCCTTGTAGCGCTGGATCGCCAGACCCTTGCGCCCCGCGGCCAGCACCGCGTCGAGCAGTTCGCTCGGCCGCGAGACGGACGTGACGCCGCGCGTGCGGCTGGCGGCCGGGGCGTCGTCGCCCTCCTCCGTGCCTTCAGCGGCGGCGGCCTTGAGCGGGACGAGGCGGCTCGCCTCGCGATAGCTGTCCGCCTGTTCGGCCACGATGCCGTGCAGCTTGCGCGCCTCGGCGCTGCCGACGAACGCGCCCTCGATCATCATATGGTCGGTGACACCCCGCCAGTGACGCTGGAAGTGGAAGCCGCCTTCCGGCGTCATCGCTGCCGACCAGTCGCCTTCAGCGTCATGGCCGTCGATCCAGCGCACCGTCTCGGCCAGCCTGCCTGCCCGCGCCTCGTCCGACAGCTCGATGTCGAGCGCGCCGTTCAATGCCAGCGCCTCGATCATGCGGGGGTCGTAGCGGCGCGGGACATAACGCATCACCGTCTGGATGCGCCGCGCATGGTCGATCAGCGCGCGCAGGTCGTCGCCGCTGCGCATGCCCCCGGCCGTTTCCAGGGCCATCGTCTCGACGCCGTTATCGACCAGATATTGCTCCATCGCCGCGTCGTCCTTCAGATACACCTCGGACCGGCCGCGCGCCGCCTTGTAGAGCGGCGGCTGGGCGATGTAGAGGTGCCCCGCCTCGATGATCTGCGGCATCTGGCGGTAGAAGAAGGTCAGCAGCAGCGTGCGGATATGCGCGCCGTCCACGTCCGCGTCGGTCATGATGACGATCTTGTGATAGCGCAGCTTGGCAAGGTCGAAATCGTCGCGGATGCCCGTGCCCATCGCCTGGATGAGCGTGCCGATCTCACGGCTGGAGAGCATGCGGTCGAAGCGCGCGCGCTCTACGTTCAGAATCTTGCCGCGCAGGGGCAGGATCGCCTGGAAATGCCGGTCGCGGCCCTGCTTGGCGGAACCGCCCGCCGAATCGCCCTCGACCAGGAAGAGTTCGGACTTGGCCGGGTCGCGTTCCTGGCAATCGGCCAGCTTGCCGGGCAGCGAGGCGATGTCCATCACGCCCTTGCG
>Ga0182737_1003206_pt1 | contig 12353 bp, 9 predicted proteins | sample eDN5th30CBELigOP_FD_128878 | JGI IMG/M metagenome (GOLD analysis project Ga0182737, IMG submission 128878) | Enriched Organic Plus compost microbial communities from Emeryville, California, USA - eDNA 5th pass 30_C BE-Lig OP (version 2) (version 2) ... | reverse complement strand
TGCATTGCAAGGCGCTGACGCAGCTGTTGAATCGCCCGATGGATCGCGTCGCACCGCTTACGAGGTATCAACGAGGCGAAACGACCGACGCCGAGCGACTGGCACGAACGCTTGATTGGGATTCGGTTCGCAAGCGGCTCGCTCGGATGGAAGACAACAACTGGATGCCAGAAAACGATGAGGACTGCGAAGCACTCGGCACGCTGGCCATGGCCCTCACCGTGATAGGCATGGGCGACTTCAGTCCCAACGACCCCAATCCCATCACGGGGGGCTTTATCAGGGAGGTCTACGGTTTCCGCAACAAAATGGGCTTTGACCGCAATTGGTTCCAAACGTCCGAGCGTATCGACAAAATCAACGGCTATGCGGAGAAAGCCCTAGAGAATCCCACTACCGGGCAGGGCCTCATGTTGGTCCTAGAAATTAAACGCTCCATCCACTTGCCAGTCGGTGGCCTGGTGCGCGGCTACATTGGCAAGCGCCCTGTAATCGTAAAGATACTAGACCCCAGGGCCCAACCAACGCCAGGTCGCACTTGGTTGGTGCCGTGCGTCGTCACTGACACAGAAATCGTCGACGGCGAGAAGACAACGATTGCCGTCTGCTCGAGTCCATTCTACCTGCGACGTGACGAGGATCTGCCCGAGAAGAATCCCCCGATGACAAGTCCACCAGGACGATCCACCAACCCGCCAGGGCGTGCTACGACACCGCCGGGGCGATCCACCACTCCGCCACGACGGTCGACCAACCCGCCAGGGCGATCAACCACGCCACCAGGGCGCGCTACCACTCCGCCCAAGCCATCGGCGATGCCGCCTTCGCGGCCGGCGCAACCTTCGCGACCAATGCCGCCATCGCAGCTGAGCCCGCCCAAGGCGTCGTCCTCGCCTTTTAATTAGCGCAACGCCACCATCACAAACATGCCGATGATGGCAATCCCGACCAGCACGGCGGTAACGATCGCCCACTTCAGGGCGTTCTCGCTGAATTGCTGTTCGCGGCGTTCCTTCTCCCGCTGTTGTTCTTCCTTGTATTCCAGCGTGTCTTCGTAGCGCAGACGGAACTGCACGTTGCACTGCGGGCACATGGCGTCGGTGCCGATCATCGACATCGGCGTTTCCAGCTCGCAGCCGGTGGGGCAGATCACCGTGACCACCCGGTTGGGATCTTCCTGCGGGTTGGTCAGATCAAACTCCGGAGCCGGCGGTTCGGCCACGTGGAGCTCGGCCATGCCCGGCGGAGGGGCGGCATACCCGGGCACATAACCCTGGGCGGGTTGCGGAGGCTGCGCGTACGGCTGAGCTGGTGGCGCATACGGCGGCGCCATTGGGCCGGGTTGCGGTGGATAGCCTCCGTATGCGGCAGGCTGGCTGGCGGCCGCCTGGCTGGGATCAGGATGGGGAACGATGAACTGCAACCCGCAGGTGGGACACAGACACTGCTGCCCTACCTGCGACGTGTCGCTCTCCATCAGGATGTTTTGAGGGCAGGGACAATAGAACCTGAATGGTGCCATCTCGTTCCTCGTTGCTCATCGCGCTAGGGCGACTGGTGGGCCGCAGGCAGCGTCAAAACGGCTGCCGCAGTTGACCGCAACCGCCTTTGGCAGTTGCACCCGGTTGGAGGGGCAGGGTCTTCGCCACCACATTGCCGCAATCGTGGCCGCGGTTACATCCCCGCCGCTGATGGAGCCCCCCTCCATACTGGCCGATTGTTCTCGCCGTAGCTAAGGTGTCGAGCAACGTTCGCCATCAGCGCCGCTTAATACCATTTTGCTCCATTCGCGGCCCGCCGTAAATGACCTCCGGCCGCGCCGCTGGAGACTTGCCTCCAGCATCCTTGCCACTTAGCTTACACCGTAACTCCAGGACAATTTGCCACCGCCGCGGGCCGGCAACCTGCTCAGCCATGAGCGCTTACCGCTCGCCGTGCGATCAACCGCCTTTCCAACTAGCAGAGGACAAACCACCGTGGTACGTGCCGTCTGGTCCGCAGTTGCCGCTTTGCTCGCGCTGGCCGCCGCTCCACTTGCCGCGGCGGAACCGAACACGCTCACGGCCGAGGAAATCGCCGACGGCTGGATTCTGCTGTTCGATGGCGAAACGCTCTTTGGTTGGACGCCCACCTCCAAGGCCGATTGGAAAGCGGCCGACGGCACGATCAGCGTCACCAGCGGCGAACCCGGCTTTCTTCGGACCACCAGCCAGTTTGGCGACTTCGAGTTGAAGGTTGATTTCCGCAGCCCGGCTGGCACCAACAGCGGCGTCTTTCTGCGGACCAGTCCCCATCCGAAAGATCCGGTCCGCGACTGCTACGAGTTGAACATTGCCGATGAAGGCACCACGCCGTTTCCCACCGGCAGCTTCGTGGGCCGCCAGAAGGCCGAAGGCAAGCACGACAGCACCGACTGGCAAAGCTTTTATGTGAAGGCCGAAGGCGGCCATTTCACCGTTGCCATCGATGGCCAACAGGTGCTCGACTACACCGATCCCAAGCCGCTGGGCCGCGGTTACATCAGCCTGCAGCTCAACCAGGGGCCAGTTCAGTTCCGTAACATCAAGCTCAAGCCGCTGGGCCTCAAACCGCTGTTCAACGGCAAGGACCTGGCTGGCTGGAAGGAATTCCCGGGTAAGGCCAGCAAGTTCTCCGTGACCGAGAACGGCGAGCTATCGGTGATCAACGGCAACGGTCAACTGGAGTCCGAGGCCCAGTTCGCCGACTTCATCCTTCAGATCGATGTCAAGACGCAGGGCAAGCATCTGAACTCGGGCATCTTCTTCCGCAGTATCCCGGGCGAGTTCTGGAACGGCTACGAAAGCCAGATTCACAACGGCTACGAAGGCGAAGACCGCACCAAGCCGCTGGACTTTGGCACCGGCGGCTTCTATCGCCGCAAGCCTGCCCGCAAGGTGGTGGCCAACGACTTCGAGTGGTTCACCAAGACGTTGGTGGTTACCGGCAGCCACATGGCCGTATGGGTAAACGGCTACCAGGTGAGCGATTGGACCGACAGCCGCCCGGCCGATTCCAACCCGCGCCGGGGCCTGCGCACCGAGCCCGGCACGCTCATCATTCAAGGGCACGATCCGACGACCGATCTGCTGTTTCGCAATATCAAGGCCGCCGAACTGCCGCCGCGCGGCAAGTAACCTGGCTGCCGCGATCGTTTGAGCGTTATCTGAGAAAGGCCACTCGATCGGCCGTTTGTAGGTAACGGCTGCGCCGTGGTTGAGCCAGAATCGGTTCAGCCTGGCACCTACCTTTAGCTGCCCAGCACCACGCCCCGCTGTTTGGCGATCTTTTCGATCATCACTTGGAAGTACGGGAAGGGGAAACGCTGGTTATATCCGCGCGCCCGGTATGCGACGGCGACGACCACGTCGTCCTTCAGGTCGCCTTGGCCCACGGCTTTAAGCACTTTGCCGAGGAAGATGCGTTCTTCTTCCATGCGGATTAGCAGCAGGTATTCAAGCTGCTCGCCCAGCTTGATCAGCTTGGGCGGAACCAGCGGATCCTGGGCCGCCAGCGGCGCATGCGCCCCGGCTGCCATCCAGCAGACGGCGGCCAGCAATAGCCATCGCAGCGGTTTCATGGCAAAGTCACTCCTGCAATCGATGCGAGGCTACTGGTCCAGGTAAACCCGGGTGCTTTCTTCCTTGGTGACCGGCTGTTCCATTTCCGCGGTCTTCAACTGCACCTCGGTCCGCAGGTCACCCGGCCGCTCGCCGCGAACCCGCACGCGGAAGGTGGTATCCGCCCGGGGAGCCAAGGCACCCAGCGGCTCGAAGAATATCTTGTTACCCTGGATGCGGCCCTGCGTCGGACCGTCGGCGGCCAGCGGCTTCAGCTCGGGCGGCAACGTGACCATCAGTTCGACGTGCGTGGCGGTCTTGGAACCCTGGTTGACCACGCGGATCTCGTACGAGGTTTCCGCGCCCACTTCCACCGGGTCGGCCACATCGAGCACCTGGAACAAGATGGCCGACACGCCTTCGACCGTCACCGCCTGTTCATTGCGGGCAGACAAGTCATGCTCGGCCCGGCTCTCCACGGCTAGCATGTGCTGCCCGGTTTCCACCGGCAGCAGGTTCAGCGTGACCACGCCGCGCTGGTTGGCCGGCAGTTCCTCAAGCGACCAGTACACGGCACCAGTCTGCGGATCGTACTCGCCGTAGTTGTCGGCATTGATGAACTTGAAGCCCTTGGGGATGTAGGTCACCAGGCTCACGTCGCGGGCAGGCGCGGTGCCAGGGTTGGCCACCTCGATGGTGTACGTCGCCTGCCGTTCCAGATACCGTTTCTTGGGACCGGTCAGCGCCACTTCCAGAGCCGGCGAAACCACTTCGACCTGTGCCCGGCCTTCAGCCCGCAAGGTGCCGTCAGCCCGAGCGTGCAGTACGTTGGTCACCTGGCCGGCCTTGGTGGCCCGCAGCGTCAGTTCCAGTTCGCGCGATTCGTTGGGCATCAGTGTGCCCACCTCGTATTCCAGCACGCCGCCGGCCGCGTGCTGCAAGCCGGGCGGAACATGCTCGCTGAGCACCACGCCGGTCGCCGGACCGGTGCCGGGGTTCGAGATGCGAATCTTGAACGTGATGTCCTGACCGATCATCACCTGGCTGGGCGACTCGACATCGATCCGCAGTTCCGGCCGCGTGGCCAGGCTGCGGACGGAAGCCTCGGCCGCATAGGTGACGGTCGCCACCGAACCGATCTCGCCCTCGGTGGTGGGCATCAGTTCCAGTTTCACCACGCGTTCGTCGTCGGGCCGCATCACGTCGAGCGTCCACAGCAATTCGCCCTGTGGCAGCACCTGAGCCGGCGGCGTCGCGCCGATGAATTGGGTGCCCTTGGGCACGGCATCGCGCACCTGCACGTTGCGAACCGTGGACTTGCCGACGTTGCGGACCAGAATCTCAAACACTGCCGGCTTGCCAACCTGCACTTCGGCTGGAGCCAGCTTCTGAATCTGAATGGTCGGAATCTGGGCTCCTTCCAGGGCGCGGTCGCCCGGGCGGCCCGTCCCTTCAATCACGGTGCTGCCAGGAGCATAGCTGTTGTCGCCCACCGTGATCGGCACCGGACCTTGCACACCGCCGACGGCCGGTTCGCCAGCCTCGCCAGGGAACGGCGCCGGTTCGCCACGGCCCGGAGCGTTGAGCGGCATGCGGCCAGCATCCACCGGAGCAAAGCCACGCGCGTTGGCCGGAGCCTGCGGCTCGTTCAGCACGTGCGGTCCTGCCGGCAGCTCCATTTCCTGGGGCTGGGCGGGCGTGGGCCGCAGCTGGTTCTCCATGCCCTGCGGTTCGAAGTCGCGGATCGATTGACCGCGGTCGGCATCCAGTGCCCTCTCAGGCTGGGCCGGCTCCGGTTGGAACCGGTCGCGATAGCGATCGGTCGCCTCGGTGGCAGGTTCCGCGCCGCCGAAAGCCGGCAGCGGTTCTTCGCCACCAGCCGGCGCAGAGGCCGCGCGATCGAACGGATCGGCCGCGGCCGGAGCCGCATAACGGCTCGTGCCTACCGAAGCATCGGCCGTGCGTGCCACGGGGCGATCGTAATCATCCTGGGCCGCTCCGCCGGCAGGTTGAGCACCGCTGCCGCCGCGTGCCCGGACCGAAGCAAACGGGTCCACGTCGCTGCTGGCCGGCGGGGTGCGCAGTGCCGAGCGGGTACCACCCGTTGCCGGAGCTTGTTGCTGATGCGAAATCAATCGTGCCGAGGAGAACGGCTCCGAGGCGGCCGGGTATTCATCCTCGGCCGGCAGTCGCCGCGGTTCGTCGAGCACCTGCGCGCGATTGCGTTCCTTGACCGGTGGCGCGCCGGCAAATGGATCGGCCGGGGCCGCCAGGTGACGCTCGGCCCCCTGGAACGGGTCGAACGATGGATCCTCGCCAGCTTGCGGCGCCGCGGCGCTACCCCGCTGCGATTGCGCAAAGGCGATCACACCTGCTGTTACCAGGATGCCGAGCGCGAAAAGCCGTACCAGAAACCGCTTCATGACGTTCTCCCGCCGATCATGCAACGCAGGGCGGAAATGGAACCATCGAGAGGGGAACGCTGGCTGCGCGGAATCTCCGTCTTCCAGCGTGGGGGGCTTCATTAACAAAAACCCCGCCCCGACAAAAGGCCGGAATGCGACGTAACCCACCGAAGATCCGCGATTCCCGCCTCGATAGTGTGGATGCAGCAGGGGCGATCGATGCGTGGGGCAACATGCAGGCAACGCGTGGCTCGATTCGCCGGGCCGTACCGCGCCCCGGTGACAGCACCGCTAGCCGCGGCGACTTTTGCCGCGAGCTGCCAACTGAACCGTTGCGAAGGGGACCGGCGTGCGTCCATGATTGAAACTCGCAGGAGCGCGATCCTGACGCCCACCGGCCAGGTTCCCACCATCGCTCAGCCCCCTGATGTTCCATGGCACACTTTCACAACGTCTCGCCCCTAGACCGCCCGCCGCGGTCCACCCGGCAATGCTTCGCGGCTGCCGTTTTGATTGCCTGCGGCTTCTTGGCCGGCAGCACTGCACTCGCTGCCGATGCAAGCAATAACGAGCGGCCCAATATCATCCTGATCATGGCCGACGACGTGGGCATCGAAGGGCTGAGCTGTTACGACGGCCGCAGCTATCGGACGCCGAACCTCGATCGGCTGGCGGCGTCGGGCTTGCGGTTCACCCATGCCTACTCGCAGCCGCTGTGCACGCCCACGCGGCTGCAAGTGATGACCGGTAAATACAACCACCGCAATTGGATCTGCTTTGGCATTTTAGACCCGGCCGAAAAGACGTTCGGCCACCTGATGACCGCCGCCGGCTACCGAACCTGCATCGCCGGCAAGTGGCAGCTCCAGTCGTACGACCCGCCCGACTATCCCGGGGCCGCCAAGCGGCGCGGCATCGGCATGCACCCGCGCGACGCCGGCTTCGAGGAGTACTCGCTGTTTCACTCCTTGCACACCGAGGACAAAGGCTCGCGGTACGCCAACCCGACCTTCCTCCGCAACGGCACGCTGCACCGCGACGTAGCCGGCAAGTACGGCGAGGACTTGAACGTGGAGTTCATTGCCGAATTCATGCGGCGGCATCGCGACGAGCCAATGTTCATCTATTACCCCATGGCTCTGCCGCACTGGCCGATGGTGCCCACGCCGCGTTCGGCCGTGTGGGCCGATCCCGCCCGGCGGCTGGAAGAAAGCACCGCGTACTTCCCGGACATGGTCGAATACATGGACGAGATCGTGGGCAGGCTGGTGAAGCACGTCGACGATCTTGGCCTGCGGCAGCGAACGCTCATCCTGTTCTATAGCGACAACGGCACCGACCGCCGCATTGTTTCCAAGCTGGGCGATAAGGAAGTGACCGGCGGCAAGAACCGGCCAGAGCAGAACGGCATCCGCGTGCCGCTGATTGCCTCGTGGCCAGGGCGGATCGCGCCGGGCACCTGCGACGACCTGGTGGATTCCTCCGACTTCCTGCCGACCATTTGCCAGGTGGCCGGCGTCACCATCCCCAGCACCTGGCATCTGGACGGCCGCAGCTTCGCCGGCTCCATGCTCAAGAACTTTCCGCACCAGCCGCGCGAGTGGTGCTTCTTTTGGTACGATCCGCGGCCCGGCTGGGACAAAGACAAGCACACGCGGCACATCTTCGCCCTGGATCACGACTACAAGCTGTACAGCGACGGGCGGTTGGTCCGCATCACCGGGCTGGGGTTCGATGAAACGCCGGTAGCCGATGCGGGTTCGCCGGCCGCAGCCGCCGCCAAGGCCAAACTCCAGCAGGTCATCGACCGCATGATGCAACCGCCGCTATCGCAGGCGGCCCTGACCGATGCGGCCGAGTTCGGCAAACCCGACTAACGCTCTTGGGGGCGGAAACCGGCGACCTCGATCGACGAGTTTCCCACGCAGCGCGTAGTACAACCGCCCGGCAGCGGCAGGCTATAATGGCCGTTTTGCCGGGCTGCCGCGGCGTGCCCGGTTCTAAAAACGCGTGACCATTGACGACTTCACCCCTGATATCTGCTTCGAAGAGGTGCTCATGCGGATCTGGATTCCTGGTTTAGCTGTCCTGGCAGGCTTAGCGGCTGCGTTGCCGCTGGTGTCCACGCCCACGGCGGCGCAAGATGCGGCCCCGGCCGAAAAGCCGAAAACGCTCGTGACGTTCTCCGCCATGGGCGATATCCCCTACGATCCGCCCGAGGAAGAGATCCTCAAGAACCAGATCGCCGAGCTGCCCAACGAAGCCGAGTTTGTGATCCACGTGGGCGACATCAAACGCGGCAAGTCCGTGCCCTGTGAGGAGCCGGTCTACGCCAAGGTGGCCGGGTTGTTGGCGGCCTCGGCCAAGCCGGTCTTCATCATTCCTGGCGATAACGAGTGGAACGACTGCGTTGATCCCGACCTGGGCTGGAGGAACTGGACCAAGCACTTCATGCGGTTTGAGGAACGCTGGCCGGAGCGGCTGCGGGTCTTCCGGCAGTTGGAACGCGAAGAAAACTTCGCGTTCGTGCGCAACGGCGTGCTGTTCATCGGCATCAACATTGTCGGTGGCCGCCTCCACGACGCGGAAGAATGGCAACGCCGTTTGACCGAAGATTTGATCTGGGTCCGCCGCAACCTGGAGCGGTTCGGCAACGAGGTCAGCTCGGTGGTCGTCTTTGGCCACGCGACGCCCACCGCCAAGCACAATGCGTTCTTCACCGGCTTTGTGGAAGAAGCCCAGAAGTTTGGCAAGCCGGTGCTGTATCTGCACGGCGACGGCCATCGCTGGAAGTATGACCGGCCGTTCGCGGCCCAGAACATTCTGCGGGTAGAAGTCGATCAGGGCTTGATCGCGGCGCCGGTGACCGTCACCGTGACCGACGATCCGCACAACCCGTTCGGCTTCGACCGCCGCTTGGACAAGGCGCCCAAGCCGCCGACGAACTAGCCGTATCCCTCGGCAGCGCAATCAACGTCTGCCGTAACTAAAAACAAAACCGGCGACGGAAGCAGCAAGTGCCGCCTCCGTCGCCGGTTGTTTTTTCACCGTTAGCCAGCGATCGGCATTTGCCAGCTTACGCCATGGCCGTGGCCGGGCTGCCCAGCGTGCGGCCGACGGCATCGGCCACGCGACGACCGGTTTCCATGGCCGCGGCGAACTGCTCGAAGTTCAGCGACTGGTAGCCATCGCTCAGGGCCGTTTCCGGCGTGGGATGGACTTCGATGATCAGACCGTCGGCCCCGGCAGCCACGCTGGCCGCAATCATGTCGGGAATCAGGTAGGTATGGCCGGTGCCATGACTGGGATCGACCACCACGGGCAGATGCGTCTTGGCATGCAGGTAGGGCACCGACGCCAGCGGCAACGTGAACCGCGTATGCGACTCATAGGTGCGGATGCCGCGTTCGCAGAGCATCACGTTGGGGTTGCCAGCGTCGAGAATGTACTCGGCGGCCAGCAGCAGCTCGTCCATGGTAGCGCTGGGACCGCGTTTGAGCAGCACCGGCCGGCGCGTCTCGCCCACCGCCGCCAACAATCGGTAGTTCTGCATGTTGCGGGCACCGATTTGCAGCACGTCGGCATACTGGGCCACCAGATCCACGTCTTCGCTGGCGATGACCTCGGTAACGATGGCCAAGCCGGTGGCCTCACGGGCGGCGGCCAGCAGCTTCAGGCCCTCTTCTTTCAGTCCTTGGAAGCTGTAAGGGCTGGTCCGCGGTTTGAACGCCCCACCCCGTAACGCCGTGGCTCCCGCAGCCCGCACGGCCTCGGCCGTAACCAGAAGCTGTTCTTCGTTTTCCACCGAGCAAGGACCGGCAATCACGCCCACCTGGCCACCGCCCACGGTCAGGCTGCCGGCGGTAATCACGGTGGGCTCGCTCTTCACCTCGCGGCTGGCCACCTTGTAGGGAGCCAGAATCGGCATCACCTGAGTCACGCCGGGACAGTTTTCTAAGGCTTCCTTGTGCGATTCGCGCTTTTCGCCGATCGCCGCCACGACCGTCCGCTCGGTGCCCTCGATGACGTGCGGCTTCAGCCCGAAGCTCGCCACGCGCTCAACTACGTGTTGGATTTCTTCTTTCGAGGCACCTTTGTTCATCACAACGATCATGGCGTGGGGCTCCTGGTAGCGGGGCAGGGGGCAGTCGGCGAGCCGTGGCTTTGGGGCGGGTGCCGGCGATCCTGCGGCGGGTGGGTAACGGTGATGCTCAACGGAAAATCTCTGCAACTGCAACAAAAAAAGCCCCGAGGACCTTACCGGGCCTCGGGGCTGGAGTTTGCATTGATGCAGGAGGCAGATTTAGCGACCTCCTCCAAGCCCGGGGCCAGGAGGGTTAAAATAAAACCAGTAATAGGTCGCAATCGTTGCCATGCTTCGATTCTGCGCTTCGCCCTGCGGCGATTCAAGAGCAAAGCTTTGCTTTTTTCTGTGGCATGCTCTCCCGCCGCCTTACCGCTCATGCTTGCGCATCAGCGACGCTCCCGCCACGGCCGCCATCCCAGCCACCCCGACGAGCAAGCCTGTCAGCACCGGGTGGAGCGAAGCCCGGGTATAGAGACTGTTCTTCATCACATGCCCGGGATGGTCGCCGCGCGCATCGCCGTTGACACCCGCCTGGTAGAGCGAGCCCAGCGGGTTGCGGGCAGGCTCGTCGGTCGTGTGCTGCGGCATCAACATCCGCTCGCTCAACCAATCGACCAGCCGCGGGAAGTATTTGTTCAACGAGCTGAACAGCTTGCTGGCCCCGCCTACAAACACGTCGCGATCGCCATGCGTGGCGGCATGCAGCACGGCCGCCGCCACTTCCTTGGGATCGTACACAGGCGACGGCAGCTTGGGCTCGCAATCGAGGTAGTTCCGCGCATGATGCGGGAAGGGCGTATTGATGGAAGTGGGCTTGATGAGCGTGATGGAAACCGGAACCTGCTCAGCCTCCAGTTCCATCCGCAGCGCGTCGGTGAATCCTTTGACGGCGTGTTTGCTGGCCGAGTACATGCCCTGCAAGGGAATCGCCATGTCGGAGCCGAGGCTGCCCATGTTGATCAGCGCGCCGCCGCGCTGTTTGAGATGTTTGACGGCTTCCAGGGAACCGTAAACCAGACCCCAGAAGTTGGTGTCGAACATGGCGCGGCTGTCTTCGTCGGAAACCTCCCGCATGGGGCCGATGATAGAAACGCCCGCGTTGTTGAACCAGGTATCGAATCCGCCGAAGCGATCGATGGCCGCCTGGGCAATGCGCTGCACGTCCGCGAGCTGCGACACGTCGGCGACCACATGGATCGCCTCGCCCCCGGCTGCTTCTACCTGCCGCTGGGCGTCTTCCAGGCCTTCTTTGCTGCGGGCAGCGAGTACCAGACGTGCGCCGCCTTGGGCGGCAGCCAGTGCCGTTGCCAGGCCGATGCCGCTGCTGGCACCGGTTATGACCATCACCTGCTGGGAAAGCGGTTTGAGCGAGATACCCATCGTTGCCTGCTCCTGGCTGCTGCCGTACGCGTGGCGAGAAAAGGTGGCACTGCGAGGTTACGTGCATCCTCAAGCAATGCTTGTGCCAGGGACGGTGGCGCAATCAGCCGTGGCAGGTGCGTCACATTGGCCGATGGTTCACCCTGCATCAGCGAACAAAGCCGCCGGTCGTGACGCGCGAACTTCAATCGCACCGGTTGCAGCTATGAACCGTAAAGCAGGCGTCGCACAGGTGGAAAAGGAGTTGCACTCCAAAGTTGTAGCGGTGACGCCCATCCTCCAGGGGTTCAATCACGGGCAAACCGGCTGGTGGATCGTTAAAGGCAGCCGCCAAGACCTTCATTGGCTGACGTCTCTTCTGCCGTTTGGTCTTGGGGCAGTCTGGGTTGGGACAGATGTTTTCTTCTTCGCCCTGGGCCAGTGGCGGGATGCCGCCCAATTGATGACCAGTGATGTCGTACCCCGTGATGGCCTGGTGGTGTAAGAAGTCGGCCAATTGCTGGGCGTGCTCTTCTGGAATGCTGTCGAACATTCCCGGCGGATCTTCGAAAAGGTACTTTCGCACGATTTCTGGCAAGTCGTCGGGCCGTTATAGCCGGATCGGCCGCTGCGGGAAATGGCTGGGATAGTTCGGGTAGGGGAAATCGTCTCCCGGCGCCCCGCCGAACAACTTGCTTTCTAACACGTCGACCGTACCGTCGGGCTTCACCCGATACGCATACTCGCCGCCACACTGCCAGCAGTAATACAGCGGCAAGGTCGTCAAACCAGCGAAGGCAGGCTCCTGGGTTCCTGCTTTCACCAAACGCGGATCACTGCAATCCAACTGCCAGATGCGCAGCAGCGGCCGATGGCACAATTGGCACTTGGCTCCAGGATCGGTCGTCGGACCGCCTTGAAGAT
>Ga0182737_1003201_pt1 | contig 12366 bp, 8 predicted proteins | sample eDN5th30CBELigOP_FD_128878 | JGI IMG/M metagenome (GOLD analysis project Ga0182737, IMG submission 128878) | Enriched Organic Plus compost microbial communities from Emeryville, California, USA - eDNA 5th pass 30_C BE-Lig OP (version 2) (version 2) ... | reverse complement strand
TTCTCTATGTGCTGATTCACCACGGCGCGGACGAAGATTGGGGCAGCATGTGCTACCCGCCGATCCACAATAAAACGCGCCGCCAGCCCAGCGCCAGCGAACACGGCCCTCTGCATCGGCTGATGTAATCACAGACGCCGGTTTTCAGATCACTGGTTTACGCTTCCTGCGGCACGCGCCCATTCCGCTGCAAGATGGTGGCGTACAGGAACTCATCGAGTCCCCGGCCTTGCCATAGTTCGCCCAGGTTGCGCGTCGTCACGCCGGTTTGCGGATCCTTGACGTGTTGCTGCGGCCGGAGCGTGTACTTGCGGCGGATGTTTTCGTGATCGCCGTTGCTTGAATCGCTTTCCAGGTAACGCACGGCGTGCATTTCCGCCCGCAGCCAATCGGTCAGCATTTCGGCCGCCTGTGAGGTCGGCAGTTCGCTGCGGCCGGTCACGGAAACGTGGCTGGGCAGGTGCGTCACGGTCACGAGCGAATTGTAGCGTTTGCAGCGCAGGCCTTTGCCTTGCGATTTCTGCTTGGAAACCTCCAGTTCCGAAGCCGGCAGCTTCAGCAGTTCGTCGTCGATGGCGGGCAGCACGCGCACCTTGGCCAGCCGCGACATCCGCGGCGACTGCGACGTGCGGTTGTAGATGAACTCGTGGATGCCGCCTTCGCCCTGGAGGATGCCGTACACGGCTACGCCCTCGATCAGCATGGCTACCTGCCGGGTGATCTTCGGGCTGAACAGTTCCTCGTGCAGGACGGTGACTTCAAAGCCCTTGTGCTCGGCCCATTGGCGATACATGTCGGCCAGCTTGCCGATCAGGTCGTCTTCCTGCGGTTCGTCCAGTGCCGAGAGCACCACGAACGCGCCAGACTGCTCCAGCTCACCCTGGCATTCCATGCTGTAGCGGAGTAATTCTGCATGCTGCTGCATATCGTGGATCTGCTGGGCGAGCCGGCTCAAATCCTCAGCCCGCCGTTTGCCATTGGCCAGCAAGTCTTGCAGCTTGCGGGTGCGCTCCACCACGACGGTGGTGGCATCCAGCAACCGCTCACTGCGGTAGATTTCGCCCAACACCGCCCGAGCCCGGTCAGGCTGATCCCAGAAATCCACCCGCGACGTTTGCTGCATCAGCACCGCTTTGCGTTCGCGGAGCTTGCTTTCGTCGCAAAGCTGTTCGAGCGATTGCACCAGTTCGGTGAGGTGCTGCATTCGCTCTTCCAGATCGGTCGGTTTCAGCCGCACGCGGCGTGAGCTGACCGGGTCGACGATCTTCACGCCCTGCGTCACCACGTCGGCGGCGCGCGAACGCCGATCCTGCACGATTTTGACATGAATGCGATTTTTGACGGAGATCAGCCGCAATAAGGCTCCGTGACTTTCAGGTCCCAGCTTGACGATCTGTCGGGCAATTGGGATCAGCGCCAACCGCTCGACGGCCCGCTTCAGCGGCCGCGCGCCATACAGAGGGCTGAAGCCTTCTTGCAGCAGGATGTCGATCACGCCCGGATCGACGTCCACCCGCAGCTTGCGGCGGGTGATGCCGTTGCGCAACAGCACCTGCCCCAACTCACGCTGGGCGAGGGTGCGCATATGCTCGCGTTTGAGCGGCTGAAATACCACAATCCGGTCGATCCGGTTGACGAACTCCGGCCGGAAAAACTGGTTCATCTCGGTCCGGATGCGGTCTTCCAAGTCGTCGGGTTCGTCCTCAGCCGAGAAACCAAAGCCGGTTCGTTCGTCGGCCAGGTTGCTGCCTAGGTTCGACGTCATCACGATTAGCGTTTGCGTGAAGTCGACGGTATTCCCCTGGGCGTCGCTGAGCCGGCCGTCGTCGAACAGTTGCAGCAGCAGATCGAAGATGTTTTCGTGCGCCTTCTCGAGTTCATCGAGCAGGATCAGCGAAAACGGCTGCTGGCGCACGCGGCTCAACAGGCTGCCCTGGTGCGTGGGGCCGTTGCGCGCCCCCAGCGAACCGATCAGCTTCTCGAAGGAGTAGTAATCCTTGAACTCCGACATATCGAAGCGGATCATCCGGTCCGGGCTGCCAAAGATGTATTCCGCCAGGGCCTTGGCCAGTTCGGTCTTGCCCACGCCGGTGGGGCCGACAAAGAACAGCACGCTCATCGGCTTGCTGGGATCGGTCACGCCGGCTTTGACGAGCGTGATGACATCGGTCACGGTTCCGATCGCTTCTGTCTGGCCCAGTACGCGCGACTCAAAGAACTGCCGCAATTCGCCAAGCGCCAGTTGCCGCGTATCGTCCAGCAGTAACCCTGGAATCCCCGTGAACGATTCCAACGCCTGGATCACGTCGGGGTGCCGGATGGTGTGGACCGTGCGCTCCTGAGGCAGCTCCTCGTCGGATTCCTCGGCCTGGCTGAAGCGATGGGCCACCATGTGCTCCATCAGCCGTAGCGCCCCGCCCGGTGGCGAAACGCCCGGGTAATATAGCCGGCCGTACTCCTGCAAAGCCGCCAGCGATTCGGCGGTGAAATGCAGATGCAGCCCCTGGCCGGCGTACTGCTCGGCCGTACGTTCGGCCACGGCCGCGATGACTTGCTTCACCTGCCGGTCTTCCAGCGGCCGCAGGTGAAACGCCGTGAACAGATTCTTGAACGTGGGATGCGGATCGATGCCGCGGCGGAACTGCTCGGGCGTGCACTCGCCGATCAGCACCAGGTCGCCGCTCTCCACATAAGGCGTCAGAAAGTCGGCGATGTTCATGTCATCCTTGCTGGTGCGGCCGGCCTCGGCCGCGGCAAAGATGTCGGTGAAATAGACCGCGATTCGCTGGCCGCGAGGGCAGCTAAGCACCAGGTCGCGCAGCTTGCGTTCCAGCGTGCCGATGACGCTACAGCCAGCCAACAGAAAGCCAGCCGACGTTTCCAGCACGATCCAGGGATTCTCTGTCCTTCGTGCCAGCCGACGGAACAGCTCACGCAGAATGGCCGTTTTGCCGCAACCGGAGGGGCCCACCAGGATGAACGAGTTGTGGGCCGCACTGAGCAGATGACGCTCCAGCTGCGCCAGCTCGCGATCGCGATCATAGGCGACCGGAGCCGCTTGCGAAACGAGCGAGGCGCTCGGCACTTTGCCGAACGGCTCTAAGGCTCGCACGCGGTCGGCATCCAACTCAAACTTGGCGATATCCATCTTGGAGCAAGCCCCGGTAGGTGCGTCTGGTGCGGCCGAATTGGCCAGCCGAAGCCCTTATTATGTTCGTTGCCGCCCCGGGTTTCACGGCTTTCTTATGCACTGCGAAGGAGGCGGATTTTGCCTGGCGGCCCGCGATATCGTCCAAAGATATTGGATGCGTCAACCGCGCTGAGCCTGAGCGGCTTCCCAGCCTTGGCTGCGGTACAGCGCAACGGCCGCTTCCCATCGGGCATGGGTCTCCAGCCACAGATGCCGATGTCCTGCCTCCCAGGCTGCCAGTTCGGCGGCAGCGAGCAGCAGCCGGCCGATGCCGCGCCGCCTGGCTTGCGGGACCACCGCCAGCCGATGAATCACCGCCCGGCGCGTTTCGCGGCCGGCCCAGATGGCCAATGCCACGGTACCTACGGCGTAACCGCCGGCCAGCCGCAAGTGGTGCGCATCGGCGACCGTGCTTTCTGGCACCACGGCGAACCGGAGCCAGTTGGGCCGCCAGCCCTCGCGGTCTAAGAGCTCGCGCCGCAGGTCGGCTTCCGTCGGCGGTCGAAACTTGGTCGGCTGGTCAGCAAACGCCAGTCGCTGGATCTCGAGCCAGCAAGCGATCTCCGCCGGCCCCGCGCCGGTGACGAGCGTCACGCCGGCTAGCGGCTCGCCCCGTGCGTCCATCGGCGGGCTGACCAGCCGCTTGGTCAAATGCAGGATGGGCAGCCTGGTATCAGACACGGCACTAGCGACTAACTGGCAAAGGGTAGGGGAGGGGGCCTTGCCGCTGCGGAGGCAAACGCCCATCATACCCGACAGGAGCCACCGCCGGCCCAGATCGCCGCCCCCACCGCAGGAACCAGCAGTCATGTCGGTCGTCATACTAACTTCAGACCTGGCGACAGGTTCCCAGGTTCATGTCGCCGCCAGGCATGTCGGCGTGGCATGCGCCACGGCCCTGGGGCCGAAGTCGCTGATGGAGAAGGCACCCGGCAGCAAGCTGGTGCTGATCGATCTGACCACGCCGGATGTGAACCTGGGCGAGATCGTGGCTGCGCTGAAACAGCTAGAGTCGCCGCCGGCGGTCGTGGCGTTTGGCCCGCACGTGCACGTGCAATCGCTTCAGGCAGCCAAAGAAGCCGGCTGCGATGCCGTGCTAACCCGAGGGCAAATGCACAGCCAGGCAGCGGAGCTGATGGAACGGCTGGCCAAGTGACGGCGAAGTAGCGCACCGCCGGTGAGCGGTTACTTGCCTTCCTTCTCAGGCTCGATCACTTCGTCCACCTGGATGGCTTTGCGGCCTTTGAACAGGCCAGGCAACGCCCGAAACTTGGGGATGCCTTCCACGTTGACCAGCAGCGGGGCGTGACAATCCTGCTCGGTGGTGATGATGTCGCCCACCCGCAGCCCCACCAGGTCGCCCGTCGAAATCGTGGTGTGTGCCAGCTCCACGCTGACGGTCAGCGGAGCCGTCCGCAGGTTGCGGGTAATCTGGCGCACGTGATCGTCGTTGCGTTCGCGGCGTCCGTAGGTCGTCCAGGTATTGGCCAGCAGCTTGTTGCCGATCCGTTCGATCGAGTTGAACGGGATGCAGAGGTTCATCATGCCGCGGACGTCGCCCAGCGTCAGCTCAAAACTGATGAGCACCACCACTTCGTTGGGCGGCACGATCTGAACGAGCTGCGCGTTGCTCTCCACGCGCTCGACGGTCAGGTCCAGTTCCAGCACGTTTTCCCAGGCACGCTGCAGTTCTTGCAGGAACAGATCAGTGATCTTGCCGACCAGCCGCAGTTCGATGCCAGTCAACGGCCGCCGGGCAGGGGGGCCGCTTTCCTTGCCGCCCCCCAGCAACCGGTCGATGATCGGGTACAGGATGGAAGGGTTGATGTCGAGGATCAAATGCCCTTCCAGCGGATTGGCCCGCACCAGGTTGAAGCAGGTGGGGTTTTCCAGGCTGAAGATAAACTCGCTGTACGTGAGCTGATCGACGCTGGTGAGCTTCACCTCGAGAATGGTGCGCAGCAGCGCCGAGAGGGCAGCGCCAAAGTTGCGGCCAAACCCTTCGTGCAGGGTTTGCAGCGCCCGCATCTGCTCTTTGCCGACCCGCTCCGGACGCTTGAAGTCGTACGTGGTGACCTTCTCGCGCAAGCGGCTACTGCGAACCCCGTTGGGGCCGGGCGCAGCATCGGCGGGCTTGCCGCTGCCTACGTCGAGTGCGGAAAGCAGGCTTTCAACTTCTGATTGGCTCAGTACGTCGCCGGGCATCTCCATATCCCCGGTGTGGTGCGTTCATGCGTAACTTGCCGGCCGCATTCGTTCAGGCTGGCCGGCGGCGCCATCCTGGCGGCCTACGTGCGAATCTGGCCGTTGCCGTAGACCACGTATTTATAGCTGGTCAGTTCCTTCAGCCCACAGGGACCGCGGGCGTGCAGCTTGTCGGTGCTGATGCCGATCTCGGCGCCAAGGCCAAACTGCCCGCCGTCGTTGAACCGCGTGCTGGCGTTGACCATCACGGCCGAACTATCAACCCGCACGGTGAACTCCCTGGCTGCATTCAGATTCTCGGTCACGATGGCGTCGGTGTGGCCCGAGCCATAGCGGTTGATATGCGTGATCGCCTCGTCAAGCGAATCGACCACTTTGGCCGAGATGATCGCGTCGAGGTATTCGGTGGCATAGTCTTCCTCGGTCGCAGGCTTGGCGGTCGGAACCAGGTCGCAAACCCGCTCGTCGCCGCGGATTTCAATGCCGCGTTCGATCAAGGCGGCCGCGATGGGCGGCAACAGGCGTTCGGCCACGTCGGCATGGATCAACAGTGACTCAGCCGCGTTGCACACGCCCAGCCGCTGGCACTTGGAGTTGACCACGATCTCGCGGGCCACGTCCAAGGGGGCACTGCAGTCGATGTACACGTGGCAATTGCCGTTGAAGTGCTTGATGACCGGCATGGTGGCTTCTTCGACCACGCGTCGGATCAGCCCTTCGCCGCCGCGGGGAATCGCCACGGAAATGTACTGGTTCAGCTTGAGGAAGTGGCCCACGGCGGCGCGGTCGGTGGTGTTCACCAACTGCACGGCGTCGGCCGGCAGTCCGACTTCAGCAAGTGCCGCGGACAGCAGATCCACAATCGCCCGGCTGGAGTGCGCAGCTTCTTTGCCGCCACGCAGGATCACCGGGTTGCCGCTTTTGACGCACAGGGCGGCGGCATCGGCGGTGACGTTGGGCCGCGATTCGTAAATGAAGAAGATCGGCCCCAGCGGCACGCGCACCTTGAGCACCTGCAGGCCATTGGGCCGGACGGTGCTTTCGATCACTTCGCTGATCGGTTCCGGCAGGGTGGCGACTTCTTCCAGCCCCTGGGCGATGGCGTTCACGCGATCGGGCGTGAGCTTCAGCCGGTCGATCTGAGCGGCGGTCAGGCCGTAATCGGGGGCGGCGGCAATATCCTGCTGGTTGGCCGCCAGGATGGCGTCGCAGTTTTCACGCAGCAAGGCGGCGCTGCGGCGCAGCCAATGTTCTTTCTGGGCGCCGGTCGCCTGGGCCAGAGCGTCCATCGAGCGATGGGCTTTCTGGGCCGTTTCCAGGCAGTATTGTGCGAGATCGGCGCTCGGTGCGACAGCCATGCAATTTCTCGTGTGTATTCGCGTCGACAGCCCCTAACCAATGCCTACTGCTTGCAGTATGAAACGCCAGTCAGGCATGGTCAACGCCTGCCAAAGCACGCTCGCCACGGGTGGCTAACCCCCAAAATGGGCCGCGCCGCGGCGAAGTTGGCCGGGCGGCCGACTAAATCTTCATCCGCCGACGCAGTTTCTCCAGCAGGGCCAAGTACTTGTTGCGAAGCGTCAGGGCAATCCAGCCCAGGTAGGCGTTGCCGCCCAGCGACACAAACAACATCAGCAGGGCCATGGTGAATGGGAACCACTGCGGGGTAGCGGTGGCCTTGTCGCCCTCGGCTCCGGAATGGAAGCTAGCCCGGGGCAGCTCGGTTTCGTCCAGGAACGGCTTGGGAATCTGGTTGCCGGTGCCAGTTGCGGTGTTGCGAGAATTGTCGGCCAGCGTGTTGGTGGGCCAATTGGCCGGCGGGGTATTGTTCACCGGCGGCTGATTGTAATTGGCCTGTGGCGGATTATTGAACGGCTGCTGCGGGTTATACCCCGGCGGAGTGTTTTGTGGAGGATTGTTGTAGTTGGCCGGCGGGGCCATCGGCGCGCCGTAGTTCGCCGGCGGCATCGTGTTGCCCGGGATCGGGTTCTGCGGGTTCGTCGGCCAGTTGATCGTATTGCCCTGCGGATTGGTCGGGTTCTGGTAGCCCGGGTTGGGAGGGTAAGCCGGATTCATCGGCATTTGCCCGCCATTCTGCAGCCGCGGATCCTGCATATTGGTGGGCTGCGTGTTGTTGTAGCCGAACGGATCGGTCGTCCCGGCGGCAGGCAGATTCGTGCGAGGATCGTTGGTGTATCCGGTGCCCTGCTGATTGCTGGGCACAGTGCCGGGGTTCATGTTGCTCGGCTGATTGTTCGTCGCGCCGGTGTTGGTGCCGGTGCCGGACTGGTAGCGGTCATTGCCGTAAGGATCGGAGATTGGCAAGCGAGACGGCAGGGGAGCCGCCAGGCCGGTCGCCGCACCCAGCCGGGGATCGCTCACGCCGATGGAACCGCCGGCCGGAAGCGTATTGTTGCCGGTGTTGTAGGGATCATTCGTGTAGTTGCCCGTGCCAGAGCGGCTGCTCGCGAACGGATCGTTCGTGGCGGGAGGTGCCGGCAGCGCAGGGCCGGTGCCGGTTTGCGTGCTTCGAGTGCCGTCGAGAGCGGCCGGATCGGTCATCTCAGGCGGAGTGCCGATCCGCGGCACGGGGCCGGTGCCGATGGTAATGCGGTATCGCCGCACGTCACGCAGTTGCGGCGGCAAATCGCTGACGAGGTCGCGGCCCTGCTCCATGGCAGCCAGGGCCTGCGGCTCGATCTGGATGATGTATTCGTAGCCGCCCCCTGCTAGGGGTTGCCAACCAACGTCCACGCCTGTGGCCGCGGCGGCGACCAACAGCAAGAGTCCATTCATGGGAAAGCTCCCGGCCAAGCACTGTGCTTTGCTCAGGGGGCGGTCGGGCTACCGCGAGCCTAACTCCTGACGCCGTGGCGATTAAGCCGAGGCGGCCGGCGGTTGCTGGCAACCCTCCATACCTCCGTGCATTGCCCGCCATGATAGCCCTCGACCCCCGTTGAGAGAAGAGAGGTTAGGAAAAGCGGTTAACTCGAAAAAGTTGGCTCGCTGGCGGCCGGGGCAGGACCTTGGTTTCGCGCCGGCAGGCGAGGTGCTATCGCCGGCTAGGCTGGAAATTACAGCAGGAAGCTATCGCTGCTGTCGCCTCGGCCTGACCTGGGATCGAGCCACGGGCGGCTTGGCGATACAATGGATTTCGAGGCGTGCCCAATTTTCGCTACGCTGCCGCCTCGCTCAGTTTGGGCATTTCATATCCGCCATTCCTCGATTTAGACGTCGTCCATGGCCCGGCTTTTCCAACCCGGCTCACGATGGTTCCCGGCAGTGCTGGCGCTAGCCGCTGCCGCGCTGGCGTTGCCCCCTGAGGCAGCCTTCGGCCAGTCGATCAGTGAGGACCAGCGGTATGTGGCCGGCTTGCGCGACCGGCGACTGTACGCCCTGGCGGCCAGTTATTGCCAGCGGCGGCTGCAATCGCCCGACCTGTCGGAACAGGCCAGGGCGGAGCTGGTCGTGCAGCTTTCGCAGACGTACGTGCAGCATGCGCTGGATGCCAAAGCTTCCGACGCGGCCGGGCTGTGGCAGCAAGCGGCTGAAGAAGCCCTGCAGTTCGCCCAGCAGTTCCCCAATTCGCGGTGGGGCCTGGTGGTGCAAACGCAAGCCGCGATGGTACTGGTGGCTCGCGGCGAACTGCTCCGACAACAGGCCGAAGTCTCGGCTGACTCCGGAGCCACGCTAAACGAAGCCCGAGGGTATCTCCGTACCGGCATTCGGGCGTTACGCACGGTCGAAGAAGAACTGGGCCAGGCTCTGCGCGATCAATCGCTGCCGCCGGAAGGTGCCCCCAGCCGTGTGCAGCTGCTCGCCCTGCAAAAAAATCTCCGCTACGAACTTGCCCGGGCGTATCTGAGCCAGGGCCAATGCTACGACGTCGACACGCCCGATCGCGACAACGCACTGCGGCAAGCGACCGAACTGCTGGAAAGTCTGGCGCGGTTGAGTTCGGTCGATCCGCTGGCGTACAAGGCGCGGCTCGACGAAATCAACTGTCTACGGCTGATGAAAGACAACGCCGGCGCGCTGCGCAAGCTCGATGCGCTGTCCAACGAAAACCCGCCGCCGGCCATCGCCCAGCAGGCCGATGCCCTGCGGCTGCGGGTGCTGCTGGCCGCCGGCAGACTAGCCGAAGCCAAGGCATTGGTTGAAAAGGTTGGTAGGCCCGCGGGCGCCCATCCCCAATGGGATTTCGCCCTGCTGGAGTACGGCCTGGCGATGTGGGCGCACGCCCATCAGGCAGGCAAGACCGACGAGGCCGCGCAGTGGGAACGGCTGTCCGCCGAGCAGGTCAAGCAGATCGAGGCCACGCACCAGCCCTATTGGGCACGCCGGGCCGAGGCACTGTTGGCCAGCCGCATCCATATTGGCGGCGGTTCGAGTGACTTGGATCTACAAGTTCGGGCAGCTCAGGGTTTCTACCGCAGCGGCCAGTGGAACGACGCCATTACCGCCTACGAAAAGGCGGCTGCGATGGCTCGCGAGCAGGGACAGCGGCAGGCAGCCTTCGACCTGGAATACCTGGCCGCCGGGATCGAGCACGAACAGAACCAGCACCTGCCGGCTGCCACGCGGTTGCGGCGGTTGTCGCTGGCCATGCCGGAGCATCGCAAGGCGGCCGAAGCCCATCTGTTGGGCGTGTTCCACGCAGGCCAAGCCGTCAAAGCCGGCGCGATTTCGGTGGACGATTACGAAGGCTACGTCCGCGAGCACCTGAAACATTGGCCACAGGCGGCCACCACGTCGCATGCACAAATCTACCTGGGCAACCTGCTGGAGTATCGCCGCGAATGGGAAGCGGCCCTCGAGGCGTTCCGCGCGGTCGCCCAGGAGGATCCGCAGTATGAAGTCGCCGTGGCCGGGGTGGAACGCGCCTATCGCGGCTGGATCGCATCGCTGCAAGCCGCTGGCGAGCCGCACGACGCTACGTTGCGTGCCGCGGCCGAGTACTTCGAAAAGGCATTTTTGGGCCCTGAGGCGCAATGGCCCCGGCGGTGGTCCGCCGCCCAGCGTACGGCAGCTCTGGCGGCCGCGCGGCTGCGGCTGCATCAATCTCCGCCCGACTTCGATCGGGCATCGCGCATCCTGGGCGTAGCCCTGACCGGCCAACCCGCTGCCGACGAAGCCTGGCGGGCTGCGGCCACCTCCGAGCAGGCCGTGGCGTTGGCGGGGCTGGGCCGCTTTGAGGATGCCGAGCGATTGTTGTCGTCGGCTGCCGCCCAGCAACCGCTGCGGCGGATGGAACAGCTCGAGCGGCTGCAATCGCTGGCCGACGAAGAGAACGATCCCAACCGCCGCAGCCTGGTATCCAAGCTGACGCTCAAAGGCTTGGAGGCGATCAAGCCCGAGCAACTGCCCCAGACCGCCCAGCCGCATTACCGTCGGCTGTTGGCCATGGCCAAGGCAGGCAGCGGCGACGTCGCCGGGGCGATCCCGCTATTCGAGCGACTGCTGGCCGAGCAGCCGCGCGATGCGGTTCTGCTGGAGGCGTTCGCCCAATGCCTGAGCGGCAGCAGCGACCCGCAGCATCTCAAACTGGCGCAATCGCGGTGGCGGGAGATCGAGCGCAACAGCAAAGCTGGTACGCCCTTGTGGTTCCGCGCCAAGTATGGCCTGGCGTGCACCTACGAAAAGTTGGGCGAACCAGCCTATGCCGCGCGGCTCATTAAAGTCACCTCGGTACTGCATCCTGAACTGGGCGGCAGCACGATGAAAGCCCGGTTTGAGGAACTGCTCAAGCGGTGCGGCGGCTAGTCCGCCACACCGCTGCCGCATATCCGGCTGCCGGTTACTTCTCCACGCGAACGTGGAAGCCGGCATCGTTGAGAGCTTTCACCACGGCCGCCGGCACAAAATCACCTTCGATCACGCACTTGGGCTGCCGCGAGCCGATGGCCACGGCCTTCACGCCGTCGGCTTCCTTGCAGGCGTCTTCGATCGCCCCGGCACAGCCAGCGCAGCAGTTGTGCACGTTGATCAGCACGATCCGCTGGGTCTTTTCTTTGCCGGCGCCGCTATCGTCGGCCATGGCGTAATCCTTCTTGTCGGCCGTGCCGTGAAAGCCGGCATCGGCCAGCGCCTTGACGCCCGCCTTGAGCTGCTTGGCATCAGCGGCAGTCAGGGTGACGTCGCCCGCATTGGCGTCCACCTTGACGGTCACGCCTTCCACTTTGGAGATCGCGCTCTGCACCGCCCGGGTGCAGGCACCACAGCACAGGTGCACGCCGCTGAAAGTGACGGATTCCGCGGCCCAAGCGGCCACTCCCTGCGACAACATGGTCAACGCCAACAGACAGGCAGCAATGCGTTTCATGGTGGTGCTCCACAGACAGGCACTGGTCGATCACCGGGCGCAAGCCCGGCCGATAACGGGCAACCCAATACCCCGCAAGATAGCTACTGGCAACGGATTTTGCATGCTTTCTCTGGAGAAAATCGCTGCCGGGGAGGGCGTCGACTCGCGGTCGCGTTCTTACTATTGAAAATTTGCATCGCTTGAACGCAGCCGAAGGGGGCAGGGTATGCAGGGAACGTGCTGTGCGAGGGCTCGTCGTCCCGGATAATAGATCCACAATCATCGACGACAAACCGCAATGGCAATGCGGCGGTCTTCTGTGGAGCAAGAATCAATCGGACTGGGAAGCCCAAGAGCAATTCGTTGGATCGGCAGGCAGTCCGGAATAAAAGGCGTTGCAGTCGCCTTTGATCGCTTACTGGTCTACTTCGAAAGGTCAGGGGGACTCTGACACCGAATGACGGAGTTGGCTAGCTGTGCATATACTAGATCGTGCAATGCGTTCATATGCGCCAGATCGCAGTAAGTGCCAGCAAACTAGAAGGTATTAGAGGGCACTGCCGTGGTGGGCGTTCTACAACTTTGGAGGCGGCTGTCCGCTAAAGTCGGTGCTCTATAGTTATAGTCGCTGCTTGTGAAGCATCACACAGTGATTGCGTAGTGACGA
>Ga0182737_1003199_pt1 | contig 12371 bp, 10 predicted proteins | sample eDN5th30CBELigOP_FD_128878 | JGI IMG/M metagenome (GOLD analysis project Ga0182737, IMG submission 128878) | Enriched Organic Plus compost microbial communities from Emeryville, California, USA - eDNA 5th pass 30_C BE-Lig OP (version 2) (version 2) ... | reverse complement strand
CCAGACCTGGGCGAGTTCGCCCTTGCGCTCTATGATCGAACCGGCCGCCACCTGCTGCACCGCCACGTCGCGCTCGACGCGCGTGCGTTGCGCGTCGTCCAGGACGCGAAACCACGCGGCGGCCAGGTGCAGGGAGTCGGCAAGCTGCATCGGGAAATACCCTAGATTTCTCGGGAATGTCGTAATCATGACATTCGGTGAATGGCTAACCTTATACCTTAAGTCCTGCCGTACACCTAGAAAACGACTGGTCCGGCACGCCCACGCCGACGCCGCCCCCACGCGGCGCGCGGGGCGCCCAGGACCGGAGGAGACAACGTGGCACAGACCAGGCCCCAAACGGCCGCGGTGGCGTCCGGCGCGCATACGTTCCCGGCGCTGCTGCGCGAACACGCCCGCGTACGCGGCGAGCGCCCGGCCATCCGCGAGAAAGACCTCGGCATCTGGCAAACCTATACCTGGCGCGAGGTGGCGACCCAGGCGCAGCGCGTGGCGCATGGCCTGGCCGAACTCGGCATCCGCCCCGGCATGCATGTGGCCGTCATCGGCGAGAACCGGCCGCGCCTGTACGTCGCCATGATGGCCACGCAGGCGCTGGGAGCCATCCCCGTGCCGCTGTACCAGGACGCCGTCGCACAGGAGATGGTCTACGTCCTGCAGGACGCGGAAGTCAGCGTCGCCGTGGTCGAAGACCAGGAGCAGGTCGACAAGATGCTGGAGGTACGCGCGCAGTGCCCGGCGCTGCGCCACGTGGTGTACGACGACCCGCGCGGCCTGCGCCACTATGCCGACCCCATGCTGTGCGCCTACGAGCAGCTGGAACAGCTGGGCGTGCAGCACGCGCAGCGCCACCCCGACTACTTCGAGCGCGCCGTGGCCGCCGTGCAGCCGCACGACCCGGCCGCCATGTTCTACACGTCCGGCACCACCGGCCGGCCCAAGGGCGTGGTGCTGACGCACCATGCCCTCATCGATCGCGCCCGTGCCGTGGCCCGGATGGAAAACCTGACCGACCAGGAAGACGTGCTGGCCTACCTGCCGCCCGCCTGGATCGGACAGAACATGTTCTCGTACACGCAGCTGCTGGTGTCGGGCTTCACCGTCAACCACCCCGAGTCGCCCGAGACCGTGTCGATCGACATGCGCGACATCGGCCCCACCTATTACTTCGCGCCGCCGCGCGTGCTGGAAGGCCTGCTTACCCACGTCACCATCCGCATGGAAGACGCGGGGCTCATCAAGCGCCGCCTGTACGGCGCCTGCATGCGGCTGGCGCGCCGCGTGGGCACCCGCATCCTGGACGGCCAGCCGGTCGGCGCCTGGGACCGCCTGCTGTACCGGCTGGGCGACCTGGCCATCTACGGGCCGCTGCGCAACGCGCTGGGCATGAGCCGCGTGCGCGTGGCCTACACGGCCGGCGAAGCCATCGGTCCGGACCTGTTCGTGTTCTACCGCTCCATCGGCATCAACCTGAAGCAGCTCTACGGCTCCACCGAGACTTCGGTGTTCGTGTGCGTGCAGCCCGACGGCCAGGTGCGCGACGACACCGTGGGCCCGCCGGTGCCCGGCGTGGAGATCCGCGTGGCCGACAACGGCGAGATCCTGGTGAAGAGCCCGGGCCTGTTCAAGGAGTACTACCGCAACCCCGAGGCCACGCGCGAAGCGCGCGACGCCGAGGGCTGGTTCCACACGGGAGACGCCGGCTACCTGGACGCCGACGGCCAGCTCAAGATCATCGACCGCGCCAAGGACGTCGGCAAGCTTGCCGACGGCAGCCTGTTCGCGCCCAAGTACCTGGAGAACAAGCTGAAGTTCTTCCCGTACATCAAGGAAGCCGTCGCATTCGGCGCGGGCCGCGACGAGGTCTGCGCCTTCGTCAACATCGACCTGGAGGCCGTGGGCAACTGGGCCGAGCGGCGCGGCATGCCCTACGCCGGGTACACCGACCTGGCCGGCAAGGACGCCGTGTACGACCTCATCCGCGAATGCGTGGAGCAGGTCAACGCCGACCTGGCCGGCGACGAGCGGCTGGCGGCCTCGCAGATCGCCCGCTTCCTGATCCTGCACAAGGAACTGGACCCGGACGACGACGAGCTGACCCGCACCCGCAAGGTGCGGCGCGCCTTCATTGCGCAGAAGTACGCGGTGCTGATCGACGCGCTGTACGGCGGCCGCGAGCGCCAGTACATCGAAACCGAAGTGAAGTACGAGGACGGACGCACCGGCACCATCTCGGCCGACCTGCGCATCTGCCCGGCCCGCACCTTCCCCGCCATCTCCGCAAAGGCCGCGTGACCATGAGCGAATCCTCCCACGCGCAGCGCATCGGCGACGTCATGCTCGACATGCAGAACATCTCGCTGGCCTTCGGCGGCGTGAAGGCGCTGACGGACATCTCGTTCAACGTGCGCGAGCACGAGATCCGCGCCATCATCGGGCCCAACGGCGCCGGCAAGAGCTCGATGCTCAACGTCATCAACGGCGTCTACACGCCGCAGCAAGGCGCCATCCAGCTGCGCGGCCAGCACTTCTCGCGCATGAACCCGCGCCGCGCCGCCGAGATGGGCATCGCCCGCACCTTTCAAAACCTGGCGCTGTTCAAGGGCATGAGCGTGCTGGACAACATCATGACCGGCCGCAACCTGCGCATGAAATGCGGCCTGCTGGCGCAGGCCCTGCGCTGGGGCCCGGCCGAGCGCGAGGAGATCGCGCACCGCGAGTTCGTCGAGAACATCATCGACTTCCTCGAGATCCAGGCCTACCGCAAGGTGCCCGTGGGCCGCCTGCCCTATGGCCTGCAGAAGCGCGTGGACCTGGGCCGCGCGCTGGCGATGGAGCCGCGCCTGCTGCTGCTGGACGAGCCCATGGCCGGCATGAACATCGAAGAGAAGCAGGACATGAGCCGCTTCATCCTCGACGTGAACGACGAGTTCGGCACCACCATCGTGCTGATCGAGCACGACATGGGCGTGGTCATGGACATATCCGACCGCGTGGTGGTGCTGGACTACGGCAAGAAGATCGGCGATGGCACTCCCGACGAGGTGCGGTCCAATCCCGACGTGATCCGCGCCTACCTGGGCGTGGACGGCGAAGCCGCGCTGGCGCACTAGGAGACACAGGCATGGGATTTTTCCTGGAAACCCTGTTCGGCGGCCTGATGAGCGGCATGCTCTACGCCCTGATCGGCCTGGGCTTCGTGCTGATCTTCAAGGCATCGGGCGTGTTCAACTTCGCACAGGGCGCGATGGTGCTGGTGGCCGCGCTGTCCATGGCGCGCTTCTCCGAATGGATCCCGCGCTGGCTGGGCTTCGAGAACCTGCTGGTGGCCAACGTGCTGGCCTTCATCGTCAGCGCCGCCCTGATGTTCCTGCTGGCCGTGGCGGTGGAGCGCTACGTGCTGCGCCACCTGGTCAACCAGGAGGCCACCACGCTGCTGATGGCCACGCTGGGCATCAGCTACTTCCTGGACGGCCTGGGCCAGATCGCCTTCGGCAGCTCCGTGTATTCCATCGACGTCGGCATGCCCAAGGATCCGGCGCTGATCCTGGACACGGTGTTCGAGGGCGGCCTGCTCATCAACCTGGAAGACCTGACGGCCGCCCTGGTCGCCGCGCTGCTGGTGGCCGCGCTGGCGGCGTTCTTCCAGTACACCTCCACCGGCCGCGCGCTGCGCGCGGTGGCCGACGACCACCAGGCCGCGCAGTCCATCGGCATCCCGCTCAACCGCATCTGGGTCATCGTCTGGAGCGTGGCGGGCCTGGTCGCCCTGGTGGCCGGCATCGTGTGGGGGTCCAAGTTCGGCGTGCAGTTCACCTTGTCCACCGCCGCGCTGCGCGCGCTGCCCGTGGTGATCCTGGGCGGCCTGACGTCCGTGCCCGGCGCCATCCTGGGCGGCCTCATCATCGGCGTGGGCGAGAAGCTGTCCGAGGTGTATCTGGGCTCGCTGGTGGGCGGCGGCATCGAGATCTGGTTTGCCTACGTGCTGGCGCTGGTGTTCCTGCTGTTTCGGCCGCAGGGGCTGTTCGGCGAAAAGATCATCGACCGGATCTGAGGACGCTCCATCATGCTCTATCGCGAAAACGGCCAGTTCAAGACCAGCTACCGCGCCGACCAGCAGATCTTCCCGATCCGCCAGGACCGCATCCTCATCGGCCTGCTGCTGGCCGTCGCCTTCGTCGGCGTGCCGATGCTGGCCAGCGACTATCTGCTGCGCGCCATCCTCATTCCCTTCCTGATCCTGTCGCTGGCGGCGGTGGGCCTGAACATCCTGGTGGGCTACTGCGGCCAGATCTCGCTAGGCACCGGCGCCTTCATGGCGGTGGGCGCCTACGCGGCGTGGAACATCGGGGTGCGCCTGCCGGGCATGCCGCTGGTGCTGCAGATCGTGCTGGGCGGCGGCTTCGCCACGCTGGTGGGCATCGTCTTCGGCATCCCCAGCCTGCGCATCCGCGGCCTGTACCTGGCGGTGGCCACGCTGGCGGCGCAGTTCTTCGTCGACTGGGCGTTCCTGCGCATTCCCTTTTTCACGAACTACTCGCCCTCGGGCAGCGTCTCGGTGCCACCGCTGTATGCCTTCGGGCTGCCGGTGCAGACGGCGATGCAGAAGTATCTGTTCGTGCTGGCGTTCGTGGCGGTGTTCGCGCTGCTGGCCAAGAACCTGGTGCGCGGCGCGATCGGACGGCAGTGGATGGCGATCCGCGACATGGACGTGGCGGCGGCGGTCATCGGCATCCGCCCCATGTACGCCAAGCTGTCGGCCTTCGCGGTCAGCTCGTTCATCGTGGGCGTGGCCGGCGCGCTATGGGGCTACATCCACCTGGGCTCGTGGGAACCACTTGCCTTCGACCTGACGCGTTCGTTCCAGCTGCTGTTCATGGTCATCATCGGCGGCCTGGGCTCGATCCTGGGCAGTTTCTTCGGCGCGGCCTTCATCGTGCTGGTGCCGGTGGCGCTGACCAACGTACCGCACCTGCTGGGCCTGCGGCTCTCCGTGGACACGGCCGCGCACATCGAGCACATGGTGTTCGGCGCGCTGATCGTGCTGTTCCTGATCGCGGAGCCGCATGGGCTGGCCAGGCTGTGGAGCATCGGCAAAGAGAAACTGCGGATATGGCCGTTCCCGCATTGATCGTGTTGCACCCCGAAGTCCGACAACCCCGAAAAGACCGGCACAGACCGGCCCTTCCCATCACCCGGAGACAACGACAATGAAGCGCCTGAACCTGAAATCCGCCGCCGCCGCACTGGCCATCACCGGATCCCTCGCGGCTGCCGCGCCCGCCGTCGCGGACGAGCAATTCGTGCCGCTGCTCGTCTACCGCACCGGCTCGTTCGCCCCCCTGGGCATTCCATGGGCCGACGGCAAGCTCGATTACCTGAAGCTGGTCAACGCCCGCGACGGCGGCGTCAACGGCGTGAAGCTCACATACGAGGAATGCGAGACCGCGTACGCCACCGACCGCGGCGTGGAATGCTACGAGCGGCTGAAGACGCGCGGCACCGGCGCCTCGGGCTTCGACACGCAATCCACCGGCATTACGTTCGCGGTCAGCGACAAGGCCATCGTCGACAAGGTGCCCGTCGAGACCGTGGGCTACGGCCTGTCGCAGTCCACCGACGGCAGCGTGTTCGAGTGGAACTTCCCGCTGCTGGGCACATACTGGACCGCCGCCGACGTGATGATCCAGGACATCGCCAAGAAGGAAGGCGGCATGGACAAGCTCAAGGGCAAGAAGATCGCCCTGGTCTACCATGACTCGCCCTACGGCAAGGAGCCGATCCCGCTGCTGCAGAAGCGCGCCTCGATGGCCGGCTTCGAGCTGCTGCTGTATCCCGTGACGGCGCCGGGCGTGGAGCAGAAATCGACCTGGCTGCAGATCCGCCAGCAGCGGCCCAGCTACGTGCTGCTGTGGAGCGCGGGCATCATGACGCCCACCGCCATCCGCGAGGCCCAGGCCAGCGGCTATCCGCGCGACAAGATGTACGCCATCTGGTGGGCGGGTTCCGAGGGCGACGTGAAGGACCTGGGCGCGGTGGCCAAGGGCTACAACACCGTCACCATCCATAACAGCGCCATGCGCGGCAAGGTGCACGATGCCCTGAAGCAGCACGTGTACGACAAGGGCCAGGGCAGCGACAGCTCGGGCAGCACCACGCTGGGCACCATCGCGCACACGCGCGGCATGATCATCTCAATGCTGCAGGTCGAGGCCATCCGCACCGCGCAGGAGAAGTACGGCAAGGGCAAGGCGCTGACGCCCGAGCAGGTGCGCTGGGGCTTCGAGAACCTGGACCTGACGCAGCAGCGGCTGGATGAACTGGGCTTCGGCGAAATCATGCGCCCGGTGAAGACCAGCTGCGCCGACCACACCGGCGGCGACTGGGCCCGCATCGCGCAATGGGACGGCGCCAAGTTCGAGGTGAAGTCCGACTGGTACCAGGCCGACAAGAACGTGGTGGCGCCGCTGGTGAAGGAAGCCGCGGCCAAGTATGCCAAGGAGAAGAACATCACCCCGCGCAACTGCGCCGGCTGATGACGCGTGCCGCCGGCGCACCCGCGCCGGCGGCGACCACCCAAGGAGTCCCGATGAACGCCCCGCTTCCCGACCCCGCCGCGGCCGGCCCGGCCGAGCGCGTGCTGCTCGACGTCAACGGCATCGAGGTCATCTACAACCACGTCATCCTGGTGCTCAAGGGCGTCTCGCTGCAGGTGCCCGAGGGCCGCATCGTGGCGCTGCTGGGCGCCAACGGCGCGGGCAAGACCACCACGCTGCGCGCGGTGTCGAACCTGCTCAAGGGCGAGCGCGGCGACGTCACCAAGGGCCACATCCGGCTGCGCGACGAGCGCATCGAGCGGCTGTCGCCGGCCGACCTGGTGCGCCGCGGCGTAGTGCAGGTGATGGAGGGCCGCCACTGCTTTGCCCACCTGACCGTGGAAGAGAACCTGCTGACGGGCGCCTACACGCGCACGCTGTCGCGCGGCGACCTGGACGCCGCGCTGGAGCGGGTCTACCAGTATTTCCCGCGCCTGAAGCAGCGCCGCGCCAGCCAGGCCGGCTACACCTCGGGCGGCGAGCAGCAGATGACCGCCATCGGCCGCGCGCTGATGGCCAGCCCCAGCATGATCCTGCTGGACGAGCCCTCGATGGGCCTGGCGCCGCAGATCGTGGAAGAGATCTTCGAGATCGTGCGCGACCTAAACCGGCGCGAGCGCGTCAGCTTCCTGCTGGCCGAGCAGAACACCAACATCGCACTGCGCTACGCGGACTACGGCTACATCCTGGAGAACGGCCGGGTCATGATGGACGGCGCGGCCGGCGAACTGGCCGCCAACGAGGACGTGAAGGAGTTCTACCTGGGCATCTCCAGCGGCGAACGCAAGAGTTTCCGCGACCAGAAGTTCTACCGGCGCCGCAAGCGCTGGCTGGCCTGATCGCAGCTGTTTCCCTCCCGGCGCAGACCACAAAGGCGCTCCCATGTCCGAATTCTTCGACTCCCTGGAAACCCGCAGCCCCGAGCTGCGCGAGCGCACGCTGATGTCCGAGCTGCCCGTGGCGCTGGCGCGCGCGGCGGCCGGGGCTCCCGCCATCGCACGCCAGCTGGCCGGCATCGACCTGCGCGCCGTCGACAGCCGCGAGGCGCTGGCGCGGCTGCCGGTGCTGCGCAAGCACGAACTGCTGCAGGCGCAGCAGCTCAGCCGCGCGGGCAGCGGGCCGGCGGGCGCGGCCAAGGCCTTCGGCGGCTACGCGACGCTGGGCTGGGGCCAGGCGCTGCGCGTGTTTGCCTCGCCCGGCCCCATCTACGAACCCGAGAGCGCGCGCGCCGACTACTGGCGCTTCGCCCGCGCACTGTACGCGGCGGGCTTTCGGGCGGGCGAGCTGGCCTACAACTGCTTCTCGTACCACTTCACGCCGGCCGGCTCGATGATGGAGACCGCGGCGCACGCGGTGGGCTGCACCGTGTTTCCCGGCGGCACGGGCCAGACCGAGCAACAGGTGCGCGCCATCGCCGACCTGGCGCCCAGCGGCTATACCGGCACGCCCAGCTTCCTGAAGATCATCCTGGAGAAAGCCGACGAACTGGGCGTGGCGCTACCCTCGCTGCGGCGCGCGCTGGTCTCCGGCGAGGCCTTCCCGCCGTCGCTGCGCGACTGGCTGGCAGCGCGCGGCATCGACGGCTACCAGGCGTACGGCAGCGCCGACGTGGGCATGATCGCCTTCGAGACGCGCGCCCGCGAAGGGCTGGTGCTGGGCGAGGACATCATCCTGGAGATCGTGCGTCCGGGCACCGGCGAACCCGTGCCCGACGGCGAGGTGGGCGAGGTCGTCATCACCACCCTGAATCCGGACTATCCGCTGGTGCGCTTCGGCACCGGCGACCTGTCGGCCGTGCTGCCCGGCGCCTCGCCGTGCGGCCGCACCAACGTACGCATCCGCGGCTGGCTGGGCCGTGCCGACCAGACCACCAAGGTGCGCGGCATGTTCGTGCACCCCAGCCAGGTGGCCGAGATCGTGGCCCGCTACCCCGAGATCGGCCGCGCGCGGCTGGTGATCAGCGGCACGGTAGGCGCCGACCGGATGGTGCTCCGCGCCGAGACGGGCGCCGGTTCGCCCGGGCTGGCCGCCCGGCTGGCGGACACCGCGCGCGAAATCACTAAGCTGCGCGCCGACGTGGAATGGGCCGAGCCGGGTTCGCTGCCGAACGACGGCAAGGTGATCGAGGACCAGCGCTCGTACGAGTGAACGCGCCGGTCCCCGGCGCTGTTGCCGCTTGCCGGCCGCCCCCGGAGCGCCGCTTGCGCCGGGCCGGAATATCCCGCAAGATCGCCGGGTTCTCCTCCCATGGCGCCGGCCCATGTTCAGCGAAGCCGAATCGGACCCCTCCCTTTCCAAGGAACGCTTCAAGGCCCAGGAGGTGCGCCTGCGCACGGCGCTGCTGCAGGCCCAGTACGCGCTGCTGCAGCGGGCCGATCGCTCGCTGCTGATCGTGGTGGCGGGCATCGACGGTGCCGGCAAGGGCGACACCATCAACCTGCTGAACGAGTGGATGGACCCGCGCCACATCCGCACGCTGGCGTACGGCGAGCCTACCCCCGAGGCCGCGCAGCGGCCGCCCTTGTGGCGGTACTGGAACGAGTTGCCGCCCCGCGGCCGCATCGGCATCGTGTTCGGCTCCTGGTACGCGCCGCTGCTGGCCGAGGCCGGCCGCAAGCATCCCCGCGAGCGCCGCATCGAGGAAGGCATCGCCCAGGCGCGCCGCTTCGAGGCCCAGCTGGCAGCCAACGGCGTGCAGCTCATCAAACTCTGGTATCACCTGTCGCGCGACGCGCAAGCCGTACGGGTGGAGCGCCTGTCGGCCAACCCGGCCACGGCGTGGCAGGTGGCGCCCGTCGACCGCAAGGTCAACCGCCGTTTCGGGCGCATACGCGATGCCGCGAAACGGGTGCTGTCGCAGACCGACGCGCCGCATGCGCCCTGGGAAGTCGTGCCCAGCGCCGACGATCCGTTGCGCACCGTGCGCACGGCCGAGGCGGTGCTGCGCGCCCTGCGCCGCCGCGCGGCGCCACGGGTGGCCCGCGTCCACACCTCGCCCCCGTCCGGTCGCCTACGCATTCCCGACCTGCTGGCCGGGCTGGACTACGGGGCGCGCGTCGAGAAGGACGCCTACGAAGACCAGTTGGCGCAGCTGCAGTCGCGCCTGGCCCTGGCGGTGCGCACGCCGGCCTTCGACCAGCGCTCGCTGGTGCTGGTGTTCGAGGGCCAGGACGCCGCAGGCAAGGGCGGCGCCATCCGGCGCGTCACGCACGCCCTGGACGCGCGCCAGTTCGACATCCTGCCCATCGCGGCCCCGGCCCCGCACGAGCTGGCGCGGCCCCACCTGTGGCGCTTCTGGCGCAACGTCCCGGCGCAGGGGCGCATCGCCATCTTCGACCGATCGTGGTACGGCCGGGTGCTGGTCGAGCGCGTCGAGCGGCTGGCCGCGCCGGCCGAGTGGCGCCGCGCCTATGGCGAGATCAACGATTTCGAGGCGCAGCTTTCCGCCAACGGCGCGATCGTGGTGAAATTCTGGCTGGCCGTCACGCCGGACGTACAGCTGGAACGGTTCCGCGAGCGCGAGGCTTCGCCCTTCAAGAACTTCAAGATCACGCCCGACGACTGGCGCAACCGCAAGAAATGGAAGGCCTACGCTGACGCCGCCAACGAGATGATCGCGCGCACCAGCACCGCGGCCGCGCCGTGGCGCCTGGTGGCCGCCAACGACAAGCGCCATGCGCGGCTGCAGGTGCTGCGCTACGTTGTCGAGGCCCTGGAGGCGCACGCCTGAACCGCTGTCCCACGGAATCCGAACCATGACCGCCCTGCAAATCCGCCCCGCCGCCAGTAGCGATTTCGATGCCTGGCTGCCGCTCTGGAAAGGCTACCAGGCCTTCTACCACGTCGACATCGCCGAGGCCGTCACCCGCACCACGTGGGAACGCCTGCTCGACCCGGCCCAGCCCATGCACGCCGCGCTGGCCTTCGCCGGCGGCCGCGCGGTGGGCCTGGTGCACTGGATCTACCACCGCTCCACCTGGACGGCCGGCGACTACTGCTACCTGCAGGACCTGTTCGTGGCGCCCGACGTGCGCGGCACCGGCGCGGGGCGCGCGCTGATCGAGCACGTCTACGCCGACGCCGGCCGCTGCAATGCCGCGCGCGTGTACTGGCTGACGCACGAGACCAACCACACCGCCATGCAGCTGTACGACCGCATCGCCGACCGCTCGGGCTTCATCCAGTATCGCAAGGTGCTGCCATGACCGTCCGGGATCCCGCCTGCCCGCTGTGCCAGCAGCCCGGCGGCACCGTCCTGTGGCAGGGACCGCACCTGCGCATCATCGAGGCCGACGAGGCCGACTATCCGGGCTTCACGCGCGTGGTGTGGAATGCCCACCTGCCCGAGATGACCAGCCTGTCGCACCACGGCCGCGACCTGCTGATGCACGCCGTCTATACGGTGGAGCAAGCGCAGCGCGAGGTGCTGCATCCCGACAAGGTCAACCTCGCCTCGTTGGGCAACATGGTGCCGCACCTGCACTGGCACGTGATCCCGCGCTGGCGGGGCGACCGGCACTTCCCCGACGCCGTCTGGGCCGCGCCACGCGTGGCCGCGGGCGCCGAACCGGCCGACTGGCACCAGCGCCAGGCTGACGTGCGCCAGCTGCTGCCGCGCTACCGCACCCGCCTCATCGAGGCGATGGACGCCCTGCTCTGGCACTGATCCGTTTTCCTGGAGTTTCATCATCGCTACCCTGGGTATCCTCGCCGCCCTGCCCGACGAAATCCGCGACCTGCTGCAGGACATGGGCCCGGCCGTGTCCACGCGCCGCGTCGGCATGCGCGACTACCACTACGGCATGCTGCAGGGCCAGCCCTGCGTGCTGGCGCTGACGCGCGTGGGCAAGGTGGCCGCGGCCGCCACCACCGCCACGCTGCTGCGCGAATTCGACGTCGACCGCGTGGTGTTCACCGGCGTGGCCGGCGGGCTGGGCGTGGACGTGCAGGTCGGCGACGTGGTTGTCGGCAGCGCGCTGGTGCAGCACGACCTGGACGCCAGCCCGCTGTTACCGCGCTACGAGGTGCCGCTGCTGGGCATGTCGCGCTTCGCCGCGGCCGACGAACTGGCGTCCCTGCTGCATCGCTGCGCGGCCGATTTCCTGGCCGGCTACGCGGGCTCGAGCTTGCTGGCCAGCCGGCCCGCGCTGCACCGCGGCCTCATCGCCACCGGCGACCGCTTCATCAACGACGCCGCCACCGTGCGGGCATTGCGCGAAACCCTGCCCGATGCGCTGTGCGTCGAGATGGAGGGCGCGGCCGTGGCCCAGGTGTGCCACGAGTTCGGCGTGCCCTGCGCCGTGCTGCGCACGGTTTCCGACCGCGCCGACCACGACGCGCCGGTGGACTTCATCGCCTTTCTGCGCGAGGTGGCCAGCGTGTATTCGGCGGGCATCCTGCGGCGGTTCCTGGCGGCGTTGCCGGCCCCGGCCGCATGACGGCGCAAGCGGGCCTGGCGCGCGCCCCCTGTGCAAAAATGTGCGCCATGCCGCTCGACAACCGCCTGATTCCCAACACCCTGGCCGCCCAGGCCGCGCAATTGCCCGCCGCGTGGCGCCACGTGCTGCAGGGCGACGCCTGCGCACAGGCGCTGCGCGAAGTCATCGCGTATGTCGAACAGCAGCTGGCCGGCGGGGCGGTCGTCTACCCGGCGCGGCCGCTGCGTGCGTTGGAAGCGCTGTCGCCGGCCGAGGTGCGCGCCGTCATCCTGGGCCAGGATCCCTATCACGGACCCGGGCAGGCTCAGGGCCTGGCGTTCTCGGTGCCCGACGACTG
>Ga0182737_1003198_pt1 | contig 12372 bp, 12 predicted proteins | sample eDN5th30CBELigOP_FD_128878 | JGI IMG/M metagenome (GOLD analysis project Ga0182737, IMG submission 128878) | Enriched Organic Plus compost microbial communities from Emeryville, California, USA - eDNA 5th pass 30_C BE-Lig OP (version 2) (version 2) ... | reverse complement strand
TCCACCGTGATCGGCGCGCTCATCTCGCGGCGTGGCAAGTGGAAGATGTACGTGATCATCGGCTCGGTGCTCATGATCGCCGGCACGCTGCTGCTCGCCCAGCTGCACTACGACACCGACTTCCTCTACGTGGGCGTGTCGATGTTCGTGCTCGGCGCCGGCGTCGGCATGATCATGCAGAACCTCGTGCTCGTCGTGCAGAACACGACCGAGGTGCGCACCCTCGGCGTCGCCACGAGCGCCGTGACGTTCTTCCGCAGCCTCGGCGGCACGGCCGGCGTCGCCGTCATGGGGTCGATCCTCGGCAACGTCGTCGCCGACCAGGTCAAGACCGGAATCGGTGGCCTGCAGCCGGAGCAGCAGATCGAGGCCGGCAAGCTGCTCGCCGGCGGCGCGATCCCCGACCTGAGCACGCTCCCGGAGGCGATCCGCATTGTCGTGGAGTCGGCGTACGGCATCGGCGTCGGCACAGTGTTCTTCGCGGCGGTCCCGCTCGCGGTGATCACCTTGATCACCGTCATCTTCCTGCCGAACGTGCAGCTCGGCACCCTGAACGCGGTGCAGCGCGCCAAGGTCGAGAGCGCGGGCGGCGCGGGGGCTGCCGGTGTGGGCGCGGCCGGCGCCGGTGCGGGCGGCGCGGGCGCGACGGATGCGGCGCGCGGCGCGGGCGCAACGGATGCGGCGCAGGGCGCCGAGGCATCCGGCCGACTTTCGGAAGCCGAGCTGATCGGGGAAGAATTGTTCGAGGCATCCGAAGCCACCGTCGCGGTGCCCGTCACGGGCACCCTGCCCGTGATCGACGACGGGCCCCGACCCGAGGAAGGCCGCTCCTGACATGACCGCCGCGACCGCCACCGATCCCGCCGTCGACGCGGCCATCGCCCTCGTCGAGGAACAGCTCAGCGTCGTCTTCACCCGCGCGCGTCAACTTTGGAAGCAGGCGGCCGAGCAGATCCACCCCGACCTGCAGCCCGCCGGATACAAGGTGCTGTCCACGATCGTCCGCCTCGAGTCGACGAACGCGCACGTGCTCGCCGACCTGCTCGACATGGACAAGAGCTCGGTGAGCCGGCAGGTGCGCGTGCTCGAAGAGGCCGGACTCGTCGAGAGCCGCCCCGACGAGCGCGACGGGCGACTCCGGGTACTCGCGCCGACGCCGGTCGCGGTGGAACGCGTCCATGCCGTACGGGAGCGACACCAGGCGCGCGTTCGGCGCGTACTGGAAGACCGCGCGCCCGAGGAGCTCGTGGCGTTCGCGGGCATGCTCAGCCTGATCGCCGAAGCGCCCGACGAGTAACCCGCGACACGGCGGGGATTTGCCGACGGAGTGACGGGATGCACTACCCTCGGGGGAACGCAAACCCCCGATGTGCACCGCTGCGCTCCGTTCCGTGGAACCGGCGCTGAGGTGCCCTGCGCGTGCCCGTGAGAAAGAGGTTCCAATGACGGACGCCCACCCCACCCGTTCCCTCGCCGATGCGCCGCGCGCAGACGACGGGTACTACGGCCCGAACAGCGTCTCCTGGCGCGTGTTCTCCGATCCCGGCTCGATGCTGGGCGCGAAGAACGCGGTGTTCCTGCAGATGCTCGACCCTGGCATGATGACGCATTTCGAGCGCGTCTCGATGACGAACGAGGGCCCGGCGGCGATGGCGGCCCGGTTCGATCGGACCTCCGCGTACCTGCGCGACGCGATCTTCGCCGACAAGGCGCACGCCGATGCGGCGGCACGACACGTCGACATGCTGCACGAACGAGCCACGTGGACGAATCCCGAGACGGGTGAGGTCGTCAGCGCCAAGCAGCCGGAATGGCAGCGCTGGACCTGGTGGACCTACATCTGGTCTGCCGTGCGCGGATACCAGGAGTTCGGCCCCGGGCTTTCCACCGCGGACTCCGATCGCGTGGTCGTCGAGTCGCGACAGGGCGCGGAGCAGCTGCATGTCCCCGGGCCGTACTTCGACACGTTCGCCGACCTGGACGCCTACATCCGGTCCGGGCTCGACTCGAAGGCGCTCACCCTCTTCGCCGCGATGGCCGGGAGCTCACTTCGCCATCCCGACGTGAAGGGACCGCTCGCCAAGTGGGTGACCCGGCGGGTCCTCAACGGCGTGCTCTCGCTGCTGCCCGAGAAGGCGTTGATCTTCTACGCGCTCGAGGACCGCAGTGCGAAGGAGCTCGAGAAGGGAGCCAAGTTCACCAAGTGGATCGCGAAGCTCTCACGGAAGAACCAGTCGGCAGAGGACCTGATCGCCAAGGCGATCGGCGATTCCATCGCGAAGCCGTATCAGAAGGTGCGCGTGAAGAAGACGGCGGCCGCGGCCACCGCCTAGGCTCCCGCGAGAAGCGACCGCAGCGGCACGTGCGGGTCGGTCAGTTGCGCGATACTGACCGACACCGCACGGTCGATGAGCCGTCGCGCGGCACGCACGGCGTTCGGATCGTCGACACTGGATGCCCCCACCAGGAGTCCTCCGTCGATCCGGAACACCGTCGGATGCGCGCCGGATCGCACGACCTCGCGGCCCCGTACGACGACGTCACCGACGACTTCGACGTGATGCCCATAGCGGTCTGACCAGAACCATTCCGCGCCCCGCGGTTCGCGCGAGCGTCCGAGAATGGCCGCGGCGACCGCTCTCCCGTCCTGCTGCGCCGCTTCCCAGTGCCCGCGAGGGTTCGCGGGTGCGTCGACGGGGAAGCGCGCCCGGGTCGCGTCGCCCACGGCGAACACTCCCGGTGTGGAGGTGCGGCCATCCTCGTCGACGAGGATCGCGCCGTCGACATCGAGGCCGGCCCCTGCCGCGAGGGTCGTGTCGATGGTGATCCCGGTTCCGACGAGGACGCCATCGACGTCGATCGAGTCGCCGCCTCCGAGAGTGACGCGCAGTCGCCCGCCGTCTGGTCCGGCCGGGGCGACCGGGGCGACGCCCGCGATCGTGTCCGCGCGAACATCGACCCCGTTCTCGGCGTGCATGGCGTGCAGATACTTCGCCATCGTGGATCCGAAGATCCGGGATCCGGGCACCTCGTTCGGATCGATGAGCACGACCTCGGAACCGAGCGCGCGCAGCGCTGCGGCGGCCTCGGCTCCGATGAGGCCGGCGCCGATCACCGCGACGCTGCGCGCGGCGAACGCGCGGAGCGCGACGACATCCGCGTAGGTTCGGAGCGTCAACACGCCGGGCAAATCGGCACCGGGGAACGGGGGAACCCGTGCGTTCGCCCCGGTCGCCAGGACGACCGCGTCCCCGTGCAGGACCTCACCGTCGTCGAGCACCACGGAGCGCGCCTCGGCGTCGAGCCGGATCGCGGTGCGCCCCAGCCGCAGGTCGAGGCGCAGGTCCGCGATCGTGGCTGCATCCGCGAATGCGAGCGCCGAAAGCGGTGAGCCGTCGATCAGGGCGACCTTGGAGAGGGGCGGCCGGTCATAACAGGCTGCCTCACGCTCGATGAGGACGAGGCCACCGTCGAAGCCCTGCGAACGCAGCGTCGACGCGACCGTCCAGCCACCGATTCCGCCTCCGACGATGACGACTCGCCGGTCGGCCGTCACGCGAGAGATTCCGGATTCGGTGTGAGCATGAGGGCGTCGCCCTCGAGCGCGACGGTGTGGACTGCGACACCGGTCTGGGCCGGCGGGCCGAGCACCGTGCCATCCGTGAGCCGAAAGGTCGACGCATGCAGTGGGCACTCGACGCACCCGGCCTCGATCCACCCCTCGGCGAGGGACGCATCCTCGTGAGTGCACGTGTTGTCGATCGCGAAGTACCGGCCGCCACTGAAGACGACGGCGATGTCATCTCGTGTGCCGGAGACGGATCGTGGAACCACAAGCGCCTCATCTTCACCGATATCGCCAGCGACGCCCACTTTGATCGACTCCGTCACCCAGCCACGCTATCAGTCGTGACGGCGGTGGTGGCAGCATGCGGGGTATGGAGATCACACACATCAATCCGTCGTCCCTGCACACGAATCCGGCGTTCAGCCAGGGCGTGCTCGTGCGCGGTGACCACGACACGCTGATCGTTGGCGGCCAGAACGGCACGGATGCCTCGGGCGCGATCGTCGACGGCGGTGCCGCCGCCCAGACGGAGCAGGCGCTTCGCAACGTGCTGGCGGTGCTCGCGGAAGCCGGCGCCGACCAGTCAAACGTCATCCGGCTCGCGGTCTTCCTCGATCCGACCGTGTCGGTCGACGAGGGGTTCGGCGCGTCGATGCGGGTATGGGGTCCGCATCCCACGGCGATCACCGTCCTGCACGTGGCCAAGCTGGGCCGACCCGGCGCACTCGTCGAGATCGAGGCACTCGCGGCGCTCCCCCGCTGACCCGCACCTCCCCACCGCTCCCCACCCCCCTGACCACCTTGCCCCGCCGTTGAGCGTGCGATCTTGGCGGGGCGCTCAGGCAGCGAGCGGCAGGCGCACCGTGAACACCGTCCGCCCGGGCGCGCTCTCCACCTCGACCGACCCGTGGTGGGCCTCGACGACGGCACGCACGATCGCAAGCCCGAGCCCCGTGCTGCCGGCGCGCCTCGAGCGCGAGCTGTCGCCGCGCGCGAAGCGCTCGAACAGCGTGTCGCGCAGCTCCGGGTCGATGCCCGGGCCGTCGTCGGCGACCGTGATGACCGCCGACGAGGCATCCGCCGTCAGCGTCGCGACGACCGAGGTGCCCTCGGGCGTGTGCACGCGCGCGTTCGTGAGCAGGTTGCCGAGCACCTGGCGCAGCCGCGCCTCGTCACCGCGCACGACGACGGGATCCTCGGGCAGCTCCACGCTCCACTCGTGGTCGGACCCGGCGACCTGCGCGTCGGCGACCGCGTCGGCGACGAGCGGGCGGAGGTCGACCTCACCGGCGACGAGCTCACGACCCTCGTCGAGCCGCGCGAGCAGCAACAGATCCTCGACGAGCTCGGTCATGCGCACCGATTCGGACTCGATCCGGCCAAGCGCGTGCACGACGTCGTCGGGCAGCGCGCCGCCGTGCAAGCGCGTGAGCTCGGCGTAGCCGCGGATCGACGCGAGCGGCGTGCGCAGCTCGTGCGACGCGTCGGCCACGAACCGGCGCACCTTGCGTTCGGACTCCTCGCGGGCCGAGAGGGCGGATGCCACGTGCCCGAGCATCCGGTTGAACGCGGTGCCGAGCCGGCCGACCTCGGTGCGCGGGTCCTCGACGGGAACCCGCTCGTCGAGGTCGACGTCGCCGCGTTCGAGCGGGAGCTCCGAGACGGTCTGCGCGGTCGCGGTCACGCGTTCGAGCGGCTCGAGCGAGCGCCGCACCACGAGCGAGCCCGCGCCGAGGGCGATGAGCAGGCCTCCGGCCGCGACCAGCACGACCGTGACCGTCAGCTGCGTGGTCTGCGCGCTGACGTCGGCGAGCGGCAGCGCGAGGATCACGCGCACCCCCGGCTCCGACGTCACGGCGAGCGCGCGGTACTCCCCCAGCGCTCCCGCGCGGATCGTGTGCGGCGCGCCGTCGGCGGCGACGCCCGCGAGCGCGGCCGTCGCCGCAGGTCCGGCCTCGATGATCTGCCCCTCGGCGATGTAGGCGGCGGTCGCCGCCCCGCCCTGCGCGAGGCCGCCGAGGGTGCCCTCTGGCTGGCCGGGCACGCTCAGGAAGCTTCGCACAGTCGTGAGCGCGTCGGCCGGGAACACGGGGCCGGCGGCGGAGTCCGCGCGTGACGAGGCCGCCTGCAGGCTCGCATCCAGTCGGGCGACCGACGACGCGTGGAACAGCACGATGGTGGCAACGCCGACCGCGACGCTCATGGCCACGAGCAGCGCCGCGATGAGCACGAGGAGGCGGCGGCGAATGGTCCACGGGCCGCGCGCGAACGGGGTGCGGTCGAGCACGGCGCGCACGCCCGAGGCATCCGCCGATCGCCGGGATGCATCCGGCCCGGCGTCGTCCCCGACCCCTGGGGCAGCCGGTGGACCGGGTGCACTGAGGTGCGCCGCGCGCGACGCGGCGGCGTATCCCGGTTCGCCCGGGTGGGTCATCCGTTCGCCGCTTTCAGCATGTACCCGGCCCCGCGCACCGTGTGGATCATCGGCTCCCGGCCCTGATCGATCTTCTTTCGCAGGTACGAGATGTAGAGCTCGACGACGGTCTCCTTGCCGCTGAAGTCGTACGACCACACCCGGTCGAGGATCTGCGCCTTCGACAGCACGCGTCGAGGGTTGCGCATGAGGAAGCGCAGGAGTTCGAACTCGGTTGCGGTGAGCTCGATCGGGGTGCCGGCGCGGGCGACCTCGTACGAGTCCTCGTCGAGCGTCAGATCGCCGACACGAAGCACCGGGTCGCGCTGCTGTGCGAGGGTCAGGGTCGAGCGACGGATGAGTCCGCGCACGCGCGCGACGACCTCTTCGAGACTGAACGGCTTGGTCACGTAGTCGTCGCCGCCCGCCGTGAGGCCCGCGATGCGATCGTCGAGCGAGTCCTTCGCGGTGAGGAAGAGCACGGGCGTCTCGGTGCCGTCGGCGCGCACCCGCTGCAGCACTTCGAGCCCGTCGATGTCGGGCAGCATGATGTCGAGCACGATCGCGTCGGGCCGGAACTCGCGCGCGGCTTTGACGGCGGCGAGGCCGTCCCCAGCGGTGCGTACGTCCCATCCTTCGTACCGGAAGGCCATCTTCAAGAGGTCGGCGAGGGATGCCTCGTCGTCGACCACGAGGACGCGCACCATCGAGCCGTCGGGCTTCTGCAGCTGGGGGACGCGAGAGGCGGTCTGCGGGGTGCTCATACTCCTCAGTATGGACACGGGCCTATGGGATTCCTATGGAGTTCCTGTCGGCGATCTGAGCCGCGCATGGCGTATTCATAGGTTCGGCCCGGGAAGCGCAGAAGGCCCCCGACGTGCTGCTCGCGGACGAACCGACCGGCAATCTCGACGAGCAGACACGCGACGAGATCGTCGATCTGCTGGAGGGGTTGTGGCGCGAACGCGGACTCACCATCGTGCTCGTCACGCACGACTCGTCGGTGGCCGCGCGCGCCGAGCGGCGGCTGCACATCGCGAACGGCAAGGTCACCGAGCGCTGAACCGCCGCCCCGCCCGTCCTACATCCCCGCAACTCAGGAATTTGCCGCCCAGACACCCGCCCGCACGCCCTGCCACCGGCATGTCGCTCAAATCTTCCTGAATACGGGCGGGCGCGGCTCGGGGCGGCGCGGCCAACACGGGCGCGCCGCGCCGCGGCGCAGCTCGGCGCGGCTCGGCGCGGCTCGGCGCGGCTCGGCGCGGCCATCGCTCCCGCGTCCGCCCCGCAACTCAGGAGTTTGCCGCCCAGACACCCGCCCGCACGCCCTGCCACCGGCATGTCGCTCAAATCTTCCTGAATACGGGCGGGCGCGGCTCGGCGCGGCGCGGCCCGCACGCGGCGCGGCTCGGGGCGGCGCGGCCCGCACGCAGCTCGGCGCGGCCAGCGCACCCGCCGGACAGCTCGAGCGCCAGCCGTGACGGGCGGATGCCTCGCCCGGTACCCCGCGTTCGGGTGACACGAAGGTTGCCATGAAACGCTGCCGTTGATGTCGAAACACAGCGAATTTGCCCCGCGCGTCCGTCGTCGCCTGCTCGCCGTGTGCGCCGGCGGCGCGCTCCTCATCGGGGTCGTCGGCGTGAGCATCGGAGCGGCCGTGGCCGGCGCCGACTCGGCGGCCGACCCCGTCGCCGACACGACTTCGAAGGCCGTATCCAAGCCCGCGCCGGTCGCGAGCGAGGCCCCCGACGAGGCATCCGACGAGGCAGCCACCAGCAGCGCCGCGTCCGTCGACCTCGCGACGCTCTCGCCCGCGGTCGCCGCCCAGATCGCCTACGTGCAGGCCAACTGGCAGTCGACGTCGAACGACGAGTTCGGCTTCCTCAGCTCGAGCGACTGCGTGAACTTCGCGAGCCAATCGCTGCTGGAGCGCGGGTGGCAGCCCGACGACGAGTGGTGGTACGAGCCCGGCGGGGACCCGTACGAGCACTCGTCGGCGTGGATCAGTTCCACGGCCTTCCGCGACTACCTCGCCGACCGGCCCGACCGGGCGACCCCGCTCACGGACGACCAGCGCGACCGGGTCAAGGTGGGCGACATCGTGCAGTTCGACTGGGACAACTCGGGCGACCGCGACCACACCGGCATCGTCACGAGCGTGATGACCCTCACCGACGGATCGATCTCGATCACCTACGCGGGCCACACCGATCCGACGTACGACTTCACCGTCGACGAGGCGATCACGGTCAAGCACCCCGGAGCCACGGCGTTCTACTGGAGCATTCCGGAGTAGCGCCGCGCTCCGCGCCAGTTCGCCGCGCTCCGCGCCAGCCCGACGGGCGCAGAGGCGCACGAAATGGCGCGGAGCGCCGCCGTCACTGGTTCGAGAAGGCGGCGTCGAACGACGCCGTGGGCAGCGGCCAGAGCTTCGACCGGATGAACTCCACGGCCTCCGCTGCACCGTGCAGTCGGTCCATGCCGGCGTCCTCCCACTCGACCGAGATGGGCCCCGCGTACCCGATCGCCTCGAGCGCCCGGAACGAGTCCTCCCACGGCACGTCGCCGTGCCCGGTCGACACGAAGTCCCAGCCCCGACGCGGGTCACCCCACGCCAGGTGCGAGCCCATGATGCCGGCCCGCCCGTTTCCCGGCCGCAGCCTCGTGTCCTTGCAGTCCACGTGGTAGATCCGGTCCTTGAAGTCGAGGATGAACCCGACCGGGTCGATCCCCTGCCACATCATGTGCGACGGGTCCCAGTTGAACCCGAACGCCTCACGGTGCCCGATCGCCTCCAGCGTGCGCACTGAGGTCCAGTAGTCGTAGGCGATCTCACCGGGGTGCACCTCGTGCGCGAAGCGCACGCCCTCCGCGTCGAACACGTCGAGGATCGGGTTCCACCTCGCGGCGAAGTCCTCGTAGCCCGCGTCGATGGCCGCCGCGGGCACGGGCGGGAACATGGCCACGTACGGCCAGATCGACGACCCTGTGAACCCCACGACCGTGGCCACGCCGAGCTGCCGCGCCACACGCGCCGACCGCATCATGTCGTCGGCGGCCCGCCGCCGCACACCCTCAGCGTCGCCGTCTCCCCAGGTGTACGGACGGACGATCGCCTGGTGCCGGAAGTCGATGGGCGCATCGCACACCGCCTGCCCCGTGAGATGGTTCGAGATGGCGTGCACCTCGAGCCCGTGCCGCTTCAGGATCTCGCGCCGCTCGTCGAGATACCCGGGCTCCTCCTCGGCGAGTCTGAGGTCGAGGTGATCACCTGAGCAGGCGATCTCGAGCCCGTCGTATCCCCATTCGGCCGCACGCCGTGCGACCTCCTCGAAGGGCAGGTCGGCCCACTGGCCCGTGAACAGCGTGACCGGGTGAGTCGACGCCCCGGTGGAGTCATCCGCCATCAGGATTCCCTTTCGTCGTGCAACGCGTTCAGGTAGCGGATGCTTCGCTCGGCGAGCGCATCCTGCGACGGGGCCAGCGGCCGCCACACCGAGGCGGCGACCGCGATGGTGGCGTTGTCCGCCGTGAAGCTCTCGAGTCCGAGCGGCCCCGCATAGCCGACGTCGTCGAGCGCGTCGAGGAGCGCACGCCAGTCGATGTGGTCGTCGCCGACGGGGCCGCGGTCGTTGCCGCACACCTGGACGTGCGCGAGATGCTCGCCCGCCGCCCGGATCGCGGCGGCGATGTCGCGCTCCTCGATGTTGAGGTGGTAGCTGTCGAGCGCGAGCCCGAGCCCCGGCCCGAACACGTCGCCGAGCGCGTCGGTCGCCTGCTCGACGGTGTTCACGAGACTGGTCTCGTATCGGTTCAGGGGCTCGATCGCGAGCCGGATTCCTCGCTCCTCCGCCTGCCGGATCACGGGCGCGAGGCTCGTGCGGAGCTCGCGGTAGAGGTCATTGCGCTCCTCGGCGTCCATCCGCCAGGTGCGGCCGGTCGCGGCCGTGAACGGTCCAGCGACGACCCGGGCACCCAGTCGTTCAGCGACCTTGATGCAATGCACCAGGTAGTTCTGGGTGGCCACGATCTCGGAACCGCGGGCGGCGACGAGATTGCGGCCTGGGCCCATGGCGCCGACGACGACGGCTGCGAGCCCGTGCTCGGCGAGGGTCTCGGCCGCGGCGTCGGCCGACCAGTCCCCCGGCTGCTCGACGGGCAACTCGAGTGCCCCGAAGCCCATGCCGGCCGCCTTCGCCGCAAGCTCGGGCAACGAGTCATCCGTCACGGGTGACACCCACACCCAGGTATTGACACCGATCACTCGCCGCATGGGGTTCCTCTCTCCATCGAAGATGACCCAGCACCGAGTGTTACCGATATGTGCCGAATGGGCCAGAAAAACGGCGGCACTCGGGTCGGATCGGTAACACTCGGCGGCTGGGTGGGTGGGTGGGTGGGTGGGTGGGTGGGTGGAGGGTTAGGGGATGACGCGGTCTTCCCAGACCTGGGGGTAGCCGGGGAGGTTCTCGCCACCGAACTTGGCGTAGTGGCCGTCGGGCATGTTCTCGTTCAGCGCAAGGTACTCGTCGACCTCCTCAGCCGTGATCGGGGACTGCGGCAGCACCCACTCCGACGGCACCTGCTGGCCGGCGAAGATCATCTGCGCGGCGAGCAGCGGCGTCCGCCACTGGAAGTTCGAGTACACCGGCGCGAGACCCGTGAGCCCCGTCTCCTTCCACTTGCGGAGGAAGCTCATCTCATCCTCGCCCGTCATCACGGGATAGTCGGCGCCGGCGTCTTCGAACGCCTCGATGGCGGCGACGGCGCCGTCACCGGCATCCATCCACACACCCTGCACGTCGCCCTTGGCGAGTTCGTCGGAGATGATCTTCTTGATCTCGGCCGGGTCGGCCCCGGTGAAGTAGTCGACCGCCTCGATGCCGGCCTCCTCGAACAGCTTGTCGGCCGCGGCCCAGCGTTGCTCGAGCACGTCCACGCCCGGCAGAATGCGGAGCGCCACGCCCTTGTCGCCCTCGTTCAGGTTCTCGATGAGGAACTCGGCCGTGTCGATGCCCCACGCGAACCCGCCGATCGGGTGGATGAACGTGACCGGGCAGTCGGTCTCGACACCGCGGTCGAACACGATCACGGGCTTGCCCGTGTCGCACGCGCGCTGCACCGCCGGGGTCATCGCCGCCGTGGAGTTCGGCGAAATGATGAAGACGTCGCAGTTGCCCTCGTTGATGAAGTAGTCGATGTCGGCGATCTGCGTGTCGTCGGAGTCCTGCGCGTCACGGGTCTCCATCTCGCTGATCGCGCCGGCCTCCTGCAACACCTGCAGCTGCTGATTCATGGTGATCCAGCCGGTCTGCCGCCATGGGTTCGAGATCGAGGCGTTCGCGAAGCACGCCTTCTTCGCTCCCTGGCTCGCGAACTGGGACGTGTCCACGAACTCGGCGTTGATGTACTGCAGGTAGGGCTCGTTCTCCGGGCCCTCTGGCACGACGTCGCGCTCGGCGTCCTGCTTGTCGAAGAGGGCCTGGTCGAACCAGTCGACCGACTCCTCGGTCTCCTCCGGTGCGGCGGACTCGGTGTTCTCACTCACATTCGGGTCGGTCGTACAGCCGGCGAGTGTGAACAGGGCGAGCGCGCCGATCATGGCGGATGCCACGGTGATCCTGCGTCGCATCACGAACCTCCTTTGGTGTCGTTGTCGGCCCTCGGCGTCGAGGGAACGGGTGCAGGACGAGCGGATGCCTCGGCGGCAGCCTGCTCCTTCGACGCGTCGGGCCCTGGTGCGTGCGGCGGCCCGCCGGGTGAAGTCTCGAGTGCGCGGCCACGACGGCGCGCGCGGAACGTCGTCGCGGCGTACGCGACGGCGAGGATGATGATGGCGCCCTGGACGGCGTCGCGATACGTCGACGGAACCCCGGCGAAGTTCAGCAGCGTGAACAGCGCCTCGAGTGCGAACGCGCCGGCCGCGGCAGCCACGACCCAGCCGCGACCGCCCCCGAGCACCACGCCGCCGAGCACCACGGCCGTGATGGCGGTGAACTCGTAGCCGCGCCCGACGCTCGGGTGCACGCCCGCGTAGCCCACGAGCAGGATGCCCGCGACCGTCGCCGACAGCGACGAGATGATGAACGTGGACGTCTTCACCCACCACACCCGCACGCCCGCGTACCGGGCGGTCACGGGGTTGTCACCCAGGGCGATGATCGTCCGCCCGAACGGACGGCGCGCGAACCAGATCGCGAGCGCGAGCGCCACGGCGAGCACGACGACCGACCAGGGCAGGATCTCGAGAACCGGGATGTCGCGGATCCCGCCGCGACCGATCTCCCGGAACGAGTCGGCGGGGTTGCCGGTGGCCGCACCGCCCGTCCAGTAGAGCACCGCGCCGAGCAGCGCGAGCATCATGCCGAGCGTCACGATGAAGCTCGGCACC
>Ga0182737_1003196_pt1 | contig 12374 bp, 12 predicted proteins | sample eDN5th30CBELigOP_FD_128878 | JGI IMG/M metagenome (GOLD analysis project Ga0182737, IMG submission 128878) | Enriched Organic Plus compost microbial communities from Emeryville, California, USA - eDNA 5th pass 30_C BE-Lig OP (version 2) (version 2) ... | reverse complement strand
GGTCTCGGACGTCACTCCGGCGTCGAAACCAACGGCGGTGTCGGGCCCTCCGTTCGCGGTGCGGCCGTTACAGTAAACTACTTTGTGGTGCAAAGTCAACGCCGAAAACAAGCCGGCCTACCGACACGTAGCCCGATACCTCTCGAGCCACATGATGCCGTCGTCATCCTGATAGGTGGCACCCCTATAACCCGCTAAGGATGGACATCAGCCGTCCTACGCGATAAAATCTCCACCGCCTGCGCTTCGGCGCACGCAGAATGTAATTAAAGATCGCAGTACCGTTCACACGCACCGTGTGAGCCGTGCTGGGCGATGCCCGGCACCACTGCGACACCTCGCCCTCTCCCAATGGGGCTCTTCGGCAATGGGGCCGAGGCTTCGGGACCAGGGCATAAAAGCTCCGCAGTTGGGAGATGACCTGATCCAATTCAGGAAGGTGTCGCATGCAGTGGTATCGTGCCGCCGCCGTCGACAGGTTTGTCGACGGCCCCCACATCCTCTTTGTCGCGGCTTTCCAAGCCGCTCCCCGCCCGACGCACAGCCTCGGGAGGCGGGGATGAACGCGTACGAAAAACGCCGTCTCGCGCACAGCGCCGCCGCTGTGATTGGCATCGACGCAGGAAAGCGTCGCCACGCGATGGTGGTCCGACCTGCGTCGGGCGAGGACAGTGAGCCCTACCTCTTCGACGCAACGCGCACTGGCTTCGGCTTGGCTTTGCTCGAGATTCGACGCGTCGTGCCCGATGCACAGCCGCGTGACATGCTCGTGGCAATCGAGTTCGCGGGTTACTACGGCTTCACGCTCGCTCACTGGCTTCGAGACCAGGGTTTCCGAGTCGTGAGTGTCCTGCCAAAGCACACAAAGCACTGGAAGGAGGTCTACCACAACCAGCGGCTCAAGAGCGACCCCGCCGATGCGCAAACCATTACGGATCTCGCGGCTCAGGGAAGTTTTGTCGGCTTCCCATTTCTCAAGCAAGTCTACGCCGACCTGCGATACTTGGTCAGCCATCGTGAGCGTTTGCAAACGCTTCGTACGGGTTCGATCGCACGGCTGAAAGATGTGCTGCAGGTCGTCTGGCCGGAGTTCGAGTCGTTGTGTGGCAACTTCAATAAGAAGACGCCGATTGCGTTGCTCAGGACTTATCCGAGCCCGCAGGCCTTCCTGGCGGCGCCTCGAGCCTCGGTGGTAAAACTGATTCGCCGAACCAGCCGCGGTCAGCTCGGTGAAGCGCTGTACGACGACCTCCGGACCACTGCCCTCCAGACGACTGCACTCCCGGGTGCTCATGGATTCCTCGCGGGCGAAGTGCCGCTCCAGCTGGAGATGATCGCGCTGGTCGAACGTCAGATCGCGAAAGTGGAAGGGCGAATGATCGAGTGCCTCAAAGGCGCCCCGGAGGCGCAGGCATTGCTTTCGATTCCGAAGCTCGGTGCACCAACTGCGGCGGTGTTCCTTGGCTCGATCGGAGACCCGCGCATGTACGAGTCATCTCGTCAGGCGCTCAGGCTGGCAGGCCTCTCTCTGATCACCTCGACGGCGAGCGGCATGAAGCCGGGCCAGCCGCGAATCAGTAAGCGTGGCCGTTCTGAGCTGCGAAAGCTGATGTACATGTTCGCCGTGCGGAGCGTAACGAATGAACGGCATCTTCCGCGCGGAACGGGATCGCGCGTTGAGAGCGAACCCGAAAACGCCGAAGAAGAAGGTCATCATTGCAGTTGCTCGTAAAGGCATGCGGTTGATGTTCAACATCGCATACAACCGGCGCCTGTACACGACGGAGCCGCCGCGATAGAATGCACGCCTGACGTTCAGAGGACTGGCTGGCGCTCGGCGCGCCAGTCCTCGAAGTGCACCAGGTGCAAGCCGGGGAGAGCGCTCGAAGATGGATCGAAGGGGCCCTCGTGGTCCGCTTCCGAATGAGGCAAAAGCGCACCCTGGTCATGAGCTCGCTCAAGTCTCCGAGGTAGGGGTGTTGAGGGCCGCGTGCGGCGCCTCCGAATTTGACGCGATCGAGTTACGCGAGCTCGCGCGGCCGGGGTGCGGTTTGACAATCAAGGTGTAAACGCAGGCGGTACTCTGCGATTGAGTGTGCCTGGATGTGGACCCGGAGCAGCCGTTGAGGGGAGCGTTTGCTCCGCCTCCGAAAAGGCACATGGTCACGCCCAGGCACTCTCTATCTTACGAGTAGCTTCGTTGGCGGTTCCGGGGCCGGTGTGGATCCGATAATCCGGTTGAGGCGCAACGTGCGGCCTCCGAGGTGGCACATGATCACACCGGCCCTCCAACTAATCTTCTATCCGCTCAATCAGCAACTCGACGGAGTTCGGCAGCAGCCCGGCGAAGTCGTCCAAATGAAGATGTGCCCCGGCAGGGAGCCCATCTTGAGCGAGAACGAGAAAATGCTGAGCGAGCGTCCTCAAGCCGGCGGCATTGGCTTGGATGATGACCCCAGTATCCCCGATTCGGATCTGGATATTCGCCTGTTCCTCCCATTCCGTAATCAACCCGCGCTCGGGATCGTACTCAGGAACGTCAACAATCTGTTTCATCGGCCATCCAAGTAGATATGTATTTTCTCGAGTCGGTAACGACCTTCGCGCCCTGGAATCGGGATCTTGGTCTCCATGTTGATGTGAGGGCCACCCGCATGCGTACCCATTATATCATCAATACCCATTCGCACTTGGCGCAACCCGTCTTTGGAGATGAATCTTCCAGCGCTCACTTCCTTGTACCCCGTTCCAAGGAATCGTACGGCTTCGTCCAGGGCTTCGTTCACCGGAAGTAGGCGCGCACCTTTCCCGACCCGGCCTATCGGCAACATACCGGCGAGGGCAAACCCACTTCCGACGGCATCACGATTTCCTACTGCCGCACCAAGTGCATTCGCCCCGAACGCTTCTGAAGCTGCATTGGCCGCTGCTGAGAGATTGAGCACCGCCGTCCCCAACCCGCCCCCTCGAGCAGCGCCCCAGTTGGCACCTGCTTGAAACATGCAGTCGGGCCACGGCGTGCAGAGACCAAACGGATCCGTATAAGACGCGTAGATGTACCCGCCGGAGAACTCGCGAGTCCGGGCGCCTCGCCGTGGAATGCGAACCATGCGGGTCTGTCCCGTTTCGACGTTTACCGCGAGCCAGGTGAGTGAACGTCCGGTGGGGTAATCATCCTGTGCAAACCCGGCAATCCACAGGCACTTTCCATCTCCGTAGAGAGCAGTTGCTGTGGGAGCCAGATCGGCCCATGGAGTCGCCTCGACCGTCATTTCAGTGAAGCGGCGCCGGGACAATCGGTTCCTGATCGCTTCCTGCCATTTCACCGAAGTGTTCTTGCGCACGTCCTCATTGTAGAACCAGTCCGCAAACAGTTCGCGATCGTGCTGGGTGATGGGCGCACGGTCCGAAGCCAGGTGCACGATGAGCATCGTATGCCCGTTCAGGGAGCGGACCACGATCGCCGAAGAGTCACCATGTCCTCTTGCCAGCCAGCCATCGCCCGTGGTCCAGAGCGGGCGGCCAGCATACCAGTGCTGATTCAGCAGCCTGCCCGGTGCATGCGATGCGACGAGATCAACCGGTGCAGTTGCCTGATCGATTGTGTCTCCCGCAATTCCGGCGCTGTCAAACGCGATCAGGTACGCGATCGGCGAGGGAGCTTCAGTTTGCGGATTGAGGTCCGGCACTTCCTGCAGTACAAACGCGAATGCATTGTCGGTCAGGCGCATTAACCGGGTTGTGAGATCTTCGGCAGGCATTCTGAACGGTGCATCGGTCGTCCGGGCGACGACAAAGCGGATTTCGGACGCCTTCCAGTCACCAGCGGGGATGGAAGTGACGGTGGAAACGTACTCACCCGTGGTGTCGAAGAGCAGCAGCGGCGCCCGGGTGCGCGAGTCGCGAACCACCAGCCGGTTCCCGAAAGTCGACAGCGCGATTGGGTCGGCGAACTCACCAGGCCCGCTGCCTTTCCGGCCGAAATGTCGAATGACTGCCCCGGCCGGATTGAACAGAGTGACCCGAAGTTCCGTGCGATCGAGAACCGCAAATCGGCCGTCAGAAAACGCTGCAATGTCAGCGATGTGTCCGAAGCCGTTTTCGACGCCCCCGAGCACAAGATCAGGCTGAAGCACCTCAGCGTCGGGAAGGAACTGCGGAAGTCGAGCGGTTGGCGAATTGCCAGGATGTTCACCCCACCGCTATCGGTCAGAACCAGATCGAGTTTGGCGGCCGGACGGTCAGACGCCGCACAGCCGGTGAGCACGGCTAACACGGCAACAGTTGCGCAGCGATTCATTACCCGGCCTCTCTGATTTTCGACCAGTCGGTTCCGTGCGAGCGCGCCCATCGCGCAACTCACTTCAGGGCATGACGGTGGCGTGCTGCTTAAAGGAGTTTGCTGCGAAACGGCATTACCTGAATCGCGATCTATTGCTGATCACCCTTTGTTACTGAGTTCGAAAGAATCTGTCAACGTTTTTTGGCGTTGCGTCCGTGCTGCAGCCCCGCGCAATGCGTTGAACCCTTACAGAACAAGAGAGGCCCGACACGAATTACTCCGTGTCGGGCCTCGATTTTCGAATCGGGACGGCGGGATTTGAACCCACGACCCCCTGAACCCCATTCAGGTGCGCTACCGGGCTGCGCTACGTCCCGTACAAGTCCTTAAAGCTAACCGAAACGGGTCCAGCTAACAACCGGAGTCCGCGCGTTGGGTTACCGGAACTCGCGGCGATGGCCGGCGGGAATCCCGGAAAACTTGCATAAGCAACAAAAGTTGCCGGGAACCAAACGTTGCGCGCAACCGCCGCCGCAACCGCAACCGCTAACGGCCGCGGTTCCCGATTCACGCAACCGCGCCCGCAACCGGACCCGGCAACTCAGCCGGCCCGTCCGCGCCAATCTGCTGGCGCGCGGCGGCGGGCGGAATGCTGCTTGCGCGCCGAAACGCGCCCCCCCTCACCAGAACATCCGGAGGAATGATGGCCCAGGCCCAGAATGCCGCCCAGAGTGCTGCCACGCAGCAGACCCGCCAGATTCGCGACCAACTGCAGCAACTCGCGAATCAGGCACGCGAGGACGTCCGGCAGGCGAACGACCCGCGGGCGCGCGCGCTGCTGGAGACGACAGCGGAGGTCCTGAACGGACTGCGCACCGCGTACGAGCACTTCGAGCGCGGGGAGGCAGCCTGGCAGTAACACGCGATCGCGTGCGCTGAAGCTTCAGAGGGTCGCCGCGCGAGTCCGGCGGCCCTCGCACGCGCATCCGCAGTGCACAGTGGCACGACCACAAATCAAGGCCTCGCCACGCCCAGCCTGCTCCCCGTCACACGGGCCGTTGCCCGTTTCGGGCGCGTACGAGAACATTCCTCCCACAATTCCGGGTAATTCCCCGATCCAACATTCGGAACGAGATGACGAAGCGGTATTTGCTGATCGCAGCGCTGCTGCTGAGCCTGCGGAGTGGTGTGGTTGCGCAGCAGCGGGTGGTCGTGCCGGTTGCGAGCACGACGCCGGTCTTGATCGACGGTGCGATCGAGGCGGACGAGTGGGCGGATGCACAACGCGTTGCGTTCGGCGATTCGCTCGGGCTGTACGTGAAGCATCGTGCGGGACACGTGTTCATTGCGATTCGCAAGAAGACGCAGACACCGAGACCCGTGGACATTTTCCTGATCGGCGATGATGGGAAAGTGCATCAACTGCACGCGTCGATGTCGACCGGGGATCGTGTGCTCGAGATTCCGTGGAACGACACGATTCCGCGCTGGGACTGGAATCGCCACACGGACTGGAACGCGAATGATGCGGCGCTGGATAATGCGCGGGATCGCACCTTGCCGTTCAGTGAGCGGCTGATCGAGCGCGACGGCGTCGAATTTCAGATCCGCCGCACGCGCTTTGGCGGTCGTGAGTGGAAGCTTCGTATCGAAGTCAGTGATTTCTCCGGAACCGGGGGCGTCGAGGTCTACCCGGCCAACTCGGAGCGGGATCGCCCGCAGACATGGGCGATCTTCGAATTCACGGACGAGGCTGCAACAACCGATGTCGCAACGGCGAATGGCGGTGTAGCGCGCAGCGGATTGTTCGGTGCTTCGTCGATGCGCGAGGAGCCGCGGCTGCGGTGGAAATTCGATACACGAGGGATCGTGTGGGGACCGATTACGGCCGCACACGGGGCCGTCTACTTCGGCAGCCAGGACAGCAGCGTCTACGCCGTCGACCTCGCCGGGGGCCACAAGCGCTGGGAGTTCAGAACCGGTGGCGGTACGTCGTCCGGCCCTGCGGTGATGGGCCAGACGGTGTACGTCGGCAGTTCCGATAGCTCGCTGTACGCGCTCGACGCGCACAACGGCAGCGTGCGCTGGCGGTACCGGACCGGTGCGCGCGTGGTCTCCTCCCCCGCGGTTATGCACGGGATCGTGTATACCGGCAGCGATGATGGTTTTCTGTACGCACTCGATGCGGAGTCGGGGCGCGAGGTCTGGAAGCACAGGACCGGCGGGCGCGTGACGGCGCCGCCCAGCGTCGTCGACGGGGTGGTCTACTTCGGCTCGCACGATGGGAATCTGTACGCGGTATCCGCACACACAGGCGATCTGCTCTGGTCATACAAGGCTGCCGCGGGCATCGCGTGGAGCCCGGTCATCACGGATCGCTTCATTGTGGCGGCGAGTCTGAATGGCGAAGTCTTCGCACTCGATCGTGTTTCGCGCGAAAAGCGCTGGCAGTTCACGACCGGACAATGGATCGTCGGTGTTTCAGCCGATGCGAACACCGTGTATTTCGGTGGGGGAGACAGCACGCTGCACGCAATCGATCTCAACACCGGGCGTGAACGCTGGAACTTCAAGGCACAGGGCGGAATCAACCTGACACCCGCGATCGTCGGCGATGTGCTGTACATCGGCAGTCATGATGGGAACGTGTACACGCTCGATCGCGCGAGCGGAACGGTGCTTTGGCAGTATCGCACGGACGGCGAGGTGCATACGGCGCCCGCGGTGCTGGATGGGCTGGTTGTGTTCGGAAGTTCGGACAACAGCGTGTATGCGCTCGAGCGCGTGAAGCCGGGTTCAGCTACGCGCTCGAACGCCTCGGGGCAGGACTGAATGATCGAGCACTCGCGAGGCGGCGAACGCTTCGCGAGTGCGCATCGACTCAACCGACCTGCTGCTGCTCGATTTCGAGGGCAGCACCACGTAGCATCCCGACCACTTCCGACAGGGTCGTGAGCCCCTTGTCGAGCACGTACCAGCGGCGCATTTCACGGTAGCGCTCGGTGGGCGGCATCTGCCTGCCGGTTTCGTAGAACCACTCCTGCAGCGGGGCAGGGCGTGGACCCCACCAGGCGCGCTCGTTCCCGTTTTCATCCAGCAGGATCGCGACCGGGATCGAGCGTGAGCCGCGGGTGAGGTGCGCGTCGATCACGTGCGGATTCGCATCGCGGCCGATGATGCGCAGCTCAAGATTGTCCGCGGCTTCTGCAAGCCGTGCGATGTACGGCACGGTGTTGAACGCATCGCCGCACCAGTCCTCGGAAATCACCAGCAACCGCCAGCGACCGGGAAGCGCATTCACTTCCGCGATGGTTTCGGCGGGAACGACCGCTCGATCATGCAGCGACTGCCACATCTCGCGATTGGCGACGGCCTGCTCGAGCATCTGTGTATAGGTAACGCCAGCGGCGTACTCTTTTTCGTAATTCAAAAGCCCCTCCATTGGAGCGTTCCAACTGCAGTTTCAGGGTGCACAATGAATGCCCCGAAGCTGTCTGTCTGGCCCGCGTCAGCCAGGGTTCTGTAGCGAGAAACGTCGCGCGCCGTGCGTGATGAACGCGATCGCATCCGCGAGTTCCTGCGCCGCGATCGTGTGGCCGATCGGGTAGTCATGCGCTTCGAGATCGGCACCGGCGTCACGCAATTGCGCACGTCCCTCGACGGCGAGGTCGAAGGGGATCTGCGGATCGCGCGTGCCGTGGCCCCAGAAGAAGCGCGTGCCCGCGACATTGTCTGCATTCACACGTACGTCCGGATGATCCGCAACGAATCCGCTGAAGTTCACGACCATCGGGATCACACCCGGATGGGTCAGCGCGTACCCGATGCTCATCGTGCCGCCCTGCGAAAAGCCGCCGACCGCGATTGCGGGCGGCGTAAAGCCGAGCAGGTCGGGAATCGCACGCACGAACGCGTCGAGTTCGGCGAGGCTCGTGCGGAAGCTGTCGGGTTCGGGCCGGTTGCGCCCCATGAACCGGTACCATGCCGAACCGGGGCCGTAACCCCATTGCGCAGCAGGGAACGGCGCTTCAGGAGCTAATACACTCCACTGCTCCGGCAGGTGCGCAGTGAGCCCGAAGAGATCGTGTCGATTGCTGCCGCGGCCGTGCAGCAGCACCACGGCGGGTGCAACCGGCTGTCCGATTCGCTTTTCGTGTTCCAGCACGTTTCCTCTCAGCCGAGTGTCGCGAGTGATGCTGCGATTTCGTTGCGATGCGATTCGAGCCACTGCGGCAGCCGGAGTTCCGTCCCGAGTGTCGCCGCAGGCTCATCGATCAGGAAGCCCGGACCGTCCGTCGCAATTTCGAGCAGCAGTCCATCCGGCGCACGGAAGTAGATGCTGCGGAAATAGCTGCGATCGAGCACCGGCGACACCTCGAGGCCCAGCTCGAGCAGCCGTTCCCGCCACGACAGTTGCTGTTCCTCATCGCGTGCACGAAAGGCGATGTGGTGCGTCTGCCCGACGCCGCCGCGCGCGGTGTAGTCGTTTTTCCACTCGAACAGGGTCAGGCTGCTGTGCGGCTCGACCTTCGTACCATCGTAGTTCGCCCAGAACCAGTGCGGCGTTTTCGGGTCGTCCTGATTGACCGACTTCTTGACGATGCGCAGCCCGAGCGCCTGGTGATAGAACTCGTCGGCGCGCACGATGTCGTCGGTGAAGCCAGTGATATGATGGATGCCTTCGAGCGCCATGTCGGGCGTGATCACCTCGACGGACTCAGGCCACGTGGCCGCACGGATCGCCGCTTCGTCGCGGTTGCCGCGCAACTGCTCGGCGTTCGGCATCTTCACTTCGCGACCGAGCGCTTCGATCGGCTCATCGGTCGCGTAGCCGGGGCCGCGCGTCGCAATCTCGAGGATCTGACCGTCAGGATCGGCGAAGTAGATGCTCTTGAACCAGCCGCGCTCGAACGGCCCGGAAACCGGTACGCCGGCATCGCTCAGACGACGTTTCCACTTGAGCTGCGCTTCCGGGGTCGCGACCCCGAGCGCGAGGTGGTGTACGCCGCCGATCCCCCAGCGCCCGCGCGGCGCGTGTGGCCACTCGAAAAACGTGAGGATTGTACCGGGCGCACCCGTCGCATCGCCGAAGTAGAGGTGGTAAGAGCCCGGGTCGTCGAAGTTGACCGTGCGCTTGACCAGCCCGATCCCGAGCAGGCCACGGTAGAACTCGAGCGTGCGCGCTGCATTCGACGAAACCATCGTAATGTGATGGAATCCAACCGTTGTCAGATCGTGCATTGTTGCCTTCCCGCGTTGGTCGCTGTCTCTTATGAACTCGCTGACACGACACCGGTTCCCCCGGAGGCACTATGCGAGTTCTGCACGTTGCGGCTGTAGCCTGCGCAGCCGCTTTCACCGCAAGCGCGGCCGCAGGTCAGGCCATCGACCTGGGCAAGGCGCGCATGGTGGACCTCAGCCACGCATTCGATCGGAATACCGTCTACTGGCCGACATCGACCGAACATTTCGATCTGAAGCGGCTGTCGTTCGGCGCAACACCAGGCGGCTGGTTCTACGCGTCGAACGAGTTTTCGACGCCCGAACACGGCGGCACCCACCTGGACGCGCCCATTCACTTCGCCGAAGGGAAAGAGTTCGTCGACCAGGTGTCGCTGCACAAGCTGGTTGCGCCGGCGGTTGTGATCGACATCAGCGCGCAGGCCGCGAACGATCCCGACTACCGCCTCACGCGCGACGATGTGCTTGCCTTCGAGCAGAAACACGGGCGCATCCAGCCCGGCACCATCGTCCTGCTGCGTACAGGCTGGAGCCGCTTCTGGCCAAACCGGCGTGCGTATCTTGGGGATGATACCCCGGGCGATGCCTCGAAGCTGCATTTCCCGAGCTTCGGGCCGGAAGCCGCACGCCTGCTCGTGAGCGAGCGGAGGGTTGCGGCAATCGGCGTGGATGCCGCTTCCACCGACTACGGTGCGTCCACCGATTTCATGGTTCACCGCATCGCCGCCGAGGCGAATGTGCCCGGCTTCGAAAACCTGACCAACCTCGATCAACTGCCAGCCGTCGGCGCGTTCGTGATAGCGCTGCCGATGAAGATTTCGCAGGGCTCGGGTGCGCCGCTGCGTGCGATTGCACTCGTGCCGCAGCGAGGCGAAGCGCGATGAAAGAGCGAAAGCGTGTATCGAGTGGCGCGAAGTGGGAGCCGATCGTCGGCTACTCGCGTGCCGTGCGCGTCGACAATCGGATTCATGTGGCGGGCACCGCCGCGGTCGGACCGGACGGCGCGGTCATGTACAAGGGCGATGCGTATAGCCAGGCAAAGCGGTGCCTCGAGATCATCGAGCAGGCACTGCGTGAACTCGGCGCGGGACCCGAACATGTTGTGCGCACACGCATGTTCGTGCTCGAGCCGGAGATGTGGGAACAGGTCGGCCGCGCTCATGGCGAAATGTTTGCAGAGGTCCGGCCCGCAACCACGATGGTGTTCACCCGGTTCATCGATCCCGACATGCTGGTCGAGATCGAAGCCGAGGCGGAACTGTAACACGTACCGGAAAATTTGAGGGTCGAGACAGATGAGGAAGTTCGTTCTCGCGATTGCTCTGACGATAGGAATTGCTGCCCCTGCAACCGCCCAGGTATGGGACTCGCCGTTCATGGTTGCGCCGCGTCCGCCCGCCGGACTTGGTCTTTACCTCGTCGATGTGGCCGGCGGCGATGTCGGGTTTATGGCCCGCTGGCAGCCGACGTCGACGAGCTGGGCGATCCGCGGCGGCATCGCCGATTCGTACGACGATGTCGCGCTTTTTGGCGGTGTCGATATCTCGGGCGCACTCACGCGCTCACGTTATGAGTTCCCGCTCGATATCGACTGGGTATTCGGCGTCGGTGCAACCATCGTCCCCGACTTCATTATCAGTGTGCCGCTCGGTCTCACCGTCGGTCACACCTTCACCGGCGACGGCACCCGCTTCACGCCGTACCTGACACCACGCATCATCATGGACGCGTTTTTCGAAGGGCCAAAGGATGGTCTCGATCTCGATTTCGCCGCAGACCTCGGCGTCGATGTACGTTTCCAGCCCGGCTGGGCCGTACGTTTCGGCGCCACCCTCGGCGACCGCGAGGCGCTCGGCATCGGTGTTGTGATCTTCTAGCGCACGATGAAGAAGCGCCGCTTCGCAATCCGAAGCGGCGCCTCTTTTTTTTCAAGCTGACGATTCGTCAGCGTTGTTCGACAACTCGCGACAATCGCCAGACATCGATGTACGGGAGCCCATCTCCGTCCTCCCCGTAGGAGTACGATTCGCGATCCCCGATGAACAGCTTCATGTAGTCCGGCACGCGCATCGAAGCGATGGTCTTTGCAGACTGCGGATCGATGACTTCGATCAGCGTGTCATAATAGCCCGCTTCACTCTTCAGGCCGAGCAGTCTCTGTCTGCCGTTGGCCGGCCCCGGCACGACCGCTTCTTTCCAGTCGGGATCGGCGACGCGAAGCATCACCCAGACCAGCCCGTCGCCATCGATTCGGACATCCGTGATGCGCGGGCTCGGCGGCTGGTCCTGCAGTACGCGGAACGGCGCAGCGTGCGGTTTAAACCAGTCCGGTTCGCGATACAAGGTCCGAAGCAGCTTCCCCGATCGATCGAATTGCTGAATCGTGTAGCTCGACACCGACGCAGCCCAGAGCGACCCTTGGTCGTCCACCGTGATCACCCGTCGCAACACCTCCGACTGGTCGGGCGGGTAGGCAACCGGTTTGTCGACGCCGAACGAAAATATCTCCTGTGCATCTGCAAACTTGTGCAGCGGAAACCCTGTGGCCGCGCGTGTGTTCACGATCGCTGCAATCAGTACGGTGTCGCCGGCGATCAACTCGAAATCATCCGTGTTCAACGGGTAGCTCGTCGAGCGTACAAACCGGAAATCCGGGGCGAGGATGCTTCGGCGAAGCGCGAGGTCTGCGATGTGGATCGTGTCGCCGCGACCCACACGGATGTGGCGAATCAGGTTGAACTCGCCGGGTCCTGCACCGCGCCGGCCAACCGCTCTTCGAAACGTTCCGTCCGGTCCGTACACGAAGAACTGCCCGCGCGAGTCCGGATAGGAAACGAGCAGTTCACCGCGG
>Ga0182737_1003193_pt1 | contig 12380 bp, 12 predicted proteins | sample eDN5th30CBELigOP_FD_128878 | JGI IMG/M metagenome (GOLD analysis project Ga0182737, IMG submission 128878) | Enriched Organic Plus compost microbial communities from Emeryville, California, USA - eDNA 5th pass 30_C BE-Lig OP (version 2) (version 2) ... | reverse complement strand
CGCCGCCGCGAGCTTGGCGTCAATAATGGCATCCACCTGGCGGGTGAAATCGCGGCCGGTGCATTCCAGGTCGAATTCGAAGTTCAGCCGGAAGCTGCGGGTGTCCCAGTTGGAGCTGCCGATCAGGGTCCATTCGCCGTCCACCGTGCAGAGCTTGGAATGGTCGAAGGGCGGCGGCGTCAGGAAGAAATCGGCGCGCACATGCCGGAAGAAACGCAGGTGCCCGCGCATCGCCCAGTCCATGATGGTCTGGTCGCTGAGCTGGGGCAGCAGGATCTCCACCTTCACGCCGCGCAGCCCCGCCTGGGCGATGGCGAATTGCAGCCGCTGTTCGGGCAGGAAATAGGGCGTGACGATCCGCACCCGCTTTTTCGCCAGCGACAGCGCCGCCCCCAGGATGAACTCGATCTTGTAGATGTCCGCATCGGGACCGGAGCGCAGGCCGCGGGCGAAGACCGCGCCTTTCTGCTCCAGGTGGGGCCACCAATGGTCCTGGTCCAGCATCTCCTCGGTGGCGAATGTCCAGTCGCGGGCAAAGGCGTCCATCAATTCGCGCACCACCGGACCTTCGACGCGGAAATGCACATCCTGCACCTGGCGCTTCTTGCGCAGCACCGTGCTGTTCTCGATCCCGATATTGATGCCGCCGACAAAGCCGATGCGGCCGTCCGCTACCAGCAGCTTGCGGTGGTTGCGCATGTTGAGGAACGGCATGCGCCAGGGCAGCCAGGTGTGCAGGAAGCGCGCGCTGGGAACGCCCGCGGCGCGCAACCGGGCCAGGACGCCGGAGATGAAATAGCCCACGCCCACGCCGTCCAGCAGCACCCGCACCGCCACGCCGCGCCGGTGGGCGGCGATCAGCGCATCGGTGAACTCGCGTCCCACCGCGTCGTCGCGGAAAATATAGGAGGCGATGGCGATGCCGTGCCGCGCCTGGCGGATGGCGTCCAGCATGGCGGGATAAGCCTGGTCGCCGTCGCGCAGCATGGTGACCGCATTGCCCTGGGTCAGGGGGCTGCCGGTGACGCGGGCGCTGACGTGGCAGAGCAGGGCGATATTGGGGTCCGAATCGGTGAGGCCCTGGGCATGGCGCGGTTCGGCCTGCCGGTCCCGCAGCCGCATCTTGAGGGCGCGCCGGGTGACGCGGTTGATGCCGAACAGATAGTAGAGAAGGGAGCCGAAAATCGGCGACAGCCAGGCCGCCGCGATCCAGCCAAGGGCGGTCCGCACCTCGCTTTTCTTGAGCAGCGCGTCCACCGTCACAGTCCCCGCCAGCCCGACATGGACCAGCAGGACCAGGGCTTCCAGCCAGGGCCACGGCCAGTCTATGGACAGGGGAAACATTTTCCGCGCACCGGTTTCTTGTTATGATAACAAGGCTTAACACCATTTGACTGGAAACCGGACGGGCCGTCACCAGTTAAATCGGTGAAGGATGCGCATGACACCTGGCTTTTATCCCGGCGAAGACCCCCAATCCCTGCGGATCGTGAGCTGGAACCTGCTGCGCCGGGTCGGCGCGGCGGTGGAGGATGTCGCCAGGCTGGTGCATGCCCACAAGCCCGACCTGCTGCTGCTCCAGGAAGCGACGGAGGAAATCGCGGGCTTGCCGGGACTGGTGGGCGGGCATTTCTTCCGCCATCCCATGCAGTCGCGCATCTATGGTCTGGCGGCCTGGAGCCCGCACGAATTTCCCGCCTCGACCGCGCTCCGGCTGCCCGCCTCCATCCTGCCGGGCCGGGTGCCGCCGCGCCTGGCCCAGATCATCTCTTTCCGTGGCGTGACCATCGCCAATGTCCATCTCAGCCACGGGCAGTTCCTCAACCGTTTCCAGCTTCGCCACATCATGGAGCAGCTGGAAGGTCCGGCCGCCATCATCGGCGATTTCAATGCGCTGGGGCCGGTGGGCTTTCAGGGATTCCGGGATATCGGCCCGCGCCGTTATACCCATCGCGCGGGCAATATCCTGGCGGTGCGGCTGGACCGCTGTATCGCGCGCGATATTGCCTGTCATGCCTCGGAAGTGCTGGACAAGGGGCCGTCCGATCATCACCCGATGGTGCTGGACATGCGCCCCACCACAGCCGCGCTGCCCAGCATCGAGGACAGCACGCTGTTCGCCGTTTAAATATCCAGGCGCGCGGCGGTCCGTTCCAGGTTCGCGGCGGTATTCGCCAGCATCTCGGCCAGCGGACGTTCTTCCGTGTTGATGGAATAAGCCGCTTTCAAGCCGATGGCCTTCACTTCGTCAGGCGAGGCCGACAGCTTTCCGCACAGCGCGATGACCGGCGTCCCGCCGGCGCGGCCGCACAGGCCCTGGATCAGCTTACCCTGTGCGCTCTGGCCGTCCAGGTGGCCTTCGCCGGTGATGATCAGGTCGGCCTGACGCGCCGCCGCGTCGAAGCCGGTCATGTCCAGCACGATCTCGATCCCGCGCCGCAGGGTAGCGTCCAGGAAGGCCATCGCGCCGAAGCCCAGGCCGCCCGCCGCGCCCGCGCCCGGCGCCTGGGCGATGCTTTTGCCCAGTTGCGTCTCGACCAGCGCCGCGATGTGGCGCAGGCCCGCATCCAGTTCGGTCAGCGTTTCCTTCGTTCCGCCTTTTTGCGGGCCATAAACCCAGGCCGCGCCCGTGGGGCCGTAAAGCGGATTGGTCACGTCGCACAGCACTTCCACACGCGCGAAGGGCGGCGGCTGTGGCACAAGCCGGGCGATGCGCGCCATGTTGCCGCCGATGGGCTCCAGCGACTGGCCGTCCGCATCCAGGAACTGCCAGCCCAGCGCCGCCGCCGCGCCGATGCCGGCATCGTTGGTGGCGCTGCCGCCGACGGCCAGCAGCACATGGTCCACGCCGCGCCGCTTCGCATCGGCCAGCATCTGGCCGGTGCCCCAGGTGGAGGTCTTGCGCGGATCACGCTCCGCCAGCGTCAGCCGCTGCAGGCCGGAGGCTTCCGCCATTTCGATCACGGCGGTGCGGCTGTCGGCGGACAGGCCATAACGGCCGCGAATGGGACGGCCCAGCGGGTCGGACACCTCCATCTCCACCCAGCCCAGGCCCAGCGGCGCGCGCAGCACATCCAGCAGGCCTTCGCCGCCGTCCGACAGCGGCATTTCGGTGATGGAGGCGTCCGGCCGGGTCTTTTTCAGGCCGGTGGCGATGGCGCGGCAGACGCCGTCGGCGGCAAGGGCATCCTTGAAGGAGTCGCAGGCAACGAGAATGTTCATGGCCGCGGGTTATAGCCGAACTTCACCCCGTGAAACCACCATCGGCGAGGTACGCCGTCTCCTCCGGCGTGGGGGCGCGGCCCATCACCGCATTGCGGTGGGGAAAGCGGCCGAAGCGCGCGATCAGGTCGCGGTGCAGCACCGCCCATTTCAGGCTGTCGGCGTCGCCCAGCCGTTCGAACAGCGCCACGGCGCGGTCCTGCCCGGACATGTCCTCGTGATGCTCGAAGGGCAGGTAGAAGAAGGCGCGCAGGGGCGCTTCCGTCACCTGGTCGAAGCCCTTGGCCAGGGCGCGGTCGGCCACTTCCCGCGCCAGCGCGTCGGTGGCGAAGGCATGGGCCGAGCCGCGATAGATGTTGCGGGGAAACTGGTCGGTCAGCAGCAGCAGCGCCAGCGCCCCCACCGCGTCATCCTCCCAGGCGAACAGCTTGCCGCAGGATGCCGCATGATGCGCCTTGGCGAACCGGTCGCGGATCTGCCCGTCAAAGCCGGGATCGGCGGCGAACCATTTTTGCGGTCCCGCCGCGCGCCAGAAGGCGATGACAGAGGCGGGGTCGGTATCGATCAGCATGGCGGGCTCCGGGACTTTCGCAAGACAATGATTGGCGCAAGACAACGATTGTCGGGAATTCATGTTCCGGGTCAAATTTTCTGGTTTTATGACGCCATGACGATTCTGCGCCTTGCCGCCCTGCTGGCGCTTGTCCTTGTGGCGGGCGGCCAAGGTTCGCTTGAAAAACAGGAACCGCTGGAAAAGCGGTCCGAAACACCCTCTGAAAAAGAATTCACGGAGTGCCCCGAATGTCCGCGCATGGTGGGCATTCCGGCGGGACGGTTCCTGATGGGCAGTCCGGCGAACGAACCGGGCCGCTTCGATTCCGAAGGACCGCAACATGCTGTCAGCGTCCGGGCCTTTGCGCTGGGCAAATATCCCGTCACCAGCGGCCAGTTCATGGCCTTCCTGGCGGCGACCGGCTATCGCCCGCAGCCCTGCAACGCCCTGCTGGGACTGGGATGGCGCATCATCGGGCGCGGACTGGTGCAGACGCCCTCGGATGTGGAGCCGCCGCTTTGGCCCGCCGTCTGTCTCGACTGGAAGGATGCCGAAGCCTATATCGCCTGGCTGAACCAGCGGGCCCGCGCCGCGCGTCCCGCCCTGGCGGCGCGCAAGGACGGGCCCTATCGCCTGCCCAGCGAGGCGGAATGGGAATATGCCGCCCGCGCCGGAACCGTGACGGCGCGCTGGTGGGGCGCCGATATCGGTAGCGGCAACGCCAACTGCAATGGCTGCGGCACGGCGTCGGACAACAGGCTGCTGGCCAAGGTGGACTCCTTCGCGCCCAATCCCTTTGGCGTCGCCGGCATGCTGGGCAATGCCTGGGAATGGACCGCCGATTGCTGGCATCCTTCCTATACCGGCGCGCCCGCCGATGGCCGCGCCTGGACGGAAAGCTTCTGCACCCGGCGCGCGATCCGCGGCGGTGCCTGGAACAATGTGCCCATCTTCATCCGCAGCGCCGCGCGGGCAGGGGCGGGCGAAAGCGGCGCGGGCGACTATGACTATTCCACCCTGACCGGATTCCGAGTGGCGCGGGATTTGCCCTGACCTTTCCTTACGAATTCCAGAGGCCCGCCTCCCCCTTGTGCGCGTAGCGCACCCAAAGGGGGAGGTGGTTTCAACGTGCGAGGCATGTGCGACGGCGTGAGCCGGAGCAGCCGAGCGGAAGTTGAAACCGGAGGGGGTTGAAAAATCAGCGAAGCGCACTCTTAGGATCAAGATTGATCGTCACCACCTGCGTGCGCGGCGTCACGCCCGCCGGGAAGGTGATGGGCGAGGCCAGCAGCGCCGCATCGCGCGCCGACAGCGCCATGTTGCGGAAGGCGCGGTCGGTGTGAAAGCGCGCCTGGTCCAGGATCGTCACCTCCTCGATCACGCCGGATTTCGACAGCCGCAGCCGCACCGCCACCGGCAGGTCGCGCGCGCCCGGCAGCGCCAGGTCGGGCAGCCAGCGGCGCAGGATCTGCGCCCGGATGTAATCGCGCAGCGCATAATTGCCGATGCCATCCTCCGCTGCGCCGCCGCCGTCCGGCGCGCCGCTGGTTTGGGCATTGGGCATTGGGCGGTCGGGACTTTTCGCCTGGGCCAGCCGTGCCAGTTGCGCCGCCAGTTCGTCCGGCGCGGGGCGCCTGCCGTCGGGCCGGACACCGGCGCGGCTGGGCGCGGTATCGGGCCGGGGCGGCGCGACCTGCAACCGCGCCGCTGGCGGTGCGGCGGTGCTGTCTGGCGTCAGCGCGCCGCCGATCACCAGGTCCACGGGCAGGGCGATGAAATCGGTCTGGGGCAGGACGGGCCGGTGCGCCAGGTACCACAGCGCCGCCAGCAGCGCCGCGCCATGCAGCGCCAGCGCCAGCAGCCAGGAACGGGCGGTGCCGCGCCAGTTCCTGCCAGTGTCGCGGGGCGTGAAAAGGGCCTCCATCCGCCCACTCTAGGAATTAACCGGGGCCTGCGCTATTCAGCGAAGATGAAGATCAAGCTCTATCAGAACGATTTGCCCGACGGGCTGGACCTTGGCCCGGTCGTCGCCATCGACACCGAAACGCTGGGCCTGAACCCGTTCCGCGACCGGCTGTGCCTGGCGCAACTGTCGTCGGGCGACGGGGTCTGCCATGCGGTGCAGTTCGCGGCGGAGTCCTATGCCGCGCCCAACCTGAAAAAGATGCTGGCCGATCCGGCCGTCACCAAGCTGTTCCATTTCGCCCGTTTCGACGTCGCCATGTTCCGCCGCTATCTGGGCGTGGACTGCAAGCCGGTCTATTGCACCAAGATCGCCTCCAAGCTGGTCCGCACCTATACCGACCGGCACGGACTGAAAGACCTGGTGCGCGAACTGCTGGGCGTGGAACTGTCCAAGGAACAGCAATCCTCCGACTGGGGCGCGCCGGAACTGACCGAAAAGCAGTTGTCCTATGCCGCCAACGATGTCGCCCATCTGCACCAGCTCAAGACGGTGCTGGACGCCATGCTGGCGCGTGAGGGACGCACCGGGCTGGCCCAGGCCTGCTTCGATTTCCTGCCGACCCGCGCCGCGCTGGATCTGGCGGGTTGGGAAGGCACCGACATTTTCGCGCACTAGACGCCGCGAAATCCCTCGCGCCGTGCGCCTGCCGTGAATGCTGCTCCCTCTTTTCGCCGTAAGCAGGCCTGCCTTGCTCTGGCGGTCATTTCGCGCGAAAATTGGCACGAAATTCGCTTAACCATGCGGCTTGCTTTGGCCGTCCGGCTGGCGTTGAAATTATTATAATACAAACAAAGGCTTACTTGATGCCCTCCAAGGCCGGTCTCCAGCCTGTTCCGTCCGTATCGGGGTCCGGTGATCTCATCGCTGCCCGCCGGGTCCTGACGACCGCCAGCGAGGCCCTGACCACCCTGGCGGCGGCGCTGAACGGCGACTTCACCCGCGCGATCGATGCCATGACCGGCGCCACCGGCCGGGTGATCGTCAGCGGCATGGGCAAGTCCGGCCATGTCGCGCGCAAGATCGCCGCCACGCTGTCCTCTACCGGCACGCCCGCCTATTTCGTCCATCCCGCCGAGGCCAGCCACGGCGACATGGGCGCGGTGACGCGCCAGGACGTGCTGCTGCTGCTGTCCTGGGGCGGCGAGACGGCGGAACTGTCCGACCTCATCACCTATGCCAAGCGGTTCCGCATTCCGATCATCGCCATCGGGGCCAATCCGGGCTCCACGCTGATAAAGTCCGCCGATGTGAAGCTGGTGCTGCCCCGCGCACCCGAAGCCTGTCCGATGGGCCTGGCGCCCACCACCTCCACCACCATGATGCTGTCGCTGGGCGATGCGCTGGCGGTGGCGCTGATGGAGCGCAAGGGCTTTTCGCCCGACCAGTATCGCGATTTCCATCCCGGCGGCAGCCTGGGCCGCGCCCTGATCCGGGTGCGCGACCTGATGCATGGCGGCGACGAACTGCCTTTGTGCCGCGAGGATGCGGCCATGCGCGAGGTGCTGCTGACAATGGCCTCCGGGCGGCTGGGCTGCGTCGGCGTGGTGGATGCCCAGGGGGGGCTGGCGGGCATCGTCACCGACGGCGACATCCGCCGCCATGCGGAAGGCATCGAAAAGATGACGGCGCGGGAAGTGATGACGCGCGGTCCGCAGGTCGCCGGTCCCCAGCAGCTGGCCGCCGAGGCGCTGGCGCTGATGACCGAGCGCAAGATCACCCAGCTTTTCGTTCTGGCCGAAGGATCGCCAGCGCCGCTGGGCGTGCTGCACATCCATGACTGTCTGCGCGCCGGGCTTGCATGATGGCGGCGGAGCCGACACCGGAACGCGCCGACAGCCAGCTCTCCGGCGAAGGCTATGACTGGTCGGCCCGCATCCGCACCACCGCGCTGGAAGCGCATCGCTATTCCCGTTTCGTGGTGGTGATGAAAAAGGTGCTGTCGCTGGGCGCCTTCCTGATCATCGCCGCCGTGCTGGCCTTTTTCTTCGTCGCCCGCCAGCCGCGTCCGCTGCAGTTTTCCTATGAGACGATGGGCCGGGTGGAAAACGACCTGGCGATGATCAAGCCGCGCCTGACCGGGGCCGACGACAAGGGCCATCCCTTCGTCATCACCGCCGACCAGGCGGTGCAGGACGCCAGCAACGCCAAGAAGGCTACGCTTACCAATATCGAGGCCGACTTGGCGCTGGATGCGCAGAACTGGCTCAACGCCCGCGCCAGGACCGGCATGGTGGACATGGCCGCGGGCAAGCTGGAAATGGGCGGTGGCATATCGGTCTTCACCGACACCGGCTATGAACTGCACACGAAGGCCGCCGCGATGGACCTGAAGAAAAGCGTGGTGCACGGCCACGATCCCGTGACGGGGCAGGGACCGGACGGCACCCTGCGCGCCGACCGCTTCCATGCCGACCGCGCCACCAACATCCTCACTTTGTCGGGCAATGTCCGCATGACCATCACCGGAACCAGCAAATGAAGACCATCGCCGCTTTCCTGTTCGCCTTCACCGCCGGGCTTGCCTTTTCCGGGCAAGTCCATGCGCAAGCACAGGCCCAGGCTCAGGCCAAGAAGCCGGTCGCGCCCAGCGCCAGCAACGCCCCCATCAACATTTCTTCGGATACCTTTCAGGCCGATCTCAACGGCAGGACCGGAACCTGGCAGGGCAATGTCGTGGTGGCCCAGGGCGACATGAAGCTGCGCGCCAACTCGGTGCGCATGACGACGGTGGACGGCAAGGCCGACAAGGTTCTGGCCAATGGCAATGTGGTGGTGGATTCGCCCAAGTCCGGCACCGCCACCGGCGACAGCGGCGTCTATAACGTCGGCCCGCGCACCGTGGTGATGTCGGGCAATGTGGTGCTGAAAAAGGGCCGCGACGTGATGCGCGGGGCCCAGCTCACCGTCAACCTGGTCACCGGACAGGCGATGCTGGGCGGCGGCGCCCGCGCGCCGGGCGCGCCGGCCCAGGGCGGCCGGGTGCAGGGCGTCTTTATCCCCAACAGCCAGTGACGGGAGTGCTCAATTCATGACCACGCTTTCATGGTTCCTTAAGCACAAACAGGCATGGTTTTTGCGATGACCGATGCAAGCACGGAAACGGCTGAATCCGCGGAGTCCCTGCGCCTTGTCGAAGGCGGCAAGGGGCTTGTGGTGTCGCGCATCGGCAAGAGCTTCAACAAGCGCCCCGTGGTGCGTTCGGTTAGCCTTTCGTTAAGGCGTGGCGAGGCGGTGGGCCTGCTGGGCCCCAACGGCGCGGGCAAGACCACCTGTTTCTACATGATCACCGGCCTGATCGCCGCCGACACCGGCTCGATCGAGGTGGACGGCCATGACGTCACCAAACTGCCCATGTACCGCCGCGCCCGGCTGGGCATCGGCTACCTGCCGCAGGAGGCCTCGATCTTCCGCGGCCTGACCGCCGAACAGAATATCCGCGCCTGCGCCGAACTGCTGGAGCCGGACGGCGCCCGGCTGGAAGCGATGGTCGAGGCGCTGCTGGCCGAGTTCGGCATCACCCATATCCGCAACACGCCCTCGGTGGCGCTGTCGGGCGGCGAACGCCGCCGCGTCGAGATCGCGCGCTGCCTGGCGACGCATCCTTCCTATATCCTGCTGGACGAACCGTTCGCGGGCATCGACCCCATCGCGGTGGGCGAAATCCGCGACCTGGTCAAGCATCTGAAGAACCGGGGCATCGGCGTCCTGATCACCGACCACAATGTGCGCGACGCGCTGGATGTGATCGACCGCGCCTATATCCTTCATGACGGGCAGGTGCTCAAGGAAGGCACGCCCGCCGAGATCGTCGCGGACCGCGATGTGCGCCGCGTCTATCTGGGCGAGAAATTCTCTCTGTAGGGCATCATGGCTGGGGTAGGTCAGAGACTCGAGATACGGCAGGGCCAGTCGCTGGTCATGACGCCGCAATTGCAGCAGGCGATCAAGCTGCTGCAATTGTCGAATGTCGAGCTGGCCGAATATTGCGAATCCGAGCTGGAAAAGAACCCGCTGCTGGAACGCGACGACCGCGATGCCGCCCCGGTTTCCGAACATGAGACGCCGGACGCCGCCGCCGCGGGCGAGCGCGCCGACGAGGCCCTGAGCCGCGACGATTTCTCCCGCGCCTCCGACATGGACGAGGCGGCGCACGACAATATGTATGACGGCGACCTGCCGACGTCCCGCCAGGCCGAGGGCCCAGCGGCCGGAACGCTGACCGACTGGACCACGGTGAAGTCCGGCAACGCCTTCGAGGGCGAGGACGGACTGGAATCCACCGTCGCCGCCCAGGCCTCGCTGAAGGATCATCTGGAAAGCCAGTTGTCCATCGCCGCCCTGCTGCCGGAGGATCGCATGATCCTGATGGCGCTGATCGACGCGGTGGACGAGGCGGGCTATCTGCGCGCCGACCTGCTGGACATCGCCAACCGGCTGGGCACCGAACTGGAAGACGTGCAGGCGGTGCTGGGCGTGCTGCAGGGTTTCGATCCCGTCGGCGTGGGCGCGCGCGACCTGGCCGAGTGCCTGGCGCTGCAACTCAAAGCCAGGGACCGTTTCGACCCCGCCATGCAGGCGCTGCTGACGCGGCTGGACCTGGTGGCCCGCCGCGACATCGGCCAGCTGACCGCGCTGTGCGGCGTGGACGCCGAAGACATCGCCGACATGATCGCCGAAATCCGCCAACTCAATCCCAAGCCGGGCCTGATTTTCGGCAGCGAGCCGGTGACGCCGGTGGTGCCGGATGTATTCGTGCGCGTCGGCCCCGACGGCGGCTGGCTGATCGAGCTGAATTCCGACACCCTGCCGCGCCTGCTGGTCAACAACCAGTATTACGGCACGATTTCCAAGAATGCGCGCGACAAGGACAGCAAGACCTATCTGGCCGACTGTCTGAACAACGCCAACTGGCTGGTGAAAAGCCTGGACCAGCGCGCCCGCACCATCCTCAAGGTCGCCACCGAGATCGTGCGCCACCAGGACGGCTTCCTGACCCACGGCGTGCGCCACCTGCGGCCGCTGAACCTGCGGATCATCGCCGACGCCATCTCGATGCACGAATCCACGGTCAGCCGCGTGACCTCCAACAAGTATATCGCCACGCCGCGCGGCCTGTTCGAGCTGAAATACTTCTTCACCGCCTCCATCCAGTCGGTGAACGGCGCCGAGTCGCACAGCGCCGAAGCGGTGCGCGACCGCATCCGCGAAATGATCGAAAACGAGGAGCCGCGCGAGATTCTCTCCGACGACCGCATCGTGGCGCTGTTGACGGCGGACGGCGTGAACATCGCGCGCCGCACGGTCGCCAAATACCGCGAAGCACTGCGGATTCCGTCATCGGTGGAACGCCGCCGCCTCAAGGCCGGTGAAATGCCGCAAGCGGCTTTCCGCTAAAAAGCGCCGCGTCAAGGCTGGAATTAACGGGTTCCGGCACCCTAGATTGACATTATAGAGGCTGCGGCCTAATAACCCGCCGCTTTCGGGCCGACCGGGAATCCGGGGGCGTCATGGGGTCAGACCGCGCGAGCCGAGCATGTGTTCCGGCACGCGGCCTTTACCGGGATAGTAGATGAACATCGCCGATCTGCTTGCGCCCGATGCCGTCATCCCGGCCCTGAAGGTGCAGTCCAAGAAACAGCTTCTGCAGGAACTGGCCGCGCGCGCGCACGGCCTGACGCGCGTTTCCGAACGCCGCATCCTGGAAACGCTGGTCGAGCGCGAGCGGCTGGGCACCACCGGCGTCGGCTCCGGCATCGCCATTCCGCACGGCCGCATGACGGAAGTGAAAACCATCACCGGCATCTTCGTCCGCCTGGATGGCGCTATTGATTACGAGGCGGTGGACAGCCAGCCCGTGGACCTGGTCTTCATGCTGCTGGCCCCGGAAAATGCGGGCGCCGACCATCTCAAGGCGCTGGCCCGCGTATCGCGCCTGCTGCGCGACAAGGGAACCTGCGAAAAGCTGCGCGCCGCCACCACGGCGGAAGCCATCTATGCCATCCTGACGGGGCATAAGGACGGCGGCACCGGCATGCAGGCCGCTGAATAAGCACACTGCTTTGGCGTAACCGCGCTACTTCGCCGGTTTGGGCGGGGCGATCACCGTCACCTTCTTGATCAGGATGGGCGTCACCGGCGCCTGGCCCGGCATGGGGCCGTCATCGCCCACCGCCACCTCGGCGATGGCGTCCACCACATCCATGCCCGCGATCACCTGGCCGAACACCGCATAGCCGGTGCTGTTGGCGGGATCGCCGACCTGCTGGTCCAGCGAGAAGCTGTTGTCCGAAAGATTGATGAAGAACTCCGCCGTGGCGCTGTCGGGCGCTTCGGCCCGCGCCATCGCCACCGTGCCGCGCAGGTTGGACAGGCCGTTATTGGCCTCCAGCGGCAAGGGGCCGGGCCGGATGCCGCGACCCTTTCCACCCGCCTCGAAGCTGCCCATCTGGATCACAAAGCCCTTGGCGACGCGATAGACCACCGTGCCGTCATAGTGCTTTGCGCGCACATAGCGGACGATATGGGGTACCGTTTTGGGCGCGCGCACCGCATCCAGTTGCAGGGTGATGTCGCCCATCGCGGTGGAGATCAGGATCTGCGGCCCGGTCATCACCGGATTGACCTTTTGCGGCGGCGCGG